>Ga0265303_10000542_pt1 | contig 21384 bp, 23 predicted proteins | sample Helome_2_FD_192494 | JGI IMG/M metagenome (GOLD analysis project Ga0265303, IMG submission 192494) | Marine sediment microbial communities from subtidal zone of North Sea - Hel_20160317 (Illumina Assembly) | ecosystem: Environmental > Aquatic > Marine > Subtidal zone > Sediment ... | reverse complement strand
ATTTTCGGGCCCTACTGCTGCTGTTTCGGAACTGTTTTCAGGTAAAACAAATATAATTTGTGATGTAGAAAAAACAGCTTTTAAACTCCAGGAAAGGGCTTTGAGTATTTTTAGCAGCCTGGGCATGCGAATAAGATACATGAATCCCGAAGCACATGACAAGCATATTGCCTATGTCTCCCACCTGTCACATATAAGTTCGTTTATGCTTGGTAAAACGGTAATTGAAAAGGAGAAAAATGAGCGTGACATTTTTGACATGGCGGGCAGTGGTTTTGAAAGTACGGTTAGATTAGCAAAAAGTTCACCTGCCATGTGGACCCCTATTTTCGAACAAAATAAAGAGAATGTCGTAGAGACTTTGGATGAATATATTCAGAATCTGGAAGCCTTTAAACAAAAACTAATTGATAATAATTTTGAAGGCATCTATAAAGAAATGGACAATACCAATAAGATAAAAGCAATATTAAAAGGAATACCACAAAATAATAAAGACAGATAATAATGGAGAATTCAAAAAATTTAAGATCATGGTTAGATGATATGAATTTATCACATCCCCTGGTAATTGCAGGACCATGTAGCGCAGAAACTGAAGATCAGGTATTAGGAATAGCCCATGAGCTTAAAGATACAGATGTAAACTACTATCGCGCAGGTATATGGAAACCGAGAACCAGGCCCGGAAACTTTGAAGGAGTTGGAGCTATTGGTCTCAAATGGTTACAAAAAGTAAAAGAAGAAACCGGACTTAAAACAGCCACTGAAGTAGCTAACAAAAATCATGTTGATCTTGCATTGGAACATGGTGTAGATTTGTTGTGGATAGGTGCGCGTTCTACCGTTAGCCCGTTTATTGTTCAGGAAATTGCTGATGCTTTGGAAGGAACGGACAAAATTGTACTTGTTAAAAATCCTGTAAACCCTGACCTGGCTTTATGGTTAGGTGCTGTAGAACGATTATCGAAGGCTAATATCAAGAAGTTGGGGGTAATACATCGGGGATTTTCTACCTATGAAAAAACAAAATATCGAAATATCCCGGAATGGCAAATGGCTATTGAATTACAAACTAAATTTCCAGACCTGCCTTTGATTAATGATCCTTCACATATTAGTGGTAATAGGGAAATGATCTTTGATATTTCACAAACCGCCCTGGATCTGAATTTTGATGGATTAATGATTGAAACACATCATGATCCTGATAATGCCTGGAGCGATGCCGCACAACAGGTAACTCCTAAAAGTTTGGTGCAAATCATGGAAGACTTAAAGATTAGAAAGGAAACCGATGAGGCAGCAGAATACAACCAAAAAATTAGTAATCTCCGAGCCCAAATTGATATTATAGATAATCAACTGATTGACACCCTGGGTAAAAGAATGCAAGTTTCTGACGGAATTGGTAAATTAAAAAGACAGCGTAATGTGGCCGTTCTTCAAACGAACCGTTGGAATTCAATATTAGGTAAAATGATCCTGGAAGGTGAATCAAAAGGGTTGAGTGAAGAATTTGTGCTTCGAATGTTTAAAGCTATTCACCAGGAATCAATAAATCATCAGGAGAAAATCATAAATGCTATTGAGAGCGTAAAAAAGTAAAAGTTAAGTATTTTAGATCCTTAGATAAAGTGTAACAAAAGGTAATTAGCGTTATCTTTAAAAAAACTAGTAACACAATTAACTATGAAAAAAGTAATGTCGCTTTGCGTGTTTCTCATTGCCTTTTATGGCTTTTCGCAAACCATGCTTGACAAAGAAGTTGGTGATTTTCACGAAATAAAAGTTTATGATCTAATTGAAGTGAACCTTATTAAGTCTGATGATAACAGGATAATTATAAAAGGCCATAACGTTTACGATATAAAATACGTAAATAAGAATGGAGTCTTAAAATTGAAGATGGAGCTGGATAAAAAATTTCAAGGTGAAGATACTTTTGTAGAGGTTTATTATACAGATCTGCAAACTATAGATGGAAATGAAGGAGCTAAAATTGTCTGTAATGAACTTGTTGAAAAGGAGAAGGTAGAGATAAGGGCCCAGGAAGGATCACAAATAAAAATTGGAATGGATGTGAAGGATGTTAAAATGAAAGTGGTCACAGGAGGTAAAATTGAGGCGTCCGGATTGGCAAAAAATCAAATAATTGTTATAAATACCGGTGGAGTATTTGAAGGCAGGGAGTTGTTAACAGAAGTAGCAAGTGTAAATATTTCAGCAGGCGGAGAGGCAGAACTTTACGCTTCAGAAAAATTGGATATCAGTGTAAAAGCAGGAGGAGATGTAAATGTTTATGGAAATCCAAAAGATGTAAATAAAAAAACTCTGGCCGGGGGCAGAATAATTTTTAAAGACTAAAAGGTTAAGCTAATAATTAAATAACCCGGTATTTTTGCCGGGTTTTTTTATTGTATTAATTTTTTTTCATAAAACGTTGTGTAGATTACTGGTTTTTAGCCTTTCCTGGTGAAATATACCGTCCCAAATAAAGTATTATCGTTTCTTTGTATTGAAACACAAAGATTTATGCTTGGAATTGTTTATAAGTCTACCGGTAGTTGGTACACAGTAAAAACAGATGCCGGAGATATTTATGAATGCCGTATTAAGGGGAAGTTCCGTATAAAGGGAATTAAAAGTACCAATCCAATTTCTGTAGGCGACTTAGTTGTATTTGAAGTTGAGCAAATTGGCGATGAGACTATAGGCGTTATCTCTAAAATTGAAGATCGCAAGAATTATATAATTCGAAAATCAGTTAAACTTTCGAAACAAACACATATTATAGCAGCTAATATTGATCAGGTTTTTTTATTGGTTACGCTTAAGAATCCAAGAACGTATACTATTTTTATTGATCGATTTCTAGCAACCTCCGAAGCATATGATATAAAAACGGTACTCCTTTTTAATAAAATAGACATGTATAATGAGAATGAGTTGGCAGAAGTAAAGTATTTGGCTGCCTTATATCGGGAAATTGGCTATACATGTATTGGGATTTCTGCAAAAACAGGAAAGAATGTTGATAAGGTAAAAGACTTGATGAAGGAACATACGAGTATGTTTGCCGGGCATTCAGGAGTTGGAAAATCCACGCTTATTAATTTCATAGCACCTGAATTAAATTTAAAGACTACCGAAATTTCTGATCAACACTTTCAGGGACAACATACTACGACTTTTGCGGAAATGTATGATTTGAACTTCGGTGCCAGGATTATCGATACTCCGGGGATTAAAGGTTTTGGTATGGTGGATATGGACAAATATGAGATAGGAGATTATTTTCCGGAATTTTTTAGACTGAAGATCAATTGTAAGTTTAATAACTGCCTGCACTTAGACGAACCAAAATGTGCGGTTAAAGCCGCATTAGAAAAAGATGAGGTGTCATGGAGCAGGTATAGGAGTTATGTTCAGATTGCTACCGGGGATGAAGACACCTATAGAATGGACAATTACGAAGAATTATGAGAGCAGTAATACAAAGAGTATCCTCTGGAAGTGTTGTTGTAAATAACAAAACAATTTCTCAAATTGGATGGGGTTTTTTGGTATTGTTGGGAATTGAGGATTCTGATTCCCAGGATGATATTGCATGGCTCTCAAATAAAATAGTAAACTTGAGAATATTTAATGACGCGCATGGCGTGATGAACCGGTCTTTATTGGAAACCAAGGGAGACGCTATTGTGGTAAGTCAGTTTACCCTACATGCAACAACCAAAAAAGGGAACCGCCCTTCTTACATCAGGGCAGCAAAACCCAATATAGCCATACCCCTTTATGAAGCTTTTGTACATCAGATGGAAACAGATTTGGGGAAACAGATAGGCACTGGAGTTTTTGGTGCCGATATGAAAGTGGCCTTGGTAAATGATGGTCCGGTTACTATAATAATTGACACTAAAAATAAAGACTTATGAAAATTGAAGATGCACAATTAGCTGTTGACAATTGGATAAAAGATCATGGCGTCCGCTATTTTAACGAACTGACAAACATGGCCCAGCTCACAGAGGAGGTTGGGGAAGTGGCTCGTATAATTGCCAGGCGGTATGGGGAACAAAGTGAGAAGGAATCCGATAAAGAAAAGGATCTGGGAGAAGAATTAGCCGATGTTCTTTTCGTTGTTTTATGTCTGGCAAACCAGACCGGTATTGACCTGCAGCAAGCTTTTGACCGCAAATTGGAAATAAAGGCAAAACGCGACCATGACAGGCACCAAAACAATAAAAAACTGAAATAGTAGTATCTTTGGCTTCGGTTTAAAACAACACCAATTTGAAATTACACCTCTCAGGCCCGTCCAGTAATCTCCTGAACTCATATATCAAGATCACAGGTTCCAAGAGTGAATCTAACAGACTTTTATTGCTAAATGCGCTCTATCCTGGTATTACAATAAAAAATCTATCCAATTCCGATGATGCTGCTGTAATGCAAAAAGGCATTCAGGTTAAAGAAGGAAGGGTAGATATACATCACGCAGGAACAGCCATGCGTTTTTTAACAGCCTATTTTGCTTCTCAGGAAGGAGCAAATGTTACCCTTACCGGTTCACAGAGAATGCAGGAACGACCTATAAAAATATTGGTTGATACATTAAAAAATTTAGGTGCAGATATCGATTATTTGAAAAATGAGGACTATCCCCCATTGTTGATAAAAGGAAAAACCCTCAATAAACATAAGGTGAGCCTTCCCGCGGATATTAGTAGTCAGTACATCTCTGCTTTATTGCTTATTGCTCCAAGTTTGGAGCATGGGCTGGTATTGGAACTGGTTGGGAATATTACATCTGTTCCCTATATAAAAATGACGCTGGGCTTGTTAGAACAAATAGGTATAACAAGCTCTTTTGAAGGGAATACGGTAAGTGTACTTCCAAAAAAATATGTGAGTGAAAGTTCCATAACAGTGGAATCTGATTGGAGTTCGGCGTCATATTTTTACAGTATTACTGCTCTATGTGAAGAAGGGACGGAAATTAGTTTGTCGTCCTTTAGAAAAGATAGTTTGCAGGGTGATAGCGTTCTAAAGGAACTATATAAAGATTTTGGTGTTAAAACCATATTTAAAGAGGATAGCATTAGTCTGGTTAAAACTAAAACCAATCAAATAGCTGATGTTGAATACGACCTGGCAAATACTCCTGATTTAGCACAGACTCTGGCTGTTACATGTTTTGGATTAGGAATTGGATGTCATCTTACCGGTTTACATACCTTAAAAATAAAGGAGACGGATAGGCTGCTGGCATTAAAAAATGAACTTTCCAAACTCGGGGCTAAGGTTTCAGTTACCAATAAGACACTTACCTTGGAATCTTCAAATAAAATAAATTCCGAGGTGGCAATTGATACTTATAACGATCACAGAATGGCCATGGCATTTACCCCACTGGCTTTAAAAACCGCAATAACCATTAACGATGCTGAGGTAGTTTCCAAATCGTACCCGGATTTTTGGAAAGATCTGGAACAACTGGGATTTAAGATTAAAGACCTATAAAGTTATTTAATACCACTTTTACTTGACAAGCCCTACTTCAGGATTGTATATTTGCAGCCGCCAAAAAGGCGAATAAAATTCACATATGAAATTATCACACTTTAGTTTTAAATTGACAAATGACCTGATGGCAGAATATCCGGCGGAGCACAGAGACGAATCCAAATTAATGGTTGTTCATAAAGATACCGGTAAAATTGAACATAAAATGTTCAAGGATCTTATTAATTATTTTGATGAAGGAGATGTAATGGTTATTAATAATACCAAAGTCTTTCCAGCCAGGTTATATGGTAATAAGGAAAAAACTGGGGCCAGGATTGAAGTGTTTTTGCTTCGTGAGTTAAATGAAGAACAAAGGTTGTGGGATGTTTTGGTCGATCCTGCCAGAAAGATCAGAATTGGCAATAAACTTTACTTTGGAGATGATGAGAATTTGGTGGCCGAAGTTATTGACAATACTACTTCAAGGGGAAGAACACTTCGCTTTCTTTATGATGGGTCTTATACCGACTTCAGAAGGAAATTGCGGGAACTCGGAGAGACACCTCTGCCAAAGTATATTAAAAGAGAAGTGGAGCCTGAAGATGAGTCCCGGTATCAAACCATATATGCAAAGCATGAAGGTGCTGTAGCTGCACCAACAGCTGGATTGCATTTTTCCAAACATTTATTAAAACGACTCGAAATTAAAGGTATTGTATTTGCCGAGCTAACACTTCATGTAGGTCTGGGTACTTTTAACCCGGTGGAAGTTGAAGACCTTTCCAAACATAAAATGGATAGTGAAGAATTAGTGATTGATGAGAAAGCCACAGAGATTGTAAATTCAGCTAAAATTAGGAAGCAAAGAATTTGTGCTGTTGGAACAACGGCTATGAGAGGCCTGGAAAGTGCTGTTTCATCACAACACACACTGAACACGTATGATGGCTGGACCAATAAATTTGTATTTCCACCTTATGACTTTAGCATTGCTAATGCCATGGTAACTAATTTTCATCTGCCAAAATCTACCCTTTTAATGATGGTTTCGGCATTTATGGGTCATGATCTTATGAAAAGGGCCTACAAAGAAGCAATAATTGAAGGATATAGATTTTACTCATATGGTGACGCCATGCTCATCATATAAAGTATGTATTATTTAAATAAAGAATCCTGCCATTACCTGTTTTCCGATAGGTACCGCAGGATTTTTTTTTACTTAAACAATGGTTTCAAAGAAGAAAGATATTCGAGCCCTAACCAAGGAGCAACTTCGTGATTTTTTTGAAAGTCATGGGGAGAAGCCATTCCGCGGAAATCAGGTGTATGAATGGTTGTGGCAGAAATCTGCCCATTCATTCGATAAAATGACTAATCTATCCAAAGAAACCCGTAAAAAACTGGAAGAATATTTTGTAATTAATCACATAAAAGTAGATCAATTGCAGAAAAGTTCTGATGGAACAATAAAGAATGCCGTTCGATTGCACGATGGGTTGGTGGTAGAATCAGTTCTTATCCCAGCAAAAGAAAGAACCACGGCTTGTGTGTCCAGTCAAGTGGGCTGTAGTTTGGATTGCAAATTTTGCGCCACTGCAAGATTAAAAAAGATGCGCAACCTTAATCCGGACGAGATTTATGATCAGGTGGTTGTAATCAACAATGAAAGCGAGCTCTATTTTAATAGACCTTTGAGTAATATCGTCTTTATGGGAATGGGTGAACCGCTCATGAATTATAATAATGTTTTGAAGGCAATAGACAAGATAACATCTCCTGAAGGCCTTGGGATGTCTCCAAAAAGAATTACAGTTTCTACCTCAGGGGTTCCAAAAATGATCAGGAAACTTGCCGATGAGGAAGTCAAATTTAAACTTGCCGTTTCTCTTCATTCAGCAATAGAGGAAATACGTACTTCTATTATGCCCTTCAATGCGACCTTTAACCTTAAGGATCTGCGAGATTCTTTGATCTATTGGTATTCAAAAACAAAAAGCAGGATTACATACGAGTATGTAGTGTGGGAAGGTATTAATGATAAGGATAAGGATATAAGGGCTTTAATAGCGTTTTGCAGATTTGCACCTTCAAAGGTAAATCTGATAGAGTACAATCCTATAGATGATTCCGCCGACTTTAAACAGGCATCTAATGATGCCATTAATAAATATGTGGAGGCTCTGGAACAAAATGGAATAATAGTCACAGTTCGCCGCTCAAGAGGTAAAGATATTGATGCAGCTTGTGGACAATTGGCGAACAAATCTATATAACTAGAATCGTAATTTATTATTTCACTTAGGCGTCATTACAGGCACAATAATACTAAGACGAACTAAGGATCAGATTGAACTTCTTATTTCTTTATTCTCACTTCGTTCCCCTTGTTATTTTCCCTAAATTTATCGTTCATCATCGAAAAATTCAATTCTATTGAAAATTGTCGCACAGATAACAGAACCGATCAATAAAGAAATGGAACTCTTTGAAAAAAAGTTCCGCGATTCCATGTCCACCAAAGTGGCTCTTCTCAACAGAATAACCTATTATATAGTAAACCGGAAAGGAAAGCAAATGCGGCCAATGTTTGTATTTCTTACCGCAAAGCTTGTTAATAATGGGGAAGTTAATGAAAGGACATATCGTGGGGCATCGGTTATAGAATTAATACACACCGCTTCTTTGGTGCATGATGATGTAGTTGATGATAGTTACAAACGCAGAGGTTTCTTCTCCATAAATGCACTGTGGAAAAATAAAATTGCTGTATTAGTTGGAGACTATCTGCTTTCAAAAGGAATGCTGCTCTCTGTAGAGTATGAAGATTTTGATTTACTCAAAATAATTTCAATAGCCATACGTGAAATAAGTGAGGGGGAATTACTTCAGATAGAAAAAGCCAGAAGATTAGATATTACTGAGGATGTATATTACGAAATAATCAGACAAAAAACAGCAACCCTTATTGCTGCATGTTGTAGCCTGGGAGCATGTTCTGTAAAGCCCGATAGTTCAGATGTTGAAACCTTTCGAAAGTTTGGAGAGCTTTGTGGGATGGCATTTCAGATAAAGGATGATCTTTTTGATTATGGGGCAGAAAAAATTGGTAAACCCACGGGTATAGATATTAAGGAGCAAAAAATGACCCTGCCTTTAATATATGTACTCAATAACAGTACCCCCAAAGAGAAAAAATGGCTTATTAATTCAGTAAAAAATTATAACAAGGATAAGTCGCGTGTTAAAGAAGTAATTGCCTTTGTAAAAGAAAAGGGAGGTCTTTCTTACGCAGAAACTAAAATGAACGAGTTTAAAAATAAGGCCTTGGAACTTTTAAATACCTACCCGGATTCTGAGTATAAAGATGCTCTTGGACTTATGGTGAGTTATGTGGTAGATAGAAAAAAATAATAACTAACCATCACATCTACAAAGAGTTATAAATTAATTCTAAAAAATTTCAGATTTCGGGCAACGTTTTTGATTTCCAAAACGTCTTTATCTATAGAAGACTAAAATGAAACGCTTGAAAATTATTTCTTTTTATAATAATGAAAAAGTGCTTATCAGGAAAGCAATTTTAGGTCATCCCAATGCACAACGGGCTATTTATGAGAAGTTTGCACCTAAGATGTTAGGCGTATGCAGACAGTATATTAAGGACATGCATTATGCAGAAGATGTAATGATCATTGGTTTTGTGAAAGTATTTAAAAGTTTGAATTCTTTTAGGCATGAAGGAAGCTTTGAAGGTTGGATCAGAAAAATCATGGTTAGAGAAGCCATCTCTTATCTCAGGAAAAAACAATTTGTAGTCTTTGATGATGAGGTTTATGAGTACAATACTCCAAATCAAATTGCCATCTCTTCTTCAATGGATATTGAATATATTCAACGGTTAATTGACAATTTACCTGAAGGTTATAAAATGGTTTTTGTGCTCTATGCGATAGAAGGCTATAAGCATTCAGAAATAGCAGAAATGTTGGATGTTACAGAAAGTACGTCAAAATCCCAGTTGTTTAAGGCCAGGAGATTGTTGCAGGATAAATTAAAAGAACAAAGTATACTCGGTTATGGAACCCACTAAATTTGAAAATCATATTAAGGAAACCTTAAAGGGAAGTGAAATTAAACCTTCAGAGGCTGCTTGGTATAAAATTAAAGGACAGATCAAGAATGATTATGAGCCAAAGAGAACCGGATATTTCAGGTATGGAATAGCCGCAGGTTTTATTGGAATATTGATACTATCTGTACTCTACTTTACAACTGATGATGTCACTTTAAATCAAGAGGTGCAAGTTGCTGCTAAACCTTTAATTCCTTTTGTTGACAAAGAAAAAGAAGAACTTTTAAAAGCAGCTGTTCCTGAGGAAGAAAGTGTAATAGCGGCAGTTGAGGATCCCTATGAAGCGGACGAAGAAAAATCAGTCGCAGTGTCAAAAAAGGAATCAAAAAGAGAATTGGTTATATCGGAAGATGCTAAACTGGCGAATACTGAGGAGCTCCAAAATATAACATCGGAAGATTCAAATGAGCTAATAGATAGTAAAATAACCGAGGTATTGGCCACAGTAACTACGCTTGAAGAAAACAACAAAGAGCTGACAGATTTAGAAGTAGATTCCCTCCTAAGACAGGCACAAAAGGAAATTTTGACGCAAAAGCTTCTAAATTCTGATAATACAGTTAACCCATCAGCTTTGCTTTCGCAAGTGGAAGAGGAGATGGATCAGTCATTCCGGGATCAGATTTTCGAGAAACTTAAGTCAGGTTATAACAAAGTGAGAACTGCCGTTGCAGATCGTAATAATTAATCTTTAGCACATGTTTTAATATAATTTCTTCAATTTAAATTGGAGAAGCAGTCAGGAGTTTATTCATCAATCATTAATCAAAAATCAAAATGAAAACAATTAGCACTTATTTCGCAGTAGTTATAATGTGTTTTATTGCCAATACAATGGTAGCACAGGACAATTACAAAGAAAAGATAGAAGATCTAAAAGAACAGAAGGAAAAAATTACACTTGAGGAAAAAGAAGCCCTAAAGGACGAAGTAGAATCCATTAATAAACGATTGGATAAAGGTAAACTTAATACAGAAGAAGCTACTGAGCTTAAAGAAGATGCAGCCAGGAGACGAGCATTAAATATTGAGAACAGACTGGCTATAATTGATAATAAAATTGCCTTGTTAGAGAGAAATAAGGGAGATGTTTTAGGGGAGGATGATAATTCTATTGACAGGGACGAGGAGGCTGGAGTATTAATAAATATAGATGATGATGTTTCAATAAAAATAGATGATGAAGAGTGGGATATTTTTACTAACAAAGCAAAATATGACCGTAGGACTTATTCAGACTTGGTTTTTGCTTTTGGGTTAAATAATGCTATTATAAAAGGTCAGTCTCTTAATGATACGCCTTATAAGGTGTGGGGAAGCAGATTTTTTGAAATAGGCTGGACATGGAGAACAAGAGTGTTTAAAAAGACTAATTTCATGAGATTCCATTATGGATTTTCCTTTCAATTTAATGGGTTAAAATCACAGGATGACCTGTACTATGTGGTAGATGATGAGGGAAAAACTGTACAGACTCCATTCGCATACCCTTTAAACAAGTCGAAGTTAAAATTGGATAATTTGGTATTTCCAATTCATTTTGAATTCGGGCCTTTTAACACCATAAGATCTGAGAATAGGATAAGATATTCATTAAAAAATCAATTTAGAATTGCAGTAGGAGCTTATGGAGGTTTTAATATGGGAACCCGACAGAAGCTAAAATACAATCAAGACGGATCAAGCAGAAAGACCACTATAAAAGGTGGTTTAAACAGTAGTCCCTTCATTTATGGTCTCAGTGGTTATATGGGCGTAAATTGCTTCTCAGTCTATATTAAATACGATCTTAATCCTATTTTTAAGAGCCCTTCAGATGAACAACGCAATATATCTTTTGGCCTGCGCTTTGCTATCTGAAGTATGTAAAAACATGAAATTCTGTCACTTTTAAGTTTCATCCTCGTTGAAGTTTACGTTTGACAGATACTATTTGGAGTTACTTTATAAATTATCTTTCAATGGCAGTTTTCATTTCTTTTGTAAATTCCTCTTTGTAGTATCCTTTCTTACAATGATGACAATGTATTACCTGAGTTGTTGATACACGAAAAAGCGGAATCCAGAATAAGTGAAAAAAATTTGGGGTACTTTCACCTGAAAGCGTATTGTTTTGATTACAATGAGGACATTTTACATGTTCCAAGTCTACGGTGGTTGTCTTTCCAGGCCTTATTCCAAAGAATAATATCATAATAAATTTTATTATTTTGCTAAGGTAAATTAATCTTTCTCAAACAGTTTGTATTCTAAAAATACTGTATTTTAAAGCATTCAATTTTCTTATTTTTACAAGGTAAATATTTAACACATTGATTTCAAAATTTACTATAGATCAGGTTTATGAAACGGCACGCCTTGAAGAGGTAATTGGGGATTTTGTACAATTAAAAAAATCTGGTTCCAATTTCAAGGGTTTGAGCCCCTTTACCGATGAACGCACTCCAAGTTTTATGGTATCACCCGTAAAACAAATCTGGAAGGACTTTAGCAGTGGCAAGGGAGGTAATGTAGTAGCATTCCTTATGGAGCACGAACATTTTACTTATCCTGAAGCTATTAAATACCTGGCTAGGAAATACAATATAGAAATAGAAGAAACAGAACGCACAGATGAGCAAAAGGCTCAGGCAGATGAGCGTGAAAGCATGTACCTGGTTTCTGAATATGCAAAACAGTATTTTGAGAATACGCTCTGGGAGAAGGAAATGGGAAAGGCTATTGGCCTGAGTTATTTCAGGGAAAGAGGTTTTGCAGATGATATCATTAGAAAGTTTGGACTGGGTTATAGCCTGGACCAATGGGGTGCTTTTACCAATTCGGCTCTCGAAGAAGGTTATCAACTAGAATTCTTGCAGAAGACCGGACTGACAATTGTAAAAGAAGACATTAACAACCCTGGAGTCTCTAAAAATTTTGACAGATTTAAAGGCAGAGTAATATTTCCTATCCATTCAATGAGTGGTCGCGTTTTGGGTTTTGGGGGCAGGATACTTTCCAATGAAAAAAAAGCTGCCAAATATTTGAATTCCCCCGAAAGCGAAATATATCATAAAAGCAAAGTGTTATATGGTATTTATTATGCAAAGCAAGCAATTGCTAAAGAAGATAATTGTTATTTGGTGGAAGGTTATACAGATGTTATCCAACTCTATCAACGAGGAATACATAATGTGGTTTCCTCCAGTGGCACTGCTCTTACACCGGAACAAATCCGATTAATAAATAGGCTTACTAAAAATATTACAGTTTTGTTCGACGGCGATGCTGCCGGATTAAGGGCATCCCTGAGAGGGATTGATCTTATTCTTGAGCAGGGATTGAATGTAAAAGTCTGCACCTTTCCTGAAGGAGAAGATCCCGACAGTTTTGCTAAGAATAATGAATTAGAGGAGATCATACTTTATCTACAGGAGAATGCCAAGGATTTTATACAGTTTAAAACTTCATTACTTGCCAAAGATGCAGCGAATGACCCTATAAAAAAGGCAGATACTATTCGCGAAATAGTAAACAGCATTTCTAAAATTCCGGATAGGATAAAACGCGAGATTTATATTCAGGAGTGCGCACATATAATGAATATCTCAGAAGATGTTTTGTTTAATACCCTGGCGCAGATCGGAAGGAAAGAGCGAACAGATGCGGCAACTATTGCCAGACAGGAACAAAAAGCATTCGAGGTTGTTAAGCATAGCCAAAAAGAGGAGAAACTGGATGTGCAATATGAGTTAGAAAAGAAGATAATAGAAATGCTTCTGCTTTACGGGAATGAGCTTCAGGAATTTGAGGACCTTATTTTGAAAGAAAATGAGGAAGGTGATCTTGTTCTGGAACCGGAAAATATGGAAGCAAAAGTATATGAAAAGGTGTATTTGGATCTTCAGGAAGATGAAATAGAACTTACACATGACAAATTCAGAAACATCTATTACAAATTAATAGAAGGGCTGAACGAGAAAGAAGACTTTTCCATAACTACGTTTATGACTGAACTAGATCAGGAAATGGTGGCCCAAATTTCTTCTATGCTAATGGAAGAGGAAAAATATGAATTGCATCACTGGGAAAGAAAGGATATTTATCCAAAAGACAAAGAAAAAAGTATTTCCCAATTAGTAAGTGAAACAATTTTAACTTTAAGATGTTTTCTAATTAAGAAACGGATCTCTTCCCTACAGGAAAACACGGAAGATATAAATGGTGATCACGAGGAAACTTTAGAAGAGATAATGAATTACCTTCAATTAAATAAGCTCTTAAATAAGAAGTTAAATAGAGTGCTTTCCTGAAATAGGCTTTACTTCATACTTTAGAGGTATAAAAAACCCTGACAAATTGGTCAGGGTCACAAATATTTCGCTATCTGAGCTTAATACAATTCAAGTGCCTTCGCTTGTTGAAGTAAATCTACAAGATTATCAACATTTAATTTTTTCATTAAACGGGCTTTATACGTACTAACTGTCTTTTCATTTAGATTCAATCCTATAGCAACTTCTTTATTTCGCTTTCCACTGGCCAGAAGTTTCAGAACCTCAACTTCTCTGGTAGACAATTTTCTGAAAAATCTACGAGGCTTTTGTGTGCCTTCATCGAAAGCAAGTCGTTGAGCTAATTCATTTGTAATAAACATATTGCCTTCACTTACTTTTCTAACGGCAGTAATTATGTAATCCAAATCTGCAGTTTTTGAAAGATAACCAAATGCTCCCGCCCTTATGGTACTTAGTGCATATACGTCTTCAGATTGACCACTATAGATTAATACCCTAATGTCTGGGTATTCTTGTTTAAGTTTTCTCAAAGCGGCTATCCCATTAATTTCCGGAATGTCCATTTCTAGCATAACAACATCCGGATTCAAAGTTTTTAGTTTTGTAAAAAGTTCAGTAGTAGTTGCAACATCACCAATAATCTCAAAATCAGAAGCAGAATTTAATACATTATTAATTCCCATTCTGACTATTGGATGACTGTCTGCGATTAAAACTTTTATCATTTTGATTGGTTTTCTAGATTTTAACTCTTACGAACGTCCAAAAATACTGACATGCAATGTAAGGTTAAATTATCTAATTTCTTAAACAAAAGTGTAATTTTTTTCTCAATTATTAGGTAAAATGGGACTATTATTCGTCTTAATTAACTGATTCTTAGTCAAGAGGTTATTTTAGGTTGTCAGGAATTTCACAAACAGGTATAGGGAGCATCTTATGTAGGTTCATATTGTTGTACCTTTTGAAGATGAGAAAGACTTCTTTTTCTCTTCCACTGAATTCATCGGCTACCTTTCCTGCGTTATTCATTTCCATTGCCCATTCTAATTCTGGATAGGAAGCCCCTATCTGCTCCTCATCTGTTCGTGAATCTCCCCAAAGACCATCTGTTGGTGGAGCAATAATAATTTCTTCATTAATACCCAAATACGTAGCAATTTCGTAGACTTCAGTCTTAATAAGGTCGGCAATGGGACTAAGGTCAACCCCACCATCACCATACTTGGTGTAGAAACCAATTCCAAAATCCTCTACCTTATTACCTGTTCCTGCAACCAGATAATTCTTCAAAGCGGCAAAATAATAGAGAGTTGTCATTCGTAGTCTTGCGCGGGTATTGGCTAAAGACATAAATCTGTCTTCTTCATTATCAACTGCAGGCAATGAAGCAACAAGATTATCAAATACCGAAGTCAGATTCACAGGTTGTCTGGCTATATTATCAAAATTCTGCTGTAACCAGGCAATATGATTAGATGCCCGGGTCACCTGATTTGCCCCTTGATGAATTGGCATTTCTATGCATAATAAGTCTAAACCGGTTTTTGCGCATAAGGTTGAAGCAACCGCAGAGTCTATTCCACCTGATACTCCTATAACAAAACCTTTTATTTTTGCCTCGGTGGCATATGTCTTTAACCAGGTTACAATATGATCTATTACCTTTTCTGTTTGCATAGGGTACATTATTATGAGGAAATATTAACTTTGCTGCCATAAAAATAAAGCCTAGGAGCTTAATAATAAAATTGAAGCCTCAATACTTTATATGAAAACAAGATTTTTTGTTGTTTTATTTATTCTTTTTAGTTGCTATTCCTGTAAAAATGAGACAGGGGTATCCGAAGATGTTTCAAAGATTCAGTTAAATCTTACTTTGATACGATTTGATAAGGAATTTGCTGAGGCAAAACCTGAAGACATTCCTATACTAAAACATAAATTCCCTTATCTTTTTCCAAAGCAGTATTCTGATAGTGTCTGGATTGCGAAATTGACTGATACTTTGCAGAAGGAAATATATAGTGAAGTAAATGCAGAATTTCCAAATTTCGTTAAAGAAACAGCAGACCTCGAACTCTTGTTTAAACATATTCTGTACTATTTTCCTAATTACAAGGTACCAAAGGTAATTACAGTTATTTCTGATGTAGATTATACGAATCGTGTAATTTTGACGGACACGCTTTTACTAATTGGTTTGGATAATTATCTAGGTAAAGATCATAGGTTCTATGGAGGAATAGAAAAATATATAGCTGACGGCCTTGACAAAACCTATTTATTAAGCGACGTTGTAAGCGCTTTTGGAAAAACTACGCTCCGTTTCCCTTCGGACCGTACTTTTTTAGCACAGATGATATTCTATGGGAAAGAGTTATATCTGAAAGATAAGTTGATACCTCTCGCCACTGATGCTCAGAAAATTGTGTATACGCCTGAGGAATTGGAATGGGCCCAGGCCAATGAGGAACAGATTTGGCGTTATTTTATAGAACGGGAAATACTCTACAGTACGGACAACATGTTGGCTCCCCGTTTTTTAGATCCGGCTCCGTTTTCAAAATTCAGGTTAGAACTAGATAATGAATCTCCGGGTAGACTGGGTCGCTATATGGGATGGCAAATAGTTAGGGCGTTTATGAATAACAATGATGTTAAACTTGATCAATTACTTGACCTATCCGCAGAGGAAATTTTTAAAAAATCAAACTACAAACCGAAAAAATAGATTATGGGAAAATTGCATACTTCTCAAATAACACTTAAAGTAGGTCTCGATGAAAATCGTGTTCCGGAAGAGCTAACCTGGTCCGCAGAAGATGGTGGGATTATAAATGAAGAGGCTAAAGCCATGTTATTGTCAGTGTGGGACAGTAAGAACCAGGAATCCTTAAAAATAGATCTATGGACCAAAGATATGCCTGTAGATGAGATGAAAGTTTTCTTTCATCAAACCCTGTTGGCTATGTCTGATACTTTTATGAAAGCTACACAGGACGAAAAAATGACCACAACTATGAAAGATTTCTGCGATTATTTTGCAGAGAAGCTAGAATTAAAAAAGGATTAGTCCAGGGTTATTGTAATTGGCCATCCCTCAAATTGAGTTGCGTTACCTGTTGTAACATCAGTATTTCTGGGCCAGCATTCAAAGGTTATATTCTTCTGATTTTTGTTAAATCTAATTAGGCCATAACCTCCTCCACTGGAGGGGCTCTCGGGATTTACATAGGCCATCATACTTATTTTATTTCCAAAACCATCCAAATAATCACCAGTCCATGGTAGTGAAGTATTCTTGTAAGGATTTGCACCAGCTTTTTCATCTTCAGGCCACCACCAACGGCTATAATAGTCATTTACTATAGCCGGAACAACAAAGGCCCATGGTCCATCTCTAAAGTCTTTGATTCCATGTTGAATAACGGTAGCCAGGTGTTGGTCTCCTGCTATTTGAACGGCATTTGCATTTTTAATCAGCGTTAATGCTTTGTTTCTGCCACTTTGTGGCCAGCCATTGGAATCCAGGTCTGCATGTAATCTGTTATCCAATGATCCATGGATATGGGCACCCCCACAAAATCCTGTTTGTGATAAAACCACTTTCATGGCCTCAGATTTTTTACTGCCCCAGTCCTTTAAAAAGATTAATTGTCTTTCGCCTAATAAAGTCAATCCATCCAAATCAATTGACTTAGGATCGTACTCGGGATTCCTTATATGGTCAGGGCGAGGACCTTGCTGAGGTATCTTGCCTTCTGGCCCCGATTTAAATTTTCTGTCTTCCAATATCGCAAAATCGATACCGCCCAGAGCAAGACTTGTATAGTATACGCCAATGCCTTGTTCGATAGGTGTTGGGTCATAAGGATCAGGGAGATGCCCGGTTTGGCACCTTTCTACCATTTTTACATATTCGGGGTGATACCTGTACCCACCATCACTGCTTCCTTTTGCCGTAGATAATTTGCCATTTTCTCCCCAAAGGTTTCCCTGCCCAATATCGTGGTCATCAGGAATAGTAATACAGGGTCTGTTCCTGAAAGTTTCCCTGAATTGAAGGCCGAATTTAAGCCAAGCAGCGGTGTGCTCCGTATGATCATAAGACTGATCACCTGCAAAAAACATGATATCTGGGTCCTGGTAATTAATATTCCTTACATAATTTCTCCTCAAACCCCTGTCCTTATTTGAATTACAAGAAAGCGCGGCCATTACTATTTCATTTTTATAATCAGGATTTTTTCGGATCGTTCCTTCGAAATATGCTCCTACTCCATGAGTAATTCTGTATTTTGTATCTTTTGAATAGTCCCAGTTCTCTATCCTGAAAAGAGCAGACCAACCTAATTCATTTACTTTTTGACTTTGAACTACATTCCATATTTCATCTTGGTAAAATGCTAAGCTAATTGTCCTTTCTTCATTGGGATAAAGGGGATAAAGTTGAGCAGTTAATTTAAGGACATTCGCATGTACGGTATAAAGACCGAAAGCCACAACACTGTCTCTGTTCACTTTAAGATTGATAATTTCATTAGGAGCTCTGTTCCACCAGTCATTGGTCGCAAGAGTGTCTAAATTTTTAAATGGGGAGGGTAATGGAGTCGACTGAGGCTGAGCACAGCTCGAATGGAATTGCAAGGCAAGCAACAGCAGGCAACAGTTTATAAGTTTACACATAGAAGAGTTGATAAAATATATAAGTAGTAAGGAATGTGTATTTTAGTTGATTGAATATAATGTTGTAAAGTACATTTTAAGTACTTATTAAATGTATAAATTTATTTATGGAAAACCACCAGGAGCCACGGCTAATTTTTATATATAATGCTAATTCGGGATTGAGAAATGCACTTTTGGATGGTGCTCATAAAGCATTAAGGCCTAATACGTATCAGTGTAATCTCTGTGATTTAACCTATGGTGTTTTTAAAGAAAGAAAATCCTGGAAGAAATTTCGTGAAGAAGAGGACTGGAGCATGGAGTTTCTGCATAAAGATGAATTTAAAAATCAATATGCCTCTAAATTTGGACATAAATTTGAGTTTCCAATCGTTCTGATATCCCTAAATGATGAATTACAGGTATTTATTTCTGCGAATGAACTCAATGAATTGCAAAACACGGATGCCTTAATTGATTTAATCAAAAAAAGAGGTAAGGAAATTACAGCATAAGAGAGTAGACTTTATTTTCCCTCAAAGAAGCCTGAATTTATTTTTTCTATATAATTTAAAACCTCTTCCCTGCCCATGCCATTTGAGGAAGAAGTAACAAAATGATTTGGGACTTCTTCCCAGGCAACCAAAAGTAGTTGATCTAAGTAATTCTTGACATTTCTTTCAATTGCTTTGGGCTTCAACTTATCTGCTTTGGTAAATATTATGGAAAAAGGAATGCCGTTCTCACCCATCCATTGCATGAATTCAAGATCTATTTTCTGGGCTTCATGTCTTATATCAATTAATAGAAAGGCACAAACTAATTGTTCTCTTTTAAGGAAGTAATCCGTAATATATTTTTGAAAGATTTTTTTATCCTTCTTAGATACGCGGGCATATCCATATCCCGGAAGATCTACCAGGAACCATTGGTCATTTATTTTAAAATGATTAATTAATTGTGTTTTTCCCGGTCTTCCTGATGTTTTTGCAAGACTCTTGCGAGAAGTTAACATATTTATTAGTGAAGATTTTCCAACATTTGATCTTCCTATAAAAGCATATTCCGGTAAGGGCTGGTTAGGGCACTTCTCTACACTGGAGTTGCTCATCAAAAAGTCGGCAGACTTTATCTTCATGACAATAAGTGTATTAGAATTTACGCTTTTGTAACCATTCGTCTAGAACGACATTAAATTCATTAGGATGTTCCATCATAGGTGCATGACCACACTTTTTTATCCAGAATAGTTCTGAATCAGGCAGTAATTCATGAAATTCACGAGCAACATTAGGTGGTGTTACGGAATCATTTTCACCCCAAATAATACATGTTGGAGTCTTCATTTTTGGTAAATCCTTAGACATATTATGTCTTATGGCACTTTTGGCTATTGCCAGTGTCTTTACCAATTTACTTCTGTCATTCACAGTGGCAAATACTTCGTCCACAATTTCTTCGGTAGCTACCTCAGGATCATAAAATACATCCTGCGCCTTCTTTTTAATAAATTCATAATCCCCTCTTTTGGGATAGCCATCTCCCATTGCGCTTTCATAAAGTCCTGAACTTCCCGTAATTACCAGGGCTTTCACCATTGTAGGATAAAGCTTCGTATGTAATAAACCTACATGCCCTCCAAGTGAATTTCCTAATAAAATTACATCTTTGAGCCCTTTATATTCTATAAATTTTTCCAGGAACCTGGCAAAATTTTTTACATTGGTTTTTAGTAATGGCAAAGAGTAGATTGGCAACTCAGGTATTAAAACTTTATAGCCCTTCTTTGGAAAATAATCTGTTACCCCGTGAAAATTACTGAGACCTCCCATAAGGCCGTGAAGAATAATCATAGGAGTTCCTTCTCCTACTTCAATAAACCTATATTTCCCTTCTTTTTTAATGTGCTCTTCCATTAAATGCTGCTTCTGTCTTCAGTGGGCAAATATAGGCATTTCCATATAATACTTATACTTTTCGAAAAAAGAGGGTACCTTTACATTACCTTAATTTTTAGTTAAAAATAGAGGCCCCTCACAATTTTAAACAGCTGTTAAAATAGCTGGACTTTGCATTATACTTCTCTTATATTCCAGAATTTTTTTTCAACAAAGTGGTAATTTGTGGTAATTTGTGGTAATAATTTCTATATATTTGAGTTAATATTAGAAAACCAGCCGATTTAAGTGATAAGTTTTATAGGGACATATGATTGCAAAGCTGATGTTAAAGGACGGATAATGATTCCCGTTAGCCTCAAAAATCAGATGGCCCCTATTCTCAACAAGGGCTTCGTCATAAAACGCTCGGTATTTCAACCTTGTCTGGAGTTGTATCCCATGGACGAATGGAATCTGTTAATGGAAAAAATGAATAAAAAGAACAGGTTCAAGAAAAAGAACAATGATTTTATCAGGCGGTTTTCGGCCGGGGTGAAACCTTTAGAAATAGATGGTACAGGTAGATTACTTATACCTAAAAATCTCGTTTCTATTGCTGGGATTAGGAAGGAAGTGGTTTTAAGTTCGGCTATAAACATTATTGAGATTTGGGATAAGGATAGCTATGAAAAAGTAATTGATGAAACTGCAGAAAATTTTGCGGAATTAGCGGAAGAGGTAATGGGTGATGATGGAGACGAACTATCATAACCCTGTCTTATTAAAAGAATCCGTTGACGGGCTCAACATATTGGAGAATGGAATTTATGTAGATGTGACTTTTGGCGGGGGTGGACATTCCAGAGAGATTTTGAGAAGATTGGGCCGTGAGGGTGCGTTGTTTGCATTT
>Ga0265303_10000541_pt1 | contig 21409 bp, 18 predicted proteins | sample Helome_2_FD_192494 | JGI IMG/M metagenome (GOLD analysis project Ga0265303, IMG submission 192494) | Marine sediment microbial communities from subtidal zone of North Sea - Hel_20160317 (Illumina Assembly) | ecosystem: Environmental > Aquatic > Marine > Subtidal zone > Sediment ... | reverse complement strand
CGCTGGTGTTTCTCGCCATCAATAACTCGCTGTCTTACCGCTGGGACGAGGAATGGTCTTTCGCGGCAGGTGTGCAGGTGATGTATGTTGCTTCGGAATCGAAAACCCGGGTAGACAATATCGGACCCGGTGGCGACGGAAGATTCAAGCTCGAAGAAGATGGTGCTGGCGCCGGGTTCACGCTCAGCTCGCTATACGAAATGAGCCCGGACACACGGTTTGGCATCACCTATCGTTCTGAAATAAAGATAGACCTGGATGGGAATCCCGAGTTCAAAAATATCGACAACGCCTACCTGATCGCGCTGAACAATCTGGGGTTGCTCGGGCAGGAAATAGACGTCGATTTTAAAATTCCGCAACAGGTGCAGCTCGGCCTGTTTCACCAGATCAACAAGGAATACAGTTTTACGGCCGATGTATTCTGGATCGATATGTCGGCATTCGGTGTCACCTCGATTTCTGCAGGACCCGATCATGTATCGGTTGAATCGACCTTTAAAGATACTTATTTGACGACTATCGGGCTGGGTTATCGCTGGGACGGTAAGACGCAATTGAATTTCGGCATCGGCTATCTGAAATCGCCGGTAGACGACGATGAGCGGACGCTTTATCTGCCGCTCGACGACACGTGGATATTTGGAGTTGACGTCGAAAGGGAGTTGGAGAGCGGCAACATTATCACTGTAAGCTTAGAGTATATTGATATTGGTAGCGCCAGCGTGGATCAGGAAAACTCACCGTTAACAGGGCGCGTAAAAGGCAAGTATCGCAACAACTATGCCGCGTTACTGGAAGTCAACTACCGCTTCGATCTGTAAACCTGAGGAATTCCGGGGACAGTATACCTATTTACCGCAGACTAACTTACTTTCCGAATTTTTTGGGTACCAGTACATCGGGGATAATCACAATCGGCTGGGCGTTCGAAATTGGCCGTAGTGCGACCCTGATGTTTCGAATTTGAGCGTTTGTTATCGGGAAAGTAGACACCAAGATTGGCAAGGATGGTTGCTTATCCACCTGAATGCCCATCGGTTCTAATCGTTCGATCAACCTGTTCCACAGCGAGTCTGTTTCGCCAGAAAAGATCGCATCCGTGTCGGCTCCCACGACATGCCAGTCGCCACGCACGAGCTCGAAATCGAGCTGACCGGGCGCCCAACCGGAATAACCGATGTAAAAACGCAGTTCGCTATCGGGTTTCTTCGCCGCAAGTACCTCGTCGAGTACTCGTCGATCCGAGCTGATATAGACATCATCGACAACATGTGCCATTCCCTCCGTCACAGATTCGCTTCGCACCAACATAAGTATCATTGGCAGTCCAACCGGTCCTCCGTAGTACAGTGCATGTGCTGTTGCCTGCTTGTCCTCAATATCGGGTACCGCTTCGGACAGGCTGACATCGCTTGACCGGTTCACGATCAAACCCAGTGTGCCATCCTTATCATGCTCTACCAGGTAGACAACGGATTGTCCGAAACGTGAGTCGTCGAGTGCCCGCTTGGCCACCAGAAACATACCGGGACCAGGTTTTCCGGGAATGGTATCGGGGAAGCCGGGGGCAATGGACGCCGGAACAAGCAACCCACCGGCAACTAATTCGCCAGCCGGGACAACTCCCAGAGCGACACAGATAGCCATTAGAACTCGAATTCGCCACATACATACGATTGTAACCACTCTGAACCGACATGCCATCCTTGCTCGGTTCAAAAACGGCGCGGCTGCCTGAGCAAAAGGGGACAGACCACGTTTTTTTTAGAAATCACGAAGAGCGATAGTGGGCAGACCAGATTTTTTCTCAAACATATGATTTGATACACATCAATAGTGCTGCTTGACGACTATGATGTGATTAAGATCCAACGTCTACAAGCTAATACAGATTGATGCCAAGGCTTCTCTTCATATGAAACATTTGTTGTTTTTAACCTTCCTTATGGTGTCGCTTGCCTTCCCACTCGCAAGTTTAGGGGCAACACTGAGCCTCACTAAGGACGGACCGAGAACGGCCCGTGAAGGCGATCTGATCGAATTCTCACTAGAGGTTGTAAATGAGGAAACGACGAGTGTCGCAGGTATCGCGGTGCTCGACACCTTGCCGGCAGGAGTGCAGTTCGTACAGGCTGTGCCAACGACCGGAGGGACCTATAATTCGATAACAGGGATCTGGACCCTGCCGACGCTGGGTACGGGTACCAACGACAAGACGGCCGGCCTGCAAATCCAGGCGCTGGTAAATCAAAACCTGATAAACAATCCGGACGATGTGGTTGGCACAACTAACAGGGTCGAGGTTATAGCACCGACCGACCAGACACCGTTAGAGGCCCTGTTCACCACAAACATAATTTGCAGCTCTTGCATCGACTGGGAAATCGTGTCTGTAACAATCGACGTCGATATCCGTCGCTTCGATATTGAAGGATTTGAGGCGCGTTTCTCTTTACGGGTGAATGTCGCCAACAACGGGCCGGTGCCTTCCGATGCGACCGTGAGTGTCACGCGTTTCGATATCCGTGGCGGTGGATTTGGGACCGTGGAGCTGTTTCCTGATGTACCCGTTGCAGTGACTCTCGATCCTGGACAGGCGCAAACGATCGAATTTGAAACTGACTGGGAGGAAGGAGACGATTCTACCTATACAGTCTCCTGGGAATTTGAGGTCAGGGATGTGGCGTTGCTGGACCCTATCCCGCCGAACACGTCGGCAGGTTCCTGGAAGTCAACAGTCGAACCCACCAACAGCGATGATTGTTTTATCGTCGTGTCCGCCCATGGCTCGTACCTGGCACCACATCTAGTAACATTGCGCGATTTCAGAGACCGGCACTTTTTAACCAGTCCAATCGGGAAGTGGTTTGTAAAATTTTACTATCGCCATTCACCACCAATTGCGGATTATATTCGTGTGCATAAAGCTCCCAGGGCGATAGTTCGGTCGATCTTAACTTTAATTGTTTATTCGATTAAGTACCCAATCGCCGTAGTACTTATCCTCATGTTGCCGCCAATAATCCTGATCCGTCAAAGAAAACAATTATGAAATCAGACCGTCCAGATGTGTTTGGAAATTTAGAATTCGGCTGCGATTTATGGATTTAGCCAATCCTGATACCGAATAATTAGGTGTCCGTTATGGGGAAAGCAGCTTAGTATCAATCAAAATTGAATATAAGGCGGTGATAGAGAGTTGATAAAAAAATGCATTATGAAAATAGTAATCCGTACGACAAAAAAGGCGACTAGCGTTGTGATCGATGGCGGGACTGTTGGTGGAACCGGAATTGAACAGGATTAGCGCCCAATGTATTATCTGTTGAATAAATATTATAACTATACGGAGAGCAGTGATGAATGAGCGTGTCGAGCGTCTTGAAACGCTTACGTCCAAACAGCGAGAACTCTTAAAGAAGTTGGAACACGAGAACCGGCACTTAAGATTGCAAGCGCGGGCTTTGAGTCAACGAATCCAACACCTGGAAGAGACGAACGTGGTGATCGACAGAGAGATTGCCGAGATACCAATTGGCTTTGATTTAATTCCAGAGAGCGACCTGAACAGGTACTAGTTTTCATATCTAGTCACGCTGCGATCGAAATTAGCCATTTCATTTGAGTTGGCTTTTTTCGTTTATCTGCACAAACTAGCGGTTGGCCATTTCCTGATCCATATCACGTAAAAAGTATGCCATTTATAGGAAAATGGCCCCGTTGATTGGAGGATAGTTATGAAACGGCACATCGTGCTAATTATAATATTCATTCTCATCGGGCTATTTATAGCTTTCAGTGCAGCCTCACATCCTTACGATGATCCATTTGCATTTATCGAACACAAGGCGGAGGATGGAAGGCTCATATTCACCAACACCGCGAAAACAATACCAATCCATCATCACCGCTGACCAAATCAAATCACAATTTCGCATGACTCCAACGGCCAGGCTCAGCATTGGCGCTCCTGTTGACGTTGAGATATGGCAACAGAAGATTATCCAAAAGATGAAGCAACACGATTGGAACTAGTATGAAAATAATCCTGCTGATTGCCATGTTGGTAATATCCAGCCAAAGCAAGGCGTGGATTGCCTACGGCTTTAAAAGCGGGATGAGCCGTTTCGATGTCGGAAATTACCTGTCTGCTAACGAGTCTTTGGTTATCACTGAGGGCGAACAGCAAACCTATGCTGGACCAAGTGACAACAAGAAAAAATACAATCTGATCTATTGTGCAAGACCGCAAAAATTATATTTAATGCAATTCAGCCTGCCTGATTCGTATGCAGCATTCGTGAAAGCAAGAGAAAAATATGAAAAGAGATATGGCATACCCGACCGGTTGGGTTATGTATCAGATGATTGGCAATCCGAGAATTGGGAAAATGTCGATATTTCGTTGATATGGGATTTAAATGAGTTTGAAACGATCGAGCTAACACATAATAACAGGGGAACAAGTGCAGAATTTCGGGACCTGTCAGTTTGTCAATAAGACTTGACTGGCAACCTTTGCCATCGATGGTAAATATCGATTAACTGCGGGCCATAGCCCTTACTTCAAAGCACATGCAAGCTGTAATATTCAGGCAATGCCAGCAACTGTTCCCGCAATGGTCCACCCTCACCATGGCGGATTTCGAGTTTGACGATCCAAAGGGTTTTTCGTCTTTTACCATGGGTATTCGCTGCAACAAGCCAGTATCACCGGGGGCAGTCCTTTACCGCCGCCTCGAAGGCAAGGAGAACGCGATACTGGATTTTGAAACTGAAAAAGAAGTCTTCCTCACTCTCGGCGCACATGACATTGCAGCCCGCTGCCATTATTACGATGAAACCTGTCGTATCGAGGCTTTCTACCAGGGACGCAGTTTGACGGCAGATGATTTATTCGAAGCCGATACCTTGCAGCAAATAGCCAACCAGCTATACCTTTTTCATCAACTGAAGCCGCCAAACCTGCCCCGACAATCTTTTTTTGAAATGCTGCACCGCAAGTGGGGCAAGTTGGCGAAACGGGTACTCGAAGACGAAAGCGGTAATTTTCCCGCTAACGAGCGGGCCATGTGCGAGGAGTTGCGCGAAATCTACAGCCCGGATACTTATAACAAGGTGCAGCGATGCCTGCCCGATGGCGCATTGACCTTTTGCCATAACGACACTTACCACGGCAACATCATGAAGCTCGACAGTGGCGAGATCAGGCTGGTTGATTTCGAGTTTTCCTGCCTCAACCACAGGGCTTACGATTTCTCCAACCTGTTTGCCGAAACGGTGATGCGCCATCAGCAACCGGAATATCCTTACTTTCGAATTGCCGAACCGGAATTCAGCGATCATGAGCTCAGTCTGTTAATCAATTACTACCTGGATAATGCCGAGTTCGAAAGCCAGGAAAGCAGGGAAAAGGAGTTTCGGAAACTGCAGCGCGACACCAGGACGATGCTGATAATGTCAGACTATAAATACGCCATGGCGGCTTTGCCACTGGCCGTTAGCCCCGTTCAGAAGATTCGTTTCATACCGTATGCTTACCAACGCTTCAACAAGTTCCTGGAGTCTTACGACAGGCTGAAGCGACAGTTGCCACCACAAACTGGATGATTTTTCGACGAATTTGTAATCGAGCTAAGGGCTGCACCGGCGATCTCAATCTGGAACAGAAGATACCTCTTTCGATTTTCCTTTTGAGTTTCCGTCTGCCGAGACGGGGGCTGCCTTGAACTGCACGGCATCCTCTTCGGTGAATGCCGTTCCCAGAAGACGCTTGCCCAGTAAATACCGAGTCAGGATTACAGGCACAACTTCGACCGTGGCATTATCTTCCGCATCATAGAGACCCGCGGTCACACCCAACTCGTAGGCGTTCATGCATCCTGGCTTATAACTTTTCGCCAGTGGGTCTGCCAACTCTGCCCCACTTTCATAGATTTCCCAGAGCTTACCAGGCGAGACTTTATCACAGGTACCCCTTAGCAGTTTGAGTTGCAGCGTCATATCGCTGCAGCCATGACGATTCAAAACACCCCAGAAAAAGGACTTGAGATAGCCTGATGTGAAGGCGACTTCCTCGGGTTTTTTAAATAACTTCTTGTGACTCGCCAGGGCATCCAGTAACTGGCGATGTATCAGCACGCCAAGTTTGCTGGCTACCTTTTTATACCGACGATTTCCCCCAAACCCAAACATATTCACTCCTGCAAAAAATGGTGTTCCTGTTTTAACTATCACGCGACAGATTACCATAACCAGCAGCTGGCAAAACCACTTGTGCAATATTTCATATTCTGGTGTAAGCCCGAGTTTAAGCAGTTACCGGTAAACGAGCGGCGCGACCGATTTCGTCAACGCCGTAGTAGTCGAGAAATACCACGATTATTAACGAAAGCCGCCGCCGCCCAGACGGGCCGCGGCGACTTACAAGAAAGGAATTAAGCTGCTTCTTCAGCCTTTTCCTTGTGCTCGAGCGTGGCGCCTGCGCTGCCGATCGCAATCGACTTCGGTTTCATCGCCTCGGGAACTTCCTTGACCAGGCTAATGGTCAACAGACCGTTTTTCAGGTCCGCGCCGCTGACTTCAATGTGGTCGGCAAGATTGAACTTGCGCTCGAAGCTACGGTTTGCAATGCCGCGATACAGGTATTCTCTGTCTTTACTTTCGTCGGCTTTTTTACCCCGCACACGCAACTCGCCTTTCTCGACCTGGATCTCGAGTTCGCTTTCTTCAAAGCCCGCCACCGCGATGGTAATCGCGTAGCGATCTTCTCCGGTCGCCTCGATATCGTAAGGGGGAAAACCCACCGTGGCTTTTTGACTGCGTAAAGCGCTATCCAACAGTGAACCCATGCGGTCAAAACCGATGCTGCTGCGGTACAGGGGGGATAAATCGATAGTTGTCATAATAAATTCTCCTAAAGAAGCAATTGATAAACGTGCCGCCATTCTCTTTGAGACCTGGCGATCACGAATCCTTATTTGGGAGTTTTCAGGGTAATTTCAAGACCCGAAATGGAATTATTTGACGCGTTCCTGGTTTTCTAGCCACTTGACCAGATGGGTGAAGGGCAGAGGACGTGAAACGATGAATCCCTGCACCTGATCACAGCCAACCTCGGCGACGAGGTCCCAGTCTCGCTGGTCCTCAACCCCCTCGGCTACCACCTTCATATCGAGCTTTTTTGCCAGCAGTACGCTGGATTCAAGAATCGCTCGCGCCGAGGCTTCGTGGGCGGCGCCGTGCACGAAGGCGCGATCAATTTTAAACTCGGTAAACGGGATGCGCTGCAGCTGTTCCATCGATGAATAACCCGTTCCAAAATCATCGATCGACAGGTTAAAGCGTTTCAGCGACAGTCGGCTCAGGATATCGAGTGCGACCGAGAGATGCTCCATCAATCGACTCTCGGTGATTTCGAAGGAAATGCTCGAGGCCTCCAGTCCAGACTCTTCCAGCATTGCTGAAACGCGGTCTGGCCATTCCAGGTCGGTCAGTGAATCAACCGACAGGTTAATCGCAACGTTGAGGTTGTAACCCAAAGATTTCAGTTTCGATGCATACTCCAACGCCTTGACCAGGACAATATCGGTCAATTCCTTGATCAGCCCGTTTTCTTCCGCCATGGTTATAAAAGCATTGGGCTTAATCAGCCCCTTGATTGGATGATTCCAGCGTACCAGCGCCTCGACACCGACAACCTGGCCGGTTTTAATATCAACCTTGGGTTGAAAATAAGTATCCAGTTGCCCCGCGGCCATCGCACTCTCCAGCTCCATCAGGGGAACGGGGCCAACCAGCATCATCGTACCTTCCTGTCGAATCTGGTCGAGCGAATCGAGCAGCTCGCTCATCTTGGCGGGCGTGGCCGGTTTTTCCAACACGCCCAGTACGTGTAAATCGTGCTCGATGGCAAGCTTCTCAACCGTCTTCAGGATACGCAAATCTTCTCCACTGGTTAAAATCAGTGAACCCGAAAAGTTCCTTTTTGCCAGGTGGCGAATAAACTCGACGCCGTCCATTTTCGGCATGTTAAGGTCGCATATGACAACATCGACACCGTCACCATTCTGCTCCAGAATTTCCAGTGCTTCCGGGCCGGACATCCCGCTCAACACCCCCGAAATACCCAGGTCATTGAGCATCACCGTCATCACCCGGTGCATAATGTAGTCATCATCTACCAGCAGCACCTTGATACTGAACTGTGTGATATCTTCATTTTCATCGGCCAGCTGCAGGCTGAATTCGGACTCCGCAACCGGTGCCGGGCTGTCGGGTATCAAATCACCGAGATACTTTTCAATAAAAGCTGCCGCCTCCAGGGCATGCTTGCGTAACCTGGGCATCATATTCTCGATCTGGTCCCAGGCCGCATCGGTCGCCTTTGATTCCAGCTGCTGGCAGGTATGCGCCATGGCCATTACGCCGAGACTGCGCGACGATGATTTCAGCTTGTGCGCGTACTCGGCAATTTGTTCGTTGTTCTTCCAGGCGAAGGCCTGCTGGATATTTTCAAGCTCGGCTTCGAGCGAATCACTATAGGTTTGCAATAAACGCCGGTGCAGGTCAGGTTTATCGCCGGTAGATTGCGCCAGTACGCCAAGATCAACTGCCTCGTCCACCCGCAGATCGATAGCATCCAGGACGTCCTCCGTTGCTGCTCCTAACCGGTCGGCCGGTGCCCACTTTTCAAGTACGTTACGTAACTCATCGAGCTCCACCGGCTTCGGAATAACATCATCGACCCCAACCGCAAAACATTTTTCGACATCCGCTTGCAACGCATTGGCGGTAATCGCAATAACCGGCGCTCGCAAACCCTGATCGCTTTCCTGCTGCCGGATTTTCTGCACCAGTTCATAACCATTCATTTCCGGCATACGCATATCGGTTAACAGCAGGTTGTAATGACCCTGTTGCCAGAGTTTCAGCGCCTGTGCTCCGTTATCGACATAGTCGGCACGGTAACCCAGAATGTTCAACTGTGCCGCCATCAGCTCCTGGTTGATCAGATTATCTTCGGCAACGAGGATGTGCGAAGACTCGTCTTTGACAGGGGTGCCTCGGGTTTTGCCTGAATCCGGAAATTTAACCACACTGCTGGAGGGCGTCGATGGTGCCTGGTCAAGCGTTACCCAGAAAGTGCTGCCCTCGCCCGGTTTGCTTTCGATCTCAAGTTCGCCCTTCATCAGGTCGACCAGCTGTCGGGTAATCACGAGCCCGATACCGGAACCTTCAACACCGCTGAACTCCGCGCCCAGCCGATTGAATGGCTGGAATAGTTCCTTGAGTTTTTCGGGCGAGATGCCAACTCCGGTATCGCGAATGCCAACGCGCAATGAATCGTCTTCGCCGAATTCCGCAACAACGCTGACGGTACCTTTCTCGCAGTTATACTTGACCGCATTCGTCAACAGGTTCAGGAAAACCTGCTTGAGTCGAATCGAGTCAGCAAACACGTTTACCCGCTCAAATTGACTGGCGTCGAACTCCATACGAATACTGCGATCGTATGCCAGCGGCTCCACCCAGTGGACGCTATCGCTTAATACCTGGATTAGCGATACCGGCTCCAGCGTTAGGTCACTTTCACCGGCTTCGATGCGTGACAGGTCAAGTATCTGGTCGATCAGCGACATCAGGTGTTTACCAGCGCGGTTTATTTCGTTGGCGTTGGCGAGGTGCTGCTCACTCAGCTTGCGATCGTATTCGAACAATTGTGAAAATCCGAGGATAGCGTTCAACGGCGTACGTAGCTCGTGACTCATGCTGGACAGAAACTCGGATTTTGCCTGGTTGGCCTGCTCTGCCTGGAGCTTTGCCTCGATCAATCTCGCCTCGGCCTCTTTGCGATCGGTAATATCTTCGTGGATCGTGATGACCCGCTTCCAGCTATCTTCGTAACCGCGCACCAGGGTTACAATGGAACGGGTTTCAAAGTACGATCCATCGACGCGCGAGTCGACCCGTTCCGCGGTGTAAAGTCTTTCGTCGCTGGCGAGCGCGGCAATTTCCTTTGCGTAGTATTCCGCCCACTGTGCATCCCACCAGTCGTCGACATCGGCTTCACCGGCCAGGAACTTCTCCTTCGACTCGGCATCATGCATCCGTAACAGTGCCTCGTTAACGTCGGTAATGCGTGTCTGCTCAACCAGTTCTTTCAGCAGTCTCGGATTTTTATGAAAATACTCTTCGAGGTTTTCAGTTCCCTGGAAGATAAGCTTATCGACCACTTTCTTGATCGCCGTATAGTCTTCTTCCTGCACTCCCAGCGGCATCTGCGAAAACAACGAGCTGAATCGTTCCTCGCTTTTCTTCAGTGCCTGAATAGCTGATTCCGATTCAGATATATCCTGAACCATCCCAAAACTGGAAACCAGTTCACCCTCGTCGTCGAACACGCCCTGCCCGTATTCGCGCAGGTATCGAGTCTCCCCCTTTTTGGTGATCACCCGGTAATCGAATACGTGGTGTTCGCCAGGCCGCAAATGTTCTTCGGAATTGAGGTTCTCGAGGTAGTGGGCCTTGTCTTCAGGATGAATAATCGATTCGATCTGTTCCGGTTGACGATACAGCTTTTTAAGTTCGCCCTGATTTATACCAAGAACATCGGCCATTTCGACGGAGTAACTAACAGGTTTTTTGGCCTTTTCGTCCCATTCCCAGATGCCGAGGTTGAGCATCTTTGACAGTTCCCGGCTGCGGATATCGCGGAATTCAATCGCTGCCTGGGCCTCGACCAGCTGCGCTTTCAACTCGGCTATTTCGTCGCGCAGGGACTGCTCGGTTGAACTCGCTTTGGTCGTTTTTTTCGTTTTTGCGGTCAATGCACTGTTTCAAAATTTGCAGAACGTTGAGTATAGGTCTGAATCCGGCGGAATTCTCAGGCAAAACCTGCATTTGTGACCTGGATCTCCAACCGTAAAATCGCTGTTATCCCGGTAAATAGAGGGGGCAATTTCGTTAGCTGGGCCCTGGCCCCCAAGGATGTTTCATTTCAGGATAAAGCCATTGTCCACGTGATCGAAGCATTGAAAGCCTGTCATGAGCTGAGATGACAGCATTAAACTGTCCCCGGCATTTAATCTAGTCTTCGTAACCTGCTTCCGTGTCTTCCGAATCAGGTTATAATTATCCGTCATTCGATCTATTGAGCACCCACATGGCAGAAACTCCGTCGACAATGCTGGAAATCGGCACCCAGGCACCCTCGTTTTCATTACCCGAGCCCGCCAGCGGCAACCAGGTGAGCCTCTCAGACTATGACGGCAAACCGCTACTGGTGGTTTTTTCCTGTAACCATTGCCCTTATGTCCTGCACATCATCAAATCCTTTACCGGGTTTGCGAATGCGGCGCAGCATCGAGGCCTTGGTGTTGTCATGATCAGTTCCAATGACGTCACCGGATACCCGGCGGACAGCCCCGAAAAAATGACCGAACTGGCGCAACAATTTGGCTTTGAGTTTCCCTATCTGTATGACGAAACACAGCAGGCGGCACAATCCTATCGGGCTGCCTGCACACCCGATTTCTTTTTGTTCGATGCGTCGCACCGGCTGGTGTATAGAGGTCAGTACGATGCGTCGAGGCCCGGTAACAACATCGCCGTCAGCGGCAGCGACATGAAGGCCGCGGTCGACGCACTGCTAGCGGGTAATCCCATCTCGCAGGAGCAGGTTCCGAGCGTCGGTTGTAATATCAAGTGGCGTGCCGGCAACGCACCCCATTACTTCTGAACCTCAAGCGCCGCCGAGCTGGCGTGATCGGCTTGCATCGCATCCACCTTGTCGATCACTTCCTGCAGGGTAAGCTGGTGATCCTTGCCACCACCGAAGATTTCGCCAAATTCGCTTATCAGGTCGCCCAGTTTGTTATTGGCGTCCGAGAGTTCGGTACGCAGGACTTCATTTTCGCCCCGTAGCGTGGCGATCTCCTCGACCACGGCCTCCTCTTCCTCCGGGGCAGCCTCGACTCGTGGCTGGAGGCATTTGTATGCTTTTATTAAACTGTCCAGGGAGGTATCCAGCGTGGTGACTTGTGCTCTTCTACCCCGGTATAGGCTCTCGATCAGATGCTTGAAAAATTCGGTTTCGTGTTTATCAATGTCGACCAGCGTGGTTCTCAACTCTTCACCTTGAAGTTGATATACAGCCTGTAAAAAAGATTCGGTTTGCTGTCTGCGCAGGGAGGAACGGCCCTTGATAGCTGCGGTAAGCTCCGCGATATCCCTGCGTTTACGCCGCCTGCGAATTAACGTTACCAGTAACCAGACCAGTAACAGTACCAACAACAGTACGAAACCTTCGACCAGCAGAATAAAATAAATGGCATTGACTTCAAGCATCGAATTACTCTTCCTCAAGAACCAGCTCGGGTGTGTCCTTGTTCCTTTTCAGGAACCACCAGCCGACAATCAATATCAACAGCAGAAACAGGTTAACCGCCACGATGACCACGCCGACGATTCTCCAGTCGACGTCTTCCGATGGCGTCGCAGGTTCAGCCGTATCCTCCAGTATGGCATCGGCCGGTTCGGGTTCGACAATGGGTGGCGCACGATAAACACCGAGCATCGAGAAAGTCCCGAGATCAAGATCCTGGATCTCGTCCGCCTGGGACTGCGCCGAAACCTTGATATGGGCACGATAGAGTCCGTCCTGATCGGTCTTCACTTCGGTACGCAACCATCCCGCCGAGGACTCCAGAACAAGGCTGTTCCTCGACCCGTCCGGTGCCTCGATATCGACATCGGCGGTCAAGCCGTCCGGCTTCAGGTATTCCTCGCGGGCGCGCAGCTTCAGTTGATAAATACCGGGTGCCTGTTGCGCTTCGATTCTGACCTCCACTGGCCACTGCACCTGCATATCGAAGCGTTTGCTGCGGTTAAAGGTTCGACTGTCAGCTGAAATTATAAAACCATGCGTGCCTTCGGCTAACTTGCGATCAGTTTGATAAAGATACTGCCCCTTGTCCTTGCGCACTTCGGTATGATGCATCTCGTGACTGGTCTCGTTACCCTCAACATCGATGTGTAAAATCTTAAAATCAACAAAGCGCAGAAAGCTGTTGCGGCTGATTTTTTGATCACGATTGAACAATTCGGCCGTTACCCTGCGGGCTTCCCGGGGGGTAGCGTAGGCCGGCACGCCTCCGACCTGCAGCTTTAGATCCGTGACTACCATCAGTCGATTGTCCGGATCCATCTCGGCATCGATGCGCCAGGTGCCGGCCTGGGGATTCTTGACCGTGATCAAGTCGTAACCCTGGTCGCTGCGCCAGCGGGATCCGCGCGGTTTCAAAGCGCTGAGAGCAGGTCTGTCCGGGGGAATCAACAGTGTCGGCTCACTGCTATCGGTACGAAACAGCAGCAGGGTCATTTCCTTGATGCTGGAATCGATCTGAAATTCCCTGCCGTCGAACGCGACCGTATCCGGTTTGCTGGCGCGTTCAAACATCTTGAAGAAAACTTTTTGCAGCTCGGCGGCGCTTTGCGCAATCGTAAATGAACCCCCGGTTTCAAGGGCCAGCTGTTTCAGCAACACCTCGTCGGTACCGCGCGACAGCGCAATCGCGTGAACCTGGGCCTGCGCCTGCTTGAGCGCCGCGAGACTCTTGCTCAAGACCCTGGCACGCGAGGCCTCGTTGTTAGCGTTATCGCGTGAAACATCCACCTTGCCGTCGGTTAACAGCAGCAGTATGCGCTGGGTCTTCGGATCTGCCTTGCTCCAGCCTACGCTGGCGCGCGCGAGCGCACTTTCGATGTCGGTTAACAGCGCATTTGAGTGGATTTGAGCAGCGCCAGCATCGGCCTGACTGCGCCAGGCATCGTCCACCAGGCCCCACTTGACGCTCATGTCAACATAACGCCCGAAGGTCCAGACACCCGCCCGGGATCCGGTCGGTATCAACCCGTTCATCAATTTTAACGCGGGGACGCGTAAATTCTGCGGATCCGTCTGCTTCATGCTTCCGGAAACATCGATTACGATCCGAAAGTCATAGCGGGACTCTGCCGCCAATAACTGGCCCTGGGCAAGGACAGAAATTAAAAGCATATATAGACAAATACGCTTGCGCATTGGTATAAGAAACAGTTATCTACAAAAGCTTTATCGGCCGAAAACGGAACTTCTAAACACTATTGGGAGCCTCAACAGCATGCGCCAGGCGATATCAACACATGAAAAGATAAAAGGTTGCACCTAAATGCCAGCCAATCGCGATAATCCACAGATTAATTCCCGGGTTTACGACTTTTGTGTCAGGGCATTTCGCACCACCAAGAAACTGCTGAAACTCAATATCAAGCTGCACCAGGACGACAGTGTCGAGAACAGTGCGGTACAGCAAGGCGATATCTTTCTGTTCAACCACTTCGCACGATTCGAAACCTTTATTCCGCAATACCTGATCAACGAGGCCACGGGTGCTTACTGCAGGTCCGTTGCCGCGGCGGAGTTTTTTGAAGGCGATGAGCGTTTCAGCCAGTTCCTTTACTCGATCGGCGTTGTTCCGAACGACCTGCCCAACCTGTTTCCATTTCTGGCGCGCGAAATACTGCACGGCCGCAAGCTGGTCGTGTTTCCCGAAGGCGGCATGGTCAAGGATAAACGCGTGGTCGACCACAAAGGCGAGTACAGCGTTTTCTCGCGCACCGCCAATGAACGCCGTAAGCATCACCGCGGTTCGGCCGTCATCGCGCTTGCGCTGGACGCCTTCAAAACGGCGTTGCTGCATGACTTCTCAGCCGGCAAGTATCATCGCGTTGAGCGCTGGGCCGAGCAACTGGAATTTGACAACGTTGAACACCTGATGCAGAAGGCGGTAAAACCGACGGTCATCGTCCCGAGTCATATCACCTTCTACCCGATTCGCGTAAGTGACAACATACTGCACCAGGCCGCGCGCCTGTTTAACCGGGGAATCAACAAGCGTTTTGCGGAAGAATTGATCATCGAAGGCAACCTGTTGTTCAAGGAAACCGACATGGATATCCGGTTTTCGCAGCCAATCATGGCCGGTGATTACTGGCGCTGGTGGGAAAAGAGGCTGCTTCCCAACGTCGTACATCGCTTTGAATCCCTAAACGAATTATTCGAGCTCAAACCGAGCAGCGGCCACTGGGGCGGGCGCATTCATGCAATTGGTATGAAGGTAAAGTCCAACAAGGTGCGCGACGACTACATGCGTTCCATGTACGAAGCGGTGACCGTCAATCTCAGCCATATCGCCTCTTTGATTATTACCAAACTGTTCGAACAGGGCCTGACCCAGATCGACTGTGGCCGGTTTCATAAAATGCTTTATCTCGGTATCAAGCTGTTACAGAAAACCGAGTACCATTTGCACCGCAGCTTGCGCAACCCGGAAGAGTACGACGCCATCATTAACCGGGGCAGCAGTCGGCTCGATCAATTTCTAAAGACTACGACCAGCATGAAGCTGCTACATGTGGACCAGGGCAGTTACGTAATTGATCAAAAACTGATTGAAGATTTTCACGTCGACGACGTTCGCACGGAAAATTTAATCAGTGTCTATGCGAACGAAGTAGCGCCGTTGTCAAAGGTCGGTCGAATCATCTCGAATGCGATGGCGCAAGCGGACAAAATCGATGTGCGTGCGCTCGCTAATTATCGTTTCAGCGACCAGTTACTGGCCTACGAGTGGGACCGCGAAAAGTTTCAGCGCCCCCGTTACGAGACGATCAACTCGCAGCAAACACAAACCGCCGATGCCAACTGGTATTTTCTCAAATCGAAGGATAAATCGGCTTCGGCAGTACTCCTGATTCATGGATTCCTGTCGGGCCCCGCTGAATTAAGAAGCCTCGGGGAGCGTTTGTATGCCGCCGGCCATCATGTACTGGGTGTGCGACTCAAGGGCCATGGCACTTCACCCTGGGATTTGCGCAATCGTAACTGGCATGAATGGGTCGCGTCGGTAGAACGCGGTTACGATATTCTGAAAGCTTACAGCCAATCGGTGCATATCGTCGGCTTCTCCACGGGGGGCCTGCTGGCCCTGAATCATGCCGGCAATAACCCGAATAACCGGATTAAAACGGTGACCAGTGTTAACGCACCGGTCCACTTCAAGAATAAAAACATGGTTTTCGTACCCCTGGTTCATCATGCCAATCGACTGGTGAGCTGGGTGAGTTCTGAAGGCCTGGTCCCTTTCACTCCAAACAAACCCGAGAATCCGGAAGTCAATTACCAGCATATTCCTGTCAGGGCATTATACCAGTTACAGCGATTTATCGACCAGTTAACCGCAAATAGCCTCACGATCAATGCAGATGTCTACCTTTACCAGGGAGATAAGGATCCCGTAGTAGCACCTTCCAGCGTCAAAACCCTGGATAAACTGATTGTTGCGGAGAATAAAACCCTGGTTACGCTCGACAGCGATATCCACGGTGTGGTTTATCGCAATATCGACGAGGTACAGCAGAAGATTTGCGCATCTATCCTATAATTAATGTCATGTGAGACTGGCAGATAAGGACAGAGCACAGCAGTTTCAAGGCTTGAAACCCGGTATATGCATCACCCAACACGCTTACTCGTCTACGGCTTTGCAATCGTCATCCTGATGATGATTACGCTGTCCTTTATCGCATTCTACGCAACCAGCGACAGCAATGGTAGCGTGAACCAACAGGTCTCGCAGCAGCTCGAGAAAATAAACCTGATAAACGAGCTCTCCACGATCATTCAAAGCCGCACCCGTTTCATGCAATCGATGCTGCTGCACGACGAAGCATTCATCGAGGCCGAGTCGTGGCCAAATTTCAATCGTTTAGCAGGCGCCTATACCGAAACCCGAACCAGGTTGATGCCTTTGCTGGCGCCGCGCGAGCGCGAAATCATGGATGCGATCGACCGTCTGGACCGCGACATTAACGATTTGAATCGACAGGTGTCGGTACTGTTTCTGAACGGCAGTCGTGACGAAGCCAGCAAGATCCTGCTGCAGGAGGTGTTGCCCAAAACAGCGCCTTTACTCTCACACCTGTCGGAACTGACCCAGGCGCAACGTATGGATGTACAAAAAGCGTTGCTGATGGCCAGCAGTGATACTGCAAAAAGCCGCACTCATATCGTTATTTTTTCGATCATCGCGGTACTGGTCAGCCTGACCGTAACCTGCATCGCGATATGGTATGGTCGCAAACTATCGGGCCAACTGCAGGATATGAACAATTACCTGGAGCAGAAGATTTATGAGCGCACCGAATCCTTGCTCGATACACAGAAGGAACTGCTGGAAGATAACAGCGAACTAACGCGTATGGCGTTAACCGACAGCCTCACCGGATTGTCGAATCGCACCAGCATGAACCAGATTCTGCGCAAGGAATACTCCCGTTTTGAACGCCACGATCAGCGTTTCGGTATCATCATGCTGGATATCGATCACTTCAAAAATATCAACGACAGCTATGGCCACGATACCGGGGACAAGGTACTGAAGCAGTTGGCATCAATTTTTGAAAACGCAATTCGTGCCAGTGATCTCGTTGCCCGCTGGGGCGGTGAAGAGTTCCTGATTTGTTGCACCACGATCGAAGAAGAGGATTTGCTGCCAATTGCGGAGACCATTAGAAAACTCGTCGCGAGCACCAGCTTCGAGTCTGCCGGTCAGATAACCGCGAGTCTCGGATGCGCGGCGATCGTCAAAGGCGAGTCCATCGGTGAACTGATCAAGCGCGCCGACGTTGCGCTTTACGAGGCAAAAAATAACGGTCGCAATCAGTCCGTTGTTTCTGAATTCACCGATATCTCGCTGATCCAGGACCCGGACGAGAACCTGGACAAGGATTCCCACGATATCTGACCCGCGCTGCTGGACACTTTGTCTAGCTAGTCGATCGAGTGCAGCGTGACGCTGCGATCCGGACCCCGACTAAACCAGGCATGATGGACTTTATCCGTTCCATGCTCAAAAAACAGCTCCAGGCTATGGGTTACCACCGGGAAAGCCAGTTCATCCCAGGGAATCTGCTCACGGGTAAACATGCCGACGTCCAGGCTTTCCTGCCCCGCCGAAATTTCTTTGCTGGCAAGTTCACCATGGAACATCAGATAAACCTGTGAGATGTACGGCATACTGAAGATACCGAACAGCGTCAGCGGACCCGCTTGCGCATTGGCCTCTTCCATCGCTTCCCGGGCCGCGGCCTCGGCCACGGTTTCATTATTTTCCATGAAGCCCGCGGGTAACGTCCAGAGTCCATAGCGTGGCTCGATGGCTCGCTTGCATAGCAATATTTTGTCATCGAGTGTCAGCAGGGCACCGCAAACATTGTTCGGATTCTGGTAGTGCACGTAGCCGCAATGGTCGCAAACAAAGCGCTTACGATTATCGTCGACCGGGATTTTCAAGGTAACGGGCTGCCCGCACTGACTACAATAGTTCATCGCTGTAACAACCTCGCTGCCGCGAATAACAATGATTTCACCTGTTGTATGCCCTGCTCCATGTTAACCATAATATCCTGCATGCTAATGGGCTCATCCTCAACTCCGGCGGCCCAGTTAACAACCAACGCAAGGCAGGCATATTCGATCTCGAGTTCGCGCGCCAACGCCGCTTCCGGCATGCCCGTCATCCCAACCATGTTACAGCCATCATTGCGCATGCGGCTTATTTCGGCAGAGCTTTCGAAACGCGGGCCGTTGGTGCTGCCATAGGTTCCGGATGCCACCAGAGGCTGACCCACCTCTAAGCCAACCTCGATCAGCACCCCGCGTAACTCGGCGCTATAGGGCCAACTGAAATCAACATGCGTAAGCGGTGCTTCGCCGCCGTCGAAAAATGTGTGTTCACGTCCTGAACTGTAGTCGATCAGCTGGTCCGGCAGCGCCAGGATTCCGGGTTTCATCTCTTCCGTAATGCCCCCGACAGCGTTGACCGCGATGATTTTTAAGACGCCCAGCTGTTTCAGGGCCCAGATGTTTGCGCGATAGTTGACGCGGTGCGGCGGCACGCGATGGCCGGGACCATGACGCGGTAAAAAAACAACCGGCATACTTTGCCAGCGACCCTGTAATACATCGGCCGAAGTATCGCCATACGGGGTATCTCGCAGCGCCTGCTCCTCGAGACTGAAGTCTTCTCCCAGTGAATAAAGACCGCTACCGCCGATGATCGCCAACATCATTCAACCTTTTCGGGCAGGGCATAAATACTCGAAAGATTGCGAAAATGACCGTTCAAGTCCATACCGGCGCCATAGACATAGCAGTTGCCGCATTCGAGGCCGACATAGTCCGGCACAACATCAGCCTTGCTGCGTTCGTGCGTCTTACCGATCAGGAAAACACTGGCGCACTTGCGGGCACCGTGCTTGAGACAATAGGACTTGACTTCTTCAAGCGTATAACCCTGGTCGTAGATATCATCGACGATGATGACGTTGCGATCCTTGATCTCGTTTTGCGGGTAAGCCTTCCACAATACGTCCTTACCCAGTGTCTTAAGACGATAGCGCGTGGCATGCACATAATCGAGCGTTAACGGAAAGTCCCAGTGACGCAACAGCTGCCCGGTTAAATACAGCCCGCCATTCATGACGCACAACACCAACGGAAAATCCTGTTCGCTATCCGCTTCCACCTTGCGCGCAAGTTCGGCGATTGCCTGCTCGACCGTGTCCTCGTCGTACAATAATTCGGCCGTCTGGTGGACCTGTTGGGCTCTGTCAGCATTCATCTCAGGAATTATCGATCGCAATGGGTTCGCCAATATGAATTGTCGACGTCGGAAATGCAATCTCGGCGTTGTTCGCTTCGATAATATCGGCAATGCGCAACATCACGTCCTGCTTAACCTGGTGAAATTTTGCCCACAGCGTGGTCCTGGTAAAGCAATAGATGAAAAAGTCGACCGACGAATCTGAAAATTCATTGAAGTTCACCATCAGGGTCTTATCGGCATCGATCTCGTCGTGCGATCTCAGCATGGCTTCCACCTCGGCCACAACCTTATCCATGCTGGTCAGGTCTGAATAACGCAGTCCGATGGTCTCGTAAATACGACGATTGGCCATGCGCGACGGATTTTCAACAATGATCGTGGTAAAGATGGAGTTGGGTACGTACAGCGGCCTGGATTGAAAATCACGAATCATCGTTACCCGCCAACCAATGTCTTCCACCGTGCCCTCGATGTCGCGATCGGGTGAGCGAATCCAGTCACCAATAACAAATGGCCGATCAAAATAGATGATCAGCCCGCCGAAAAAATTGGCAAGCAGGTCCTTGGCGGCAAAACCAACCGCAATGCCGCCAATGCCGCCCATCGCCAGCACGCCGGAAACACTGAAGCCGAGGGTCTGCAATATCACCAGCCCTGCGGTGATAATAACCGCGAGGCGCACCAGTTTACCGATTGCGAGGACCGTATGCTTGTCGACCCGATCCGATTCCAGACCGAATTCCTGTTCCGCGCCGCGGATAATTCCGAGCACAAACCAGGTGATACAGACCAGCACCCCGACGTCTCGCACCGAATCGGAATAGGTGAAAATTATGCTCTGGGTTTCGGCATAGATAATATCAACCGCGATATCCAGGCCAACCAACCAGACAACCCAGGTAACCGGTCGCATCATCGCGCCGAATATGATGTCATCCCAGCGCGTTGGGGTTTGGTGAAGCTTTCGATGCACTCTCGCAAGCAAACGCTTGGTAAAAAAACTGGCGAATGCGGTAATCAGTACAACGATGAATACCTGCGCTATCCAGATCCATTCCCGGTCTATTCCGGGTAACCAGTTTTCCAGGTTAAACATTATTCAAACAAGTCTCCGCTCTCAGCCAGTCCCAGCCGATGGTTAAAACTATGTAATTCTTCACAGGCATTTTGCCAGTCTCGAGAGTTGAACAGATCTTTACTGGTCGCCTGTCCGTGCAAGCGTATCATGCGCAGCTGCGACGTGGGATTGGAATACCCCTGTAATGATTTGAGCACTTCATCTGCGCCCTCGGTATTGTTGCAAACCAGCAGGATGTCGCAGCCGGCGGCAAGCGCGTGTTCTGCACGTTGCGGATATCCGCCAACCGCCTCGGCTCCGCTCATGCTTAAATCGTCACTGAATACAGCACCTTCGAATTGCAGCTGCCCGCGCAGGATTGTCTCGATCCAGTAGCGCGAGTAACCCGCGGCATTCTGATCAACCCGATCATAAATGACATGCGCCATCATGATACCGGCTAAATGAGTCGCGATAACCCGTCGAAATGGTACCAGGTCGAGCGCTTCGATTTCACTGATGCTGCGTCGATCGAATGGCATCACGTGGTGCGAGTCCCCCTTGACTGATCCGTGACCCGGAAAGTGCTTGCCAACTGCCTCCATGCCCGCCCTGCGCATGCCTCGTATCCAGGCATTGG
>Ga0265303_10000540_pt1 | contig 21425 bp, 18 predicted proteins | sample Helome_2_FD_192494 | JGI IMG/M metagenome (GOLD analysis project Ga0265303, IMG submission 192494) | Marine sediment microbial communities from subtidal zone of North Sea - Hel_20160317 (Illumina Assembly) | ecosystem: Environmental > Aquatic > Marine > Subtidal zone > Sediment ... | reverse complement strand
CGACCGGCCATGCACGAAATTGACCTCGAAGACAGGACTGCGCAACGCATCGTCCTTGGCGACTGGTACGAGCATGGCAGCGTCGTGCGCTGGGACGACGACGGGCCTCGCCTCGAGGTCATGCCTCGATAGCACGGTACGCTCACCTAATTGAGCGGCACTCCCGAATGGAAGCGAAATTCGGGGTCCGGGTCAGCGATCAGCGCGGCCTCGATCGCTTTGAGTTCCTCTATACGAGTCTCGATTTCCCCGACGCTGACGCCGCATTCTGATTTTGCGAATGCAATGTAATGCTCGAAGTGGCGTGCCTCGGACGCCAGCAGCCCGCTGTAAAATCGACCCAGCGTATCGGGCAAACGTGGCGCGATTCTCGCGAAACGCTCACAGGAACGCGCCTCGATCAGCGCGCCGATCAACAGTAAGTCGAGCAGTTTCCAGGGTTCCTGGTGGCGCACGGCCTCCCGCAGTCGGCCCGCATAGCGCGATGCACCGAGGCGCTCAAAGGGGATCTCCATGTCCTTCATGATCAAGCGCACCTGCTCGAAATGCCGCAGTTCTTCGCGCGCCAGCTTCGACATGCGTTGCGCCAGCTCGGTCCGGTCCGGGTAGCGATACAGGAAGCCGAGCGCCGTCGACGCCGCCTTGAGCTCGCAGTTAGCATGATCAAGCAGCATTTCCGGCAGGCGCTCGCAGGCCGCATCAAGCCATGCCTCGGGTGTTGCCGTATCAAGGAACTCGTCAATAGCCTGCGGCACGGTCACAGCCATTCATCGATCTCGGCCGCCGTCTGCAGCCGATCCTCGGGTTTCTTGGCGAGCATCATGTTGATAAGCACCTGGTACTGCGCGAAACGCGCGGGCAACAGCGGCACGGGTGCTTGTGCGTGCAGGTAGATGATGCCCATGGCCGAGTCGGCCTTGAACGGCTTCTTGCCTGTCAGCATCTCGTAGAAGATGACGCCCAGACTGTAGATGTCGCTGCGTTCGTCGACGCCGTTACCGTGCCCCTGCTCCGGACTCATGTAATACGGCGTGCCGAAAATCTCTCCCTTGTCGGTGATCTCGCCTTCGAGCCTGGCTCGCTTCGCAAGACCGAAGTCGATAAGCGCGATCGAGTTGTCAGCCCGCAGCATGATGTTGCCGGGCTTCAAATCCCTATGCAGTACACCTTTGGCGTGCACGGCTGACAACGCACTGGCGATTTGGCGAAGGTAGTCGACCGCGTCTCTTTCGGTAATGCCATGATCAATCTGGTTGCGCAGATCGCCGCCGTTCAGGTACTCCATGGCAATGTGCGCGTGGTTGTCAGCGACCCCGAGATCGTAGATGCGCACGATATTCGGATGATCCATCTCGGCGATCGTCTCGTATTCCTGAAGAAATCGATCGAACGCACCGATGCTGTCCTCGTTTGACGACGACTGCCGCAGCACCTTGAGCACGACCTGCAGGTGAGTCGACTCGCGCTCGGCGAGATAAACACCCGAATGCTCCGTCGCGCCGAGGCGGCGGATAAAACGATAGCCTTTGATCAGCGGCTGAATGCCCGTCCGCATATCGCCCACGAACAGCGATTCAGTCGATGCAACCCGGCGTCGCGCCAGCAGCACGTCACTCAAGCCGACGACCAGCGATTTGTGATTGATGTGACTACGCATGTAATGTGCGTCGGGTCCCAGTTTGCGAGCTTCATTCTCATCGTCTTCGGTGCCGAAGTACACGACGGGTGGAAACCCTTCCCTCTTGACGAACTGGCGCAATACATCGATGCCATCGCGTTCCTCACCATGCTGGCTGCCCAGCATGATCAGGTCGTTGCCTGCCCCTGAGAACTCGGTCGGCAAATGGCCAGCCTCGACAGGGTCGTACGCAGAGATAATGGCGTCAGGCCAGTGGGTAGTCACGTGATGCATGAGCAGGCTGCGAAACTCCGCCTGCTCGTCGATAATCATGACCTTGATGCTCATACGCTGCCGAAGTACGGGGTCGCGGACAAAACCGGTATCTAAAGGCCGACGACGTTGGCCGCCCGCTTCCGCTTCGATTGACGCGCCTGCTTCGCCGCATCGTTACGACGTTCTTCGAGCTCGTTCAGGTATTCCTTAGTGACGTCGCCCGTAACGTACTCGCCTGAGAAACAGGACGTGTCGAACTCGGAAATCGCCGAGTTTCCGTGCCTGACGGACCGAATCAGTCCGTGCAGGTCCTGGTAGATGAGGCGATCTGCACCAATCAGCTGCTCGATCTCTTCGACGCTCCGGCCGTTCGCAATCAACTCGGACGCTGCAGGCATGTCGATGCCATATACGTTGGGATAACGCACGGGCGGTGCGGCCGAGGCAAAGTAAACTTTCTGCGCGCCGGCTTCGCGCGCCAGCTTGATGATCTGGCGGGACGTCGTACCGCGCACGATTGAATCGTCCACGAGCAATACGTTCTTGCCACGAAACTCGAGGTCGATTGCGTTGAGCTTGCGTCGCACGGACTGCGCACGCTCAGCCTGCCCGGGCATGATGAACGTCCGCCCGATATAGCGGTTCTTGATGAATCCCTCGCGGTACTTGACGCCGAGATGGTAGGCCACCTGCAGCGCGGCGGTGCGGCTTGTATCGGGGATGGGGATGACAACGTCGATGTCATGATCGGGGAAATCCCGAACGATCTTGCCCGCAAGCTGCTCGCCCATGCGCAGGCGCGCCTTGTAAACCGACAGGTCGTCGAGGATCGAATCGGGGCGAGCAAAGTAGACGTATTCGAAAATACACGGCGTGTGCCTAACTTCGCCATCAAACTCGCGCGAATGCAATACACCGCTATTCTCGACGTAGACACATTCGCCGGGCTGTACATCGCGTAAGCGATCAAACTGCAATACGTCCAGCGCGACACTCTCCGACGCCACCATGTAGTCCTTCTTACCGTCAACGTCACGCTCGCCGAGGACGAGCGGCCGTATGCCGCTGGGATCGCGAAACGCGACAATGCCGTAGCCGATGATCATCATGACCACGGCGTAGCCACCCGTACAACGCCTGTGGACGGCGGCGACGGCGTCGAAAATATTCTCGGCCGTCGGACGGCCGTTAACACGAATATGCAGCTCGTGCGCAAAGACGTTCAGCAGCACTTCCGAGTCGGAATTCGTACTCAGGTGGCGCCGGTCCTCGCGAATCAGCAATTCAGCCAGTTCATCGTAGTTGGTCAGGTTGCCGTTGTGCGCCAGGCAGATTCCGTACGGCGAATTGACATAGAACGGCTGCGCCTCGGACGATTTGGACCCACCCGCCGTCGGGTAGCGCACGTGCGCGAGGCCGACCTTACCAGTCAGGCGCACCATGTGGCGCTGGCGAAACACGTCACGCACCAGCCCATTGCTCTTGCGCTGTTTCAGGCCGTCCTCTGCACTCCATGTCACGATGCCAGCCGCGTCCTGTCCGCGATGCTGCATCACGGTCAATGCGTTGTACAAAGCCTGGTTAACTGGCTGAGCACTCACTATTCCGACAACACCACACATAGATCGATCTCTCCGTGACCAACCGGTCAGGTTTCCGGGTTAATTACGACGTCCGGCACTTCCACGGGCAACGTTTCTGCGGGCTCGTCCGGGACCAGCAACTCGTAGCCTTGCGGGGCCATCACCTTTATCCAGTCCGCGACGACCTCGAAGTGCGGAATAAGGCGTGATTGTAACCACCAGTCGTCGTTATCAAAACCCGCGAACTGGCCGCCAATGATGAAAATCGCCAGGAACAGGATGCCGCGCAGCACGCCGAAAACGCAGCCCAGCAGGCGGTCGATGCCGCTCAGCACCGACAGTCGCACAAGCTTGGAAATGCCCCATCCCAACAGGCCGCCAAGCGACAGTACGATGGCAAACACGAGAACCCGCCCGAACCAGGTTTGCAATTCTTCGGAACTCAGCCAGCTTTCAGACACGTCGCCGACCGCGGGCCCGAAGTAAAGCGCAGCCCAGATCGCGATCAGGAGCGACGCAATGGACATGGCCTCCTTGATGAAGCCGCGAATGAACCCGACCACGATGGAAACAAGGACCGCAACGGCGATGATTATGTCGATGACCGGCATCAGAGATGTCGTCTCAGTTCGGCACGTACAGGATAGGAGCGGATTCTAGCAGAAGCCGGATCATGGATGCGGCACGACCTGGCCTTTCTGACCGACCTTGAGCAAGCGGCGGGCCATCGCTTCGGCGCTCTCGCGGTCCTTCTGCGGGCCGATGCGCACGCGGTGCAACTGACCCCCGTCGGTTTGCAATTGACTCAGGAATGCAGCATAGCCCTGCCTGCGCAGGTCGGCCGCGAGCTTCTCGGCATTGTCCTTGTTGGAGAAGCTGCCGAGCTGCACGGCCCACATGCCGGTCGTCGAGGCCACCGGCGGAGGTGTCGACCTGGCGGGTGCTACAGCGGGCTCGTCCGCGACGGGCTCTTCCTCCGCGGGCCCGTCGGCGACTGTCTCGTTTTCCGGCCCGGTTTCGACGACCGGTTCTTCAATCGGAGTCGGCGCCACCCTGGACGCGGGCTGCGCCTGAGATGGACGTGTGTCGGGCGTCGCCTGTGGAGCCGTCTCTGCCGGCGTGCCCGGCACGGGCTCAGTTCGATCACGGTCAAGCACGACGGTCTGGGTCTTCTGCTCTTCCTGTCCAGGCAGTAATACGCGCTCGGAGACCATTTCCGTATCGTCGGGCGGGCCGTCGAGGAAAATGGGTACGACAAGGACGACGAAAAGCACCAGTACCGCGGCGCCGATTATGCGTTCTTTCAAAGCTCGTTCCATCATGATTCGGGTCGCGAGTATAGCTCAAGGATCTGTAGCGCGGGACCCACGAGATAAAACGATCCCGTCACAAGGATCCTGTCTCCGGGGGCGGCATGATGCCTGGCGTGATCCATCGCGTCACGCAGCGATTCGTGAATCATGCAGGGTCGATTGGCGCTGTTTGCGATTCGGCGGCCACACTCCTCCGCCGCCAGCGCACGGCGGCTGGCCGGCGCGACTGCTATCCAGTGGTCAACGCATTCATCCAGAGGCGCAGCGATACCCTCAACGTCCTTGTCGTCGAGCAGCCCGACAATGCACCACGCTTTGCCGTCGCCATCCAGCGTTGCGGCGAGCGCGTCAGCCGCCGCCGGGTTGTGGGCCACGTCCAGCAGCCAGCTTGCACCCCCGGCCGCCACTGTTTGCAGCCGACCGGTCAGCGTCAGGTCCGGCAATTCGGCGTTCAGTATGTCACGGGTCATGGCATCGCCGAGACCCGCCGCAATCAACAATGCCAGCACGCCCGCCGCATTCTGCAACTGGAAGTCACCGTGCAAGCCGGGCTCACGAAGCGACTCGAATCGCCGGCCGCCACCACTCCAGCTCCAGCCGGCCCCAGACTCGCGTTGGTGTGCGAAATCCCGACCAGCGAGCAACAACCGGGCACCGCAGTCTTTCGCGTGATCGATGATGGCGTCCGGCACGTCGCTCGCCGCAAAAACCGTCGGCACGTCATGACGCATGACACCGGCTTTCTCGTAAGCGATGGACTCGATATCGTCCCCGAGCCAGCCGCAATGATCCAGCGAGACATTGGTGATCAACGATGCGGTCGGCTCAATAACATTGGTCGCATCCAGCCGGCCACCCATGCCGACTTCGAGCACCCAGACGTCGAGCGAGGCGTTCTCGAATACCCACATAGCGGCGAGCGTGCCGTACTCGAAATAGGTCAGCGGCACGCCGCTGCGCACGGCCTCGATTGCCTCGAATGCGGTAACGATGTCTTCATCGCAAACCGGCACTCCGTTGACAGCGATGCGCTCGTTGTAGCGGCTGATATGCGGCGACGTGTACGCGCCGATCGTATGCCCTGTGGCCCGTAGCAACGAGGACAACATCGCGACCGAGGAACCCTTGCCGTTGGTACCGGCAACGAGCAATGTGTGTCGCGGCTGACGTATGGAAAGTCTATCAAGTACGGTCCGGACTCGATCGAGGCCCAACTCGATTTCATTGGGTGACAGGGTTTCCAGCCATGTCAGCCAGTCGGATAACGACGACCCGGCAGGCAGCATGTTCTGCTACTGGTTTACTGGCGTGGGACGTTTCTCGAACTTGGCGATCAGATTGGCAATCTCGTCACGCATGGCACGACGATCAACGATCATGTCGATAGCACCGTGCTCGAGGAGGAACTCGCTACGCTGGAAGCCCTCGGGCAAGCGCTCCCGGACAGTCTGTTCGATCACTCGCGGGCCGGCAAATCCGATCAACGCGTTCGGCTCGGCGATATTGACATCGCCAAGCATGGCAAGGCTTGCCGACACGCCACCGGTTGTCGGGTCGGTCAGTACCGAGACGTAAGGCACGCCCTTGGCGCCCAGGTTGGCCAGTGCCGCCGACGTCTTGGCCATCTGCAACAACGAGAACAGTGCTTCCTGCATGCGCGCTCCGCCGCTGGCAGAAAAAGAGATCAGCGGCATGTCGTTGTCGGCTGCGTGTCGTGCCGCACGGGCAAATCGTTCGCCGACAACCGAGCCCATCGAGCCTCCCATGAAACTGAATTCGAAGGCGCAAACCACGACGGGCCGGCCATGAAGCGTGCCCGTCACGCTGACCAGCGCGTCTTTCTCACCGGTCTTCTTCTGCGCCTGGACGAGGCGATCGCGGTAGCGCTTGCTGTCACGAAACTTGAGGGGATCCTCCGGCTCCAGCTGCGCCGAAAGTTCCTGCTGGGATTCAGGATCGAGAAAGAACTCGAGACGACGACGCGCTCCGATGCGCATGTGGTGATTGCACTTCGGGCAGACCTGCAGGTTGCGCTCGACTTCATTTCGGTAAAGTTGTGCGTCGCAAACCTGGCACTTGATCCAGACGCCCTCGGGCACCGACTTGGTACGACTCTCGGTGCTGATGCGCGACGGCATCAATTTCTCGAACCAGCTCATTTCGACATGATATCCGGATCGCCAAACAACGGCTAGTGAGTTACGTGCTCGGGAATAGCGAACGTGTCAGGGTATTCGACCGAAACCAGGGTCAGACCATGCGGCGGCGCGGCGATGCCGCCTGCTTTGCGGTCCCGGCTTTCGAGCACTTCGTCGACCCACTCGACGGACTGCTCTCCGAGACCGACATCCGCCAGCGTGCCGGCGATATTGCGCACCATGTGTTGCAGGAAAGCATTGGCCGTCACCTCGAGCGTTAACCAGTCGCCCCGCCGGGCAACCGCGATGTGGACAATGTTGCGGACTGCCGTCGATGCCTGGCAGCCAGCCGCCCGGAATGCCGTGAAATCGTGCTCGCCCAACAGGGATTGAGCCGCCAGCTGCATTCGTTGCGCATCGAGAGGCTGGTACACCCACCAGGCACGATGGCGGTGCAATGCCGAACGCTGCAGTCGATTCAGGATCAGGTAGCGGTAACTGCGTGAGACCGCCGAAAAGCGCGCATGAAACTCGTCACTGACGGGCTCGGCCCACGTGACATTGATGTCGTCAGGGAGGCTACTGTTGGCACCCAGCAGCCAGCCTCTGCGGCTGCGTTCGCTGCTCGTGTCGAAGTGAACAACCTGGCCGGTGGCATGCACCCCCGTATCCGTACGCCCCGCACAAACGGCCTTGACGGGCTCGTCGGCTACGAGGGCGAGCGCTTCCTCGATACGCTGCTGCACGCCGAGGCCGGTCTTCTGGCGTTGCCAGCCGTTATAAGCGGTGCCGTCGTATTCGATGCCCAGTGCGATACGAATTTGCGGACCTGCTGTCAGCTTGGCAACGTATCCAGCAACTGCTGCGCCTGCTGACGCTGACTATCATCACCTTCGTCGAGAACTTCCTCGAGAATGCTGCGCGCACCCGCCGGATCGCCCATGTCGACATAGGCTCGCGCAAGGTCAAGCTTGGTCCCGACTTCAGTCATCGTGCGAGCTTCGTGCAGGTCCTCGCTCATATCCTCGGGCGCCAGCGACATCGTCGGCACTTCAGAGGTTTCGTCAGCCAGCGACGGTCGCGGCTGTTCGACGGTTGCATCATCGCGAATCTGCTCGACCGTGTCGCCCGCGGCGCTTACCTGCAGTGCCGCCGTCAGGTCGTCGAGGTCAAGATCAACGTCGGTCTCCGCGACCGCCGGCATTTCACCGGTTTCGTCGAGATCGGTATTGCCCGTGAATGCCTCGGGCGGCAACGCTTCGGTCTTGGCGAAATCGAACTCTTCTTCGCCCTCGTCGACATCATCGTCCAGTGAGGACAGCATCGTCGCGTCGTCATCGTCAAGTATCTTGTCGACATCTGAAGCAGTTTCGACGGCGAGGTCATCACTGAGCACCTGAGTGAGCCCTGTCGCGTCCAACAGACTGTCGTCTATGCCTATGTCGGTTGCGTCCTCATCCGTCGAAAGCGGATCGAGCATCGGGCTCGCACCCGTCTCGTCGGGCGCCAATCGCATTTCGCCCGTAGCGTCCAGGTCATCGAGGTCGCCCAGGTCGAGGCCTTCGCGCACCCCGGTCGCACTTGGATCGATTTCGGGATTCTTGCCCGTAACGGCACCCGTATCCTCAAGCTGCTCGTTGATGCCCGTATCGTCCAGGGCTTCGACCGTGCCCGTCGAATCCAGGTCGACATCGAGTGACGCGAGCTCTGTCTCGGCAAGCCCGTCGACGTCAAGATCAAGATCGTCGAGATCGATTTCGGCGGTCGCCCCCGAATCCTGGCCACTGTCTGAAATAGCGTAGTCCGACGCCTCGTCGAGTGACGGCAGCTCCGACGTTGCATCCGGCATATCGGCCGCCTGTTCGAGCGTCGGCGACTCCGCGGTATCTTCGATAGGTGGCATCTCGACGGTCGCAGACGCTCCGGGCGATTCAATCGTCGGACTTTCGGCCGTCGGTTCCAGCGTCATGTCGAGGCCGCCCTCGTCCGCAGGCTCCTCGAACAGGAAGTCGACGCCCTCGTCGTCGCCGTCGGCTGCGGCGCCAAGGTCGATGACGTCCGAGGCCGCCCCAGATTCATCACCGCCGAAGTCCATGTCGAGCGCACCAGCTTCGTCCATCTCCGCTTCGAACGAAAGGTCCATCTCCTTGGTTGCTGCGGCAACGCCCGCTCCGGCGAACAGCGCGTGATCGGCGGCAATTTGCTGGCCCATAATCACGATCTTGTCCCACTCGCTGCTTTCGCCATCGCCTACAGATGCCTTTAACTTGCTGGCTGCGTCGATAAATGCATCCCGATTGCCCCACACGAAGTAGATTTCGCAGAGCTTCGACATGAGCGCTTTGTCAGCGGGCTCCGACTCAAGCGCGCCGTTAATCAGGTCGGCGGCCTGGTCATAGAGACCGTAGGCCATGTGGAAATCGGCCTCGGCAATCGGGTCAGTCTGGTCGAGGTTAACCGCAGTTTCACTGCTGAACGTGTCCTCGAGCGATCCGAACGTGCCTGTATCTTCGGCTGCTTCCACGATCGGCACTTCGGCCGTGTCTTCCTCAACCGCACCGATGTCGGATTCCTGCTCGACGACAACGATTGATTCGTCATCGGTCGACGGAGCAGGAATTGTCTCTGTCGCCGACATCGTTCCGGTCGCAGAGAGATCGTCAGCATCCAGGGTTTCCCAGGGACCCGAGTCGTCCACTTCGTCGCGACCGCGGCGCATGAACCAGAACAGCAGTCCGGCAACGACGACCAGCGCACCAACGACTATGGTCCAGAAGTTCTTAACAACATCGATGATCTTGTCGACTATGCCCGGCTCCGGTTCGGAACGGATCGTCGTGGACGGCGTATCTTCGGCAGGCTCGGCGTCGGCGGTGTCGGCCGCTGTGTCTTCCGCGACCGGCTCGCCAACATCGGGGAACAGCTCCTCCATTTCAGCTTCGTCGTCGGCGAACTCATCGTCAGCCTCATCGACGAACGGATCCTCCGCCGCATCTTCAACAAAATCCTCGACAATGTCTTCGACCGGTGGCTCGTAGACTTCGCCGCGAATATTCGCGAGCTCTTCACGCAGAGTCGCAAGCTCGTTGTCGCGTATGTTAATCAACGAAGGCTGGTCAGGAACGTCGGCCGCCTCGAGTTCCGAAATGCGGTTCTCGATTTCCTGTTCGCGCGTCAGCGGTTCAGCTGTGTCGAAGTCGTCGTCGTAGGCAAGATCGGCAGCGTCCTCATCGGGCGGTACGAGCTGCAGGCTCGGGCGAGTCTCCTGAGGCGGTGCCGTGTACCCGGCTCCATCGCCCCATTGCGCGTGCTGCCGCTGGACTTCGGCCAGCGCATCGCCGCGGCTGATCTGGAAAACCTCGTCGGCGCTGGGAATACGTAGCGCGGCGCCGGCCTTGAGCATATTGATATTGCCGCCGAAGGCATCGCGGTTGGCTTCGTAAATGGCCAGCATCGTCTGGTTCATGGTCAGGCGGCTGTCGGGTCGCATGCGACTCGCGATACCCCACAAGGTCTCACTGCGCTGCACGACATAGTCGCCGCCGCTGGTCGAATCGAACGGAGCTTGCGATGCAGGCTGTGCCGCGGGTTGTGACGCCGGTTGCGGCGCAGGCTGCCTCGCGGGCTGCGATGTACGTGGCGGCTCGACTGCCGGCCGCGGTTCGGCCGGTGTCGGCTGTGTCGCGCGCTCGATTTGTCCGCTGTCAGCCGGTGTGCTGCGGCGAGGTGCGGTTACGGCCGGCGCCTGCTGCACGGCCGGCGGCGCATAAGTCGGCGGATCGAGCAGCACTGTGTACTCTCGCAGCAGTCGGCCACTGGGCCAGGTCGCTTCAACGAGGAATGTCAGAAACGGTTCGGTAATCGGCGAACGCGAGCGCAGCTGGACGATCGGGCCATTGGGGCTATTGCCGATAACCTTGAATTCAACGTCCTGCAGGTAATGCGGCCGGTCGATGCCATAGCGTGCAAATGTATCGCCCGATGCCATTGCGATTTCAAGCGCCGCCAGTTCATCGGGCGTGGCGCTCAGGAGCTCGATTTCCGCCTGCAGCGGTTGGTTGAGGGCCGAGTCGAGTCGGATATCGCCGAGTCCAATTGCCCAGACCTCGCTCGAGAGCAACAGGACGAACAACAGCGAAAAACGAGAAAGACGTCGCGACATGATATTAATTCTCCAAACCCCAAAAGCCCCTTTCATGACATCCAGTCAGGGCTGATCCATCGCAGGCAAAATGCCCGGCTGCACGCTTGCGCAACTATAGCCTAAAGATAGTTTTTTGCCAATATTTCAGCAATTTGGACGCTATTTAGAGCCGCGCCCTTACGTACGTTATCGGCAACCACCCAAAGGTCTATACCCCTCGGATGAGAGATGTCCTCACGAATGCGACCGACGAATACAGGGTCAGCTCCGGAACTCTCGGTAACTGCTGTCGGATATTGCCCTGTTTCGGTGCCGTCAAGGACTACAATTCCGGGCGATTCGGCCAGTAATTCAGCGACGGCCGCGGCCGAAATCTTGTCCCGGGTTTCGATGTGAATGGCTTCCGAGTGCCCGAAAAACGCAGGAATTCGCACGGCCGTAGCATTGACGAGGATCTCGTCGTCGGCGAGGATCTTTCGCGTCTCCCAGAGCATCTTCATTTCTTCCTTCGTATAGCGATTGTCGAGAAAGACATCGATATGCGGTACAGCATTGAACGCTATCTGCTTGGCATCGCCCTCTATTTCGAGCGGCCGGCCGTTCAGCAGTGTCGTCGCCTGCCGCACGAGTTCCTCGATGGCGCTACGCCCGGCGCCCGACACGGCCTGGTACGTGCAGACATTGACTCTCTCGATACCGGCAACGTCGTAGATGGGCTTCAGCGCCACGACCATCTGGATCGTCGAACAATTTGGATTCGCGATAATTCCCCGTGCCCGGTAATCTCCAATCGCGTCGGGATTCACTTCGGGCACAACGAGCGGAATGTCGTCGTCATAGCGAAAGTGCGACGTGTTGTCGATGACCGCGCAGCCCGCCGCCGCCGCCCGCGGCGCATACTCGGCCGAAATCGAACCACCGGCTGAGAACAGGCCAATCTGCACTTTCGAAAAATCGAACTCGGCGAGGTCCTCGACCTTGAGCTCACGGTTGCCGAAATCAACGGTCTTGCCAACGGAGCGCTCACTCGCGAGCGCGTAGACCTTGCCGACCGGGAACTTCCGTTCGGCCAGGATCTCGAGCATCGACTCGCCGACGACACCGGTGGCGCCGACGACCGCTACGTCAAAGTTATCTGCCATGGGATTTTCTACCTGGTGAATGCTGCGCTCGTCGCGCGCTACTACAAAATGGGTGTCTCTGATTGAACATCGGCGTTCTGTGCGCGATGGCGCAGGTAATGGTCCATAAGCACGAGCGCTACCATCGCCTCGGCGATCGGCGTGGCACGCAGACCGACGCAGGGATCGTGGCGCCCCTTGGTGACAATCTCGGTCTCACTGCCCGACTTGTCGATGGTCTTGCCTGGCACCGAGATACTCGACGTCGGCTTCAGCGCGACGCTCGCGAGAATATCCTGCCCTGATGAAATACCGCCGAGCGTTCCGCCCGCGTCGTTCTTGCTGAAGCCGTCGGACGACATCTCGTCGCGATGCTCGCTGCCGTGCTGGGTTACGGCTGCGAAGCCCGCTCCCAGTTCGACACCCTTGACGGCGTTGATACTCATCAGGCCGTACGCGAGTTCGGCCTCGAGCTTGTCAAAAACGGGTTCGCCCAGGCCGGGCGGCACGTTGCTCGCCAGCACGCTGATCTTGGCTCCGATTGAGTCGCCTTTCTCGCGAAGCGCGTCCATGTAACGATCAAGTTCGTCGAGACGATCAGGATCTGCACAGAAGAACGCGTTGTCATTGACGATCGAGAGATCCGTGGCAGCAAGCTCAATCGGGCCCAGCTGTGCCACGTAGCCGTTGATTTCCACGCCGAGCCGCTCGCGCAGGTACTTGCGTGCGATGGCACCTGCCGCTACACGCATGGTCGTTTCGCGCGCCGATGACCTGCCGCCGCCACGATAGTCGCGGATGCCGTATTTCTGATGGTAAGTGTAATCGGCGTGCCCCGGACGGAACTTGTCCTTGATGTCGCCATAGTCCTTCGATCGCTGATCCTTGTTTTCGACGATGAGGCCGATTGGCGTGCCCGTGGTCTTGCCTTCGAACACGCCCGACAGGATCTTCACCTGGTCGGGTTCGTTCCTTTGCGTCGTGTGCCTGCTTCGGCCGGGCCGGCGGCGATCTAGATCGACCTGGATGTCGGCCTCGCTCAGATCCATGCCCGGCGGGCAGCCATCGACGATGCAGCCGATCGCGGGACCGTGGCTTTCGCCAAAGGTCGTCGTTACAAATAATTTGCCAAAGCTATTGCCGGACATTTACCCATCTGCCCCGATCGCATCGAGGTCCGTTTTCGTCAGCAGGAATACGCCGCTGCCACCATGCTCGAATTCGAGCCATGTGAAGGCAACTTCCGGGAACGCGTTCTCGAGCGCCGCCTGGCTGTTGCCGACTTCACAGACGAGTATTCCATTGTCTGTCAGAAATCGCGAGGCATCTTTGAGAATCTTGCGAACTGCGTCAAGGCCGTCCTCTCCGGCCGCCAGCCCAAGCGCCGGCTCGTGCCGGAACTCGGCCGGCCTGTCATCCATGTCCTGCTGGTCAACGTAGGGCGGATTACTGACGACCAGGTCGTAGCACTTGCCTGCAAGCGCGTCGAAAAAGTCTGAATTTACGGCATGCACGCGATCCGCGAGCCCGTGTCTCTCGATGTTGATTTCCGTCACAGCAAGCGCGTCATCGGAAATATCCACGGCATCGACCGTCGCGGCCGGGAATGCATGCGCCAGCGCGATCGCAATACATCCGCTACCCGTGCCGAGATCGACCGCGCTGCGCACGGCGGACGCGTCGATCCACGGAGAAAAGCGATGATGTATGAGTTCGGCAAACGGCGATCTCGGGACCAGCACACGCTCATCCACATAGAACTCGAGTCCGGAAAACCAGGCCTGCCTGACGAGGTAGGCCACGGGCATCCTGTCCCGGATGCGGCGATCAGCGAGCGAGCGCAGTTCTCCCAGCTCGTTCTCAGTGATTTCCCGCGCGTATACACCGGGCGCATCCTCGTGCGACAGGCTCAGCGCCGCAAAAACGAGCCACGCGGCTTCATCGAGCGCGTTATCGGTACCATGGCCGTAGCTCAGCCCGGCCGCATCAAAACGGGCGGCGAACTCGTGGATCAGCTGCTCTACAGTCGGTGTGGACGGCTCTGTCATGCGCGTAACGGGCGTATTCGGTAAAAGCGTCGGCGAATCTATCACGCTCGACACCCAACTGCCTGTAGAATTGCCGCCTCCTAGCCGCAATTACAATTAATTCTCGAATCAGAAATGGGACCGAAAAACATAATCGTCGCCTTCATACTGGCGACTGCCTTATCGGCCGGCGTTTTTCTTGCCGTCCGCATGAACCAGCCGGCGGAGCCCAAAGCGGCGTTCGTACTGCCGGCGCCGAGCGCGCTGCCCGACTTTTCGTTGTTCGACCAGAAAGGCGCGCCCGTCTCCGCGAATACGTTCAGGGGACACTGGAATCTCGTGTTCTTCGGTTTCACCCACTGCCCCGATATTTGTCCCGCCACCCTGCAGATCCTCGCGGCGGCCAGGATGGCCCTTGCCGACGAGGGGCACGAGCCGTTGCCACGAATCGTTCTCGTCAGCGTCGACCCGGAGCGTGACACGCCGGCGCTCATGGGTCGCTACGTCGATTACTTTGGCAGCGGAAACCTTGGTGTCACGGGGGACCTCGACGAACTCCTCAAGCTGACGTCCGCACTCGGCATCTACTTCGAGAAACAGCCTGGCGACGACGAGAATTACGCCGTCGATCACTCGGCGGCCGTACTCGTCATCAATCCCGATGGTGCCTTCCACGCGTTATTCGGCGGCCCGCACCTTGTGGATAACTACGTTAACGACCTTCCCATCATCATGGACAACTTTGAGGCCGAGCCACTGGCACCGCTCGTCGCGAAGAACGTCGTCGTCACGCGACCCATGCCCGGCATGGCGATGAGTGCGGGGTACCTCTCGTTGACCAATAACAGCGATTCGCCCGTTCACATTACGCACGTGACAAGCCCCCAATTCGGCTCGGTCGAGCTGCATGAGTCGACTGTCGAAGACGGCGTTGCCCGCATGCGCGCGATCCCCGAACTCGTGATCCCGCCGCACGGCACCGCGACACTCGAACGCGGCGGCAAGCACCTGATGTTGATGAAACCAGGGGGAGACTCCGATGATGTGTCGCTCAACCTGTACGACGGCGACCAGTTGGTGCTGAGCATCGCCGCCAGCTACAAGGCGAATTGATCATGCTCGCCTACGCGTTTGTGGCCTTGCAATATGTCCTGCCCAAGCACTGGCTGACCTCGGTCACGTTTGCGCTTGCCCGAATCAGGAACCCACGCATCAAGAACTTCCTGATCGAGCAGTTTGTAAAGCTCTACAAGGTGAATACGGACGAGATCAGGGACGAGTTACCTGGCGATTTCGAAACCTTCAACGCATTCTTCGTGCGCGAACTGAAGGACGGCGCACGCCCTGTTGCCGATGCCCCGGCCTCGATCGTGTCCCCGGTCGACGGCACGATCAGCGCGACCGGCAGGCTGCGTGACAACGTACTATTGCAGGCGAAGGGACTCGACTACACGCTCGATGACCTGCTCGCCACCGACCTCGATGAAGCCCGCGCATACAGGAATGGGCGATTCGCGACGATATACCTCGCCCCGTACAATTATCACCGCGTGCATGCGCCCTTCGACGCCACACTGGTCGCCGCGCGCTACGTGCCGGGCGGCCTGTTCAGCGTCAATGAAGCGACCGTGTCGAAGGTACGCGGCTTGTTTCACCGTAACGAGAGACTTGTGATGCACTTCAGCACGGCGCACGGGCCCGCTGTCGTCGTTTTTGTCGGTGCACTCAATGTCGGCAGTATCTCGACGCCATGGACGGGCGAGATTCGGCCGCGCAGGGCCGGCGTTGTCGACGCGCTGAACCTGTCGTCGCACGACACAAAGGTCGCCAAAGGCGACCCGCTTGGCTGGTTCAACATGGGCTCAACGGTCATTCTCGTGCTTCCCGACGGCGTGGCCGAATGGGACAGCAGTCTCGATCCCGGCAAAACGCTGCGCATGGGCGAGGCGATTGGCACGCTGGCGGATCGATGAACGGCTGGCGCCCCAGCGCCGGTCCCGACGTAGCACGGACGCGCGCCGCAATACTCGAGCGCATTGGCCGTTACTTCAAAGCCTGTAACGTGCTTGAGGTAGACACGCCGACGCTGAGCTCTGCCGCAGTCAGCGACACGCAGATAGAAAGCCTCGAGGTGAGAAGCAGCCTAGTCTGCTCGCATCCCCTGTACCTGGCCACGTCGCCGGAATTCTGCATGAAGCGACTGCTCGCGGACGGTTACCCCGATATTTACTCGATCTGTCGCGTGTACCGCGACGGCGAGTCGGGTCGCCGGCACCAACCTGAATTTACGATGGTGGAATGGTACCGGCTTGGCTTCGGGCTCGAGCAGATTGTCACGGATACGCTACAGCTTATTGCCACCGCGCTCGACGAGCGATCGTTGGCGGAAAATGCCGCGCAATACGACTATCGCGGCCTGTTTCGCGAGACCGTAGGATTGGATCCGCTTGTGGCAAGTATCGACGAACTGGCAGAAGCCTGCGATGCTGACGATGATCTACGTCGTGCGATTGGCGACGAGCGTGATGACTGGCTCGATCTGCTGCTGACGACGCGCATCGTGCCTGGGTTTGCCGAGAACCGGTTGACCGTGCTGCGTCACTACCCGGCGAGCCAGGCAGCGCTGGCGCGCCTCTGCCCGGACAGCAACGACGTCGCCGATCGATTCGAGGTCTTTGCCGGCACCGTAGAGTTGGCGAACGGTTACGTCGAGCTCACGGATGCCCGCGAACAGGCCGACCGCATCCAGCGCGACATCGAGAATCGAAAACGCCGCAATCTCCCTGCCCGCCCTGTTGACGAAAACCTGCTCGCGGCACTCACGGCGGGCCTGCCGCCCTGTGCAGGTGTCGCCCTCGGATTCGAGCGCTTGCACATGTTTCACGACAAGACCGACGATATTCGCGATGTTTTGACGTTCGCGTTCGAGGCACGCGCATGACTGACTATGACCTCCTGAATTCGCAGCTCGTCGCCTTGCTTGATGGCGAAACCGACGCGCTCGCGTCGGCCAGCAATTTCGTTGGCCTGCTGTACAACGCGCTTGACGATGTCAACTGGCTTGGCATCTACATCCTGCGCGGCGACGAACTCGTGCTTGGTCCTTTCCAGGGCAAGCCGGCCTGCGTACACATTCCGGTCGGAGATGGTGTCTGCGGTACGGCTGCAAGTTCGCTCGCGACCAAACGCGTCGAGGACGTGCACGCGTTTCCGGGCCACATTGCATGCGACGCCGATTCGCGCTCGGAACTCGTCGTGCCACTCATCGTCAACGGGGACCTGCTCGGCGTGCTCGACATCGACAGCCCGTCACTCGCACGGTTCAGCGAAGCAGACCAGGCAGGCGTGGAGAAAATTTGTCAGACGTTTTGCGAGTTACAGCGCGCGCGAAACACGTTCATTTGACGCGCGATACGTACTCTCTGGAACGCGTGTCGACCTTGATGACCTCACCCTGATCGACAAACAACGGTACACGCACGACCGCGCCTGTCGATAGCGTCGCCGGTTTTACGCCGCCGCTTGCCGTATCACCCTTGACACCGGGGTCCGTTTCGGTGATCTCGAGTTCGACGAAGTTGGGAGCCGTCACGATGAGTGGCGCATTGTTCCACAGCGTAACGCCGCAAATATCGCCATCGCTGATCCAGTCGCTCGCATCGCCCACGGCCTTCGCGTCGGCGGCGTACTGCTCAAAGGTATCGGCCACCATGAAGTGCCAGAATTCGCCGTCGCTGTAGAGGTACTGCATCTCGGTGTCCATGACGTCCGCAGCCTCGACCGATTCGCCGGACTTGAAGGTCTTGTCGACCGTCTTGCCGGTCTTCAGGTTGCGAATACGTACGCGGTTGAATGCCTGCCCCTTGCCGGGTTTGACAAACTCGTTTTCCACGATGATGCAGGGATTGCGATCGATAATGATTCGCAATCCCGACCTGAACTCATTAGTGCTGTAATTGGCCATTCTCGTCGCCCTGTAAAAGGTCAGCCGGCCGCCGGCGAGGCGCACATGATACCGGACTCGGAGCCTGGTGCCAGCGTCATTTTCGGCTCGGATTTGGTCCGGATCCGTCCGTTTCCTGCCTGAAGTGGCGGTTTTGAGAACCGGGTCACGATAACCGCCAGCGTTGCGACTAGACTGCCTTGACAGAATATAGAAGTTAAGGGAATTCGGGACTTTGCCAAGGATCTGGATTTGAACGGGCGCCACAGCATCTCCATCGCCGTCCTGACCAAGAATCAGGACGATGTCGCATTGATCAACAGCACACTGCGCGATGCGGGTCATGCGGCCCATTGCCATTGGATCTCCAGCCCGAACAAGCTGGCGGATACGCTGGCCGCCGAAAACGTCGAATTGCTGATTCTCAACTGCGATTCCTACGCGGATTCAATCCGCCAGGTCGTCAAGCAGAAGGACCGCTACAACCCCGAAGTGCCGGTCATCGCGATGCAGCGGAAAGCCGAGGAATCCGACATCGAAGCTGCGATGCGCGCAGGTGCCTGCGATCTCGTCTCGATTGGCCTCAAGACCCGGCTGCAATCGGTGGTCACACGCGAACTGCGCGCCCTGCGCGTCGAGCGCGCCTTGAATTCAACACTGCAGTCGGCCACCGAATACAAGCGCCAGCTCAAGTTCCACATGGAGTCTTCGAGCAGCTCCATCGCACTCGTCCAGGAAGGCATCTTCATGGACGTCAACGATGCCTGGTTGTCGAATTTCAAGGTAACGGACAAGGATGAGCTGATCGGCATGCCCGTCATGGACAATTTCGAGTCCGAAAGCCAGGCGGCGGTAAAAGGCGCGCTGGTCGCGACGGTCGCCGGCAAATGGCAACGTGGCGAAAAGCTCATCGTCAAGGCGCACATCGACTCTGGCGACGCTGAGGAAATGCACCTCGAGTTCAACAGGGTGGAGACCGACGATGGACCTGCCGTGCAGATTCGTATTGCACCGCTACTCAAGGTGGCCGAAGAACCGACCAAGCTGGTACACGACGCTCTGCAACGTGACCCGACAACCCTGTTCTTTCATCGTGCGCAGTTCCTGGAACGCGTTACCAAGCGGCTCAAGCGCAAGCCTGCGTCAGGCACTCATTGCCTCGTGTACATCCGTCCCGACAAGTTTGGCGAACTTTGTAGCAAGGTCGGCATCGTGCAATCCGAGGAGATCCTGTCGCAGTTTGCCGAAGAGATACGCAAGCGCCTGCATCCGCGTGATGTTGCGGGACGGTTCGAAGGCACGGCAATCATGGCGCTGCTCGAGCGCGGCAATGCGCGCGACGCACAGGTATGGGGCAAGCAACTCGTCGACCACATCAACCGGACAACTTTCGAAACCGACGACAAATCTACGCATCTCACTTGCACGGTCGGCGCCTGCGCAGCCAATGAGGTATTCAGCAACCTCGAGGAGTTCATTGTCGCAACCGTAGATGCGTACAAGCTCGGCAAGGAAGCCGGTGGCAACGCTTCGGCTCTGAGCGAAAGTGCGGATGAAGACACCAAGCAGCGCGAATTCGACGCAATCTGGGTCAAGCACCTTAAGTCGGCGTTGATGGACGATCGTTTCCGGCTCGCCCAGCTGCCCATAGCGGGGCTGCGTAGCGACTCGGTGCAGATGTACGACTTGCTCGTACGAATGATCGACGAGCAGGGCAACTCGGTTTTGCCCTCGGAGTTTCTGCCCGCGGCCGAACGCAACAACCTGATGAAAAACATCGACCGCTGGATGTTGCAGGCCGCCATGCACTTTTGCGGCGAGAACGATGCCGATCGTGTATTCGTCCGCCTTTCGAGACAGTCCATCACCGACCCGTCGACGGCGCCCTGGATGCAACAGAAACTCGATGAAGACGGCTTTGACTGCTCGCGACTTGTCATCCAGGTGCCCGAGGCCGAGGCAGCCCGGCACATCAAGCAGACGCGCGAGCTCGTGCGGCGCGCACGCAAGCTGGGCATCGGCTTTGCGATACAGCACTACGGTATCGATCAGGAGCGCTTCCAGATACTCGACCTGCTGGAGCCGGACTACATCAAAGTCGATGGCGAGCTGATGCACACGCTGATGACTGACAAAGCGATGCAGGACGCCGTGGGCAAGATCGTGGCGGCCGCAAAGGAGCGCGACATCAGGACCGTTGCCGAGCGCGTCGAGAACGCAAACGCCATGGCCGTACTGTTCCAACTCGGTCTCGACTACATGCAGGGACATTATGTCCACGAGCCCGAAGTGGTTCTGCAGGAGCCTGAGGTGAAGTCGAACACTCTGGCGGGCCTTGCAGCAGCTGGTTCCAGCTAGCGGTCCCCAGGCCCCGGTAGTGGGTCTGGAAAAAGTGTGAACTGCGTCACACTTTGTTTGCGGACCCAGGCATTAACGAATAGCGAGCGGCAACACATAGAATAAGCTCATATCGACCAAAGCAATCTTGTGACGCGCTGCACATCGCCGCGCAAGTGGGGTACCTGATCGTGAAAAAAGCGCCGACCAAGCAATACCGATTCTTACGCATAGCGCGCCACAAACACCTGCTGCCACTCGTCGCTGCTGGCGGCGGTCTCGCCGCAGGACCTGCCAATGCCATTGAACTGGGGGACGTTGTGGTGCAGTCACGGCTTGGCCAGCCGTTGCGCGCGAGTATTGCGTACGCGCTGGCGCCGAACGAACAGATCGCCAGCGACTGCGTATTGCTGGGTCGGTCCGCAAGCGGCCTTCCGGGAGTCGGCCCCGCGTCGCTTAGCATTACCGACGGCAGAATTCTCTTGAGCGGCCAGGCGCCGTTGCGCGAGCCCATGGTCGCTGCGCGCGTCGTTGTGGACTGCCCCTACACGGCGAACCTGAGCCGTGACTACATGATGTTCATCGATCCGGCCACCCCTGCGTACGACGCAACGCCAGCCACATCAGCTATGCCTGAAGCCTCTGTCGCGGCGGCGGCGCCGCGACGCGCTGTGGTCCCGGTCGCTGACCGCACGCCGATCGGCAAGTCGACACGCTACCAGGTGCAGCGCGGCGATTCGTTGTCGGTCATTGCTCAGCGCATCGAGAATCGCCCCTTGGGTCTGTGGCCGGCTGTAAACGCCATATTCGAGGCCAACCCCGATGCGTTCATGGACAACGATCCAAACAAGTTGAAAGCGGGTAGTTGGCTGGAGATTCCGAGTTTCGACGGCAGCGCGCCGGTCATCGCCACACCAGGTGCGGA
>Ga0265303_10000539_pt1 | contig 21427 bp, 14 predicted proteins | sample Helome_2_FD_192494 | JGI IMG/M metagenome (GOLD analysis project Ga0265303, IMG submission 192494) | Marine sediment microbial communities from subtidal zone of North Sea - Hel_20160317 (Illumina Assembly) | ecosystem: Environmental > Aquatic > Marine > Subtidal zone > Sediment ... | reverse complement strand
CTATGAGCAAATGGTGATGGCCTGTGTTCGGCGTCGTATCGCCGGCCGGTGCCACCGCCATGCCGCTGATGCCGAACTTCACCGTGACCGGCGAACCGACGGTCTGGCCGTCCATCGGCGTAATGAAAAATACTGCGGCACCCGGAGGCGCAGCAGAACGCGGCATGCTGACCGGTGCAGCTGGCGCGGGTGGCTTGGTTGCAGGTTCGCTACCGCCTGCCCCGTCTTCCTCGCGGCCGCAGGATTGCAGCGCGAGCGCGACGAGCAGGGCGAAGGTTAAGCGGGTGGGCTGGTTCATGACGATCATCGCGTTGCCCCTATGCAACGATGGTAGCGTACCCACATCCGGGTGTCATGAAGGGGTGGCGGCATCCCGGCCGTTGCCGGACTTGCGTATTCGCGCCGGCGTGGCCTTCTTGCGGGGGCGCCGGGGCTTTTTCGCCTTGGTGCCGAGCTCGCTGCTGTCGAAATCGTCCACACCGACCACGTCCAGGACGATGGCATCCAGGGCGCGCATCTGGTCGGCCTCATCTGCGCTCAGCACGCCCTCCTGCTGCGCCGCATCGATTTGCGCCACAGGATCGTCCGTCGATATCAGTCCGGCGCGCGCGGCATTCCGCAGTTTGTCATACAGGGGCGCTGCGGCTGTGGCGGCGACCATGGCCTGGTGGAGCATCGCCATTGCGTTACCGGGGTCGGGCGTCAGGTAGGCCTGACGGCACAGCCGTGCCCGGGAATCCGTGGGATGCGTGACCAGGTCCACAATCTTCTGGCCCAGCTCGTCGGCGGGGGCAAAATAGGTGCGGCCCCGCGGGAAGATCAGCAGCCTGAGCACGCCCGCGGCCAGCCGGTTCGGCAGGTTGCGCAGCAGGCCGTGCAGTTGTTCCTGGGCGCGATACAACAGCGAGCGGCAAGCCCACTCGACCAGCGGCAGGTCTTCGCTCGGACTGCCCTCGTCCTGGTAGTGCTTCAGCACCATGCTGGCGAGGTAAATGCTGCTGAAGACATCGCCGAGCCGGGCCGACAGCTGTTCCTTGCGCTTCAGGCCGCCGCCCAGCGTCAACATGGCGACGTCGGCCGCAAAGGCGAAGGCGGCGCTGTAACGGTTGATGTGCTGGTAATAGCGTGACGTGGGGCCGCTCACAGGCGACGGCGTGGTGCGCGCGTGGGTCAAGGCCAGCACGAAGGCGCGGGCGGCGTTGCTGACCGCAAACCCGATGTGGCCAAAGAGGTGCTGGTCGAAATCGCGGAGCGCCTTTTCGAAATCGGGCTCATTGGCGGCGGCCATTTCCTTCAGCACAAAGGGATGGCATCTCACCGCACCCTGACCGAAGATAATCAGGCTGCGCGTGAGGATGTTCGCGCCTTCTACGGTAATTGCGATGGGCATGGCCTGGTAGGCCCGGCCAAGATAATTTTTCGGGCCCAGCATGATGCCCTTGCCGCCCTGCACATCCATCGCATCCGCGCCAATACTGCGGGCGAGTTCGGTGCAGTGGTATTTGAGAATCGCCGACGGGACGGCGGGTTTCTCGCCGCGGCCGATCGCGGTGTTGGTCACGCTTACCGCGGCGTTGATGATGTAGGTGTGGGCGGCCATGCGGCTCAGTGCCTCGCCTACACCCTCGAAGCGGCAGATTGGCAGGCCGAACTGCCGACGCACCCGCGTATAGGCACCGGAATTCCAGACCGCGGCCTGGGCGCCGCCCATACCGTTGGCCGGCAGAACGATGGCTCGGCCCGCTGACAACAGTTCCACCAGCATTTTCCAGCCCTGGCCGGCGCGCTCCGGCCCGCCAATGATGGCGTCCAGGGGCACGAACACGTCGGCGCCTGTCGTGGGTCCATTCTGGAAGGGAATATTGAGGGGGAAGTGCCTGCGGCCGATATCCACGCCGGGCAGCTTGGTCGGGATCAGCGCGGCCGTGATGCCGTACTCGTCCTGATCGCCGATCAGGTGGTCGGGATCCGACAGCTTGAAGGCGAGGCCGAGCACGGTGGCGATCGGCGCCAGCGTGATATAGCGCTTCTCCCAGTTCAGCCGGATGCCGATGACTTCTTCGCCTTCCCATTCACCCTTGCAAACCACGCCGCTGTCGGCAATGGCCGATGCGTCGGAGCCCACGCGTGTAGAGGTCAGTGCGAAACAGGGAATTTCCTTGCCGCTGGCCAGCTTCGGCAGATAGCGTTTCTTTTGCTCGTCGGTGCCGTAATGAATCAGGAGTTCCGCCGGACCCAGGGAGTTGGGCACGCCGATCGTGGATGCGGCCACCGTGCAGTGGCCCGACAGCTTCGACAGTACCGAGGCCACCGCGAACGGCGAAAAGCCGAGCCCGCCGAAGTCCTTCGGAATGATCATGCCGAAGAAGCGTTCTTTCAGGATGAAGTCCCAGGCGGCCTTCGGCATGTCGCCCAGTTCGTGGGTCACTTCCCAGTCGTTCAGCAGGCGGCAGAGTTCTTCGGTCGGCCCTTCCAGGAAGGCCTGCTCTTCTGCCGTCAGTTTGGCTGCGGGTAACGAAGTCAGGCGGCTCCAGTCGGGCCGGCCCGTAAAGAGTTCGCCTTCCCACCATACGGTGCCTGCGTCCAGGGCCTCGCGCTCGGTGTCCGACATCTCCGGCACCATGGTCCGGTACATGCGCAGCAGCGGCGCGGTGATTCGCTCCCGGCGAAAGTCCTCGAAGTTCAGGGCCAGCAGCCCGGCGAATAGTACCCACAGGAGCGCCAGCCACAGGAACCATGAACCGCTGATCAACGAGTAGATGAACAGCGCGATGCCAAGGGTCAGCGTGGAGCTGCGCAGATCCTCTCGCCGATAGGCCAGGGCGGTGGCCACGCCGATTAGCAACAGGGTCAGGACCAGCCAGTAAATAAAGCCCATCAATGCTCAGTACCTTAGTAATTCAGGAGGCCGCGTGGGCCGGGATTCAGGGACTATAGCGCAGCGAAGGTGGCGAAATTCCCGGCCACCTGTCTATATTCGCCCTGCGCCGCAAAACGGAGCCGCCGGGCCGGGGCGCCTGGCGCCACGTCAGAGCAGTTCCGCCACCGCCTCGCGTTCTTCCCGGAGCTCCTGATCGCTAATGGCCATGCGTTCCCGGCTGAAATCCGAGATGTCCAGGCCCTGCACGATTTCATAGCGGCCCTGGCTGCAGCGGCACGGGAAGGAGTAAATGACACCGGGTTCGATGCCGTAGCTGCCGTCCGCCGGCACGGCCATGCTGACCCAGTCGTCGCCCGGCGTCCCCAGCGCCCAGTCGCGCACATGGTCGATGGCCGACGAGGCGGCCGATGCTGCGCTCGACAGGCCGCGCGCCTTGATGATGGCTGCGCCGCGTTGCTGCACGGTGGGGATGAAGTCTTCAACCAGCCAGTCATGCTCGACGAGCTCCTCTGCCGGGCGCTCACCGACCAGCGCGTGGCTGATGTCCGGGTATTGCGTGGCGGAGTGATTGCCCCAGATCGTCATGTGGCGAATCTGGCTGACATGGGAGTCGGTCCTGGCGGCCAGCTGGGCGAGCGCGCGGTTGTGATCCAGGCGCGTCATCGCCGTAAAGTTGGCGGGGTTCAGGTCGGGCGAATTGGCTTGCGCGATCAGCGCGTTGGTATTGGCCGGGTTACCCACCACCAGCACCCTGATGTCGCGACTGGCGCGCTCGTTCATGGCCTTGCCCTGGGCGGAGAATATCGCCGCGTTGCCCATTAGCAGGTCGCTGCGTTCCATGCCTGGACCGCGGGGTTTGGCGCCCACCAGCAACGCATAGTCCGCATCCTTGAAAGCGGCGTCTGCCTGGTCGGTGGCAATGATGCCGTGCAGCGTCGGGAATGCACAGTCGTCGAGTTCCATCGCCACGCCCTTCAGTGCATCCAGCGCCGGCGGAATTTCCAGCAATTGGAGAATGACGGGCTGGTTGGCGCCCAGCAGCTGACCAGAGGCGATGCGGAAGGCGAGTTGGTAGCCGATCTGGCCGGCTGCGCCGGTAATGGTGACTCGTGCGGGCTTCGTCATGGCTGGGTCCTGTCTGTTTTTGGTGGGCGCGGGGTCGGGGACCGGCCCGCGGGCGGCCGGGATTCTATCACCGGCGGCTGGGTTTTCTGCGCGGTCGCGCCTATTGGTTCAGGGCTTTGTAGGCGCGAATCTGCTCGTTGAAGCTGTTGGCGATGCGTTCCATCGCGTCCACCGCGGAGTTGTGCTGTTGAACTTGCGCGAGGCGTTGCTCATCAGATTGAGTATCACCCATGCTCTGCGACTCGTCGTCCAGGCACTTCAGGTAGTCTTCCATCCCTGCCATGTAAGACTTCACCGCCTGCTGAGCTGCGAGCATCTCTTCCATGGAAGCCTGCGAACCATCCGGCACGGACACCTCGTCCGGAGACACGCAGGCCGCAAACCCGGATGTCACCGAGAAAGTCGCCACGCTGGTCAAAATGACATTGCGAAGCTTCACCATCCCGTTCCTCCTGATTGCCGTTCCAGTAGTACGGGCTGGTCGGCCCGCGCAGGACCAGATTATGCCTCAGGCAGTGCCATGCGGGTCAACGCCGTGCGACATTATTCGCCACAGCCCTTATGTAGCAAGGGCCGAGCGGCTGCCGGGGGTGTGGTCGTGAGTGGCCGTGGGGTCGATCTGGAACTGAAAAGTGTCCAGAAAGACTACGACGGCGGGGTCGGCACCGGTTTTGTCCTGGATGATGTCAACCTGCGCGTGACGCCCGGCGATTATGTCGTAATCGTCGGGCGCAGCGGTTCAGGCAAGTCCACCTTGCTGAACCTGCTGGGCGGCCTCGACCGGCCGACTAGCGGCGAAGTGCTGGTGGACGGCCGGAACCTCGGTGCAATGCGTGAGAGCGAACTCGCAGCACTGCGGCGTAGTCAGATCGGCTTCGTGTTTCAGGCTTTCAACCTGATTCCGACACTCACTGTGGAAGAGAACCTGCTGGTCCCGCTGCAGCTTAATGGCGTCGCGCGTCGAGCCGCTGAAGAACGGAGTCGACGCCTGCTCGATGCCGCAGAGATGGGTGGCCTGGGCGCGCGGTTTCCCGAGGAGCTGTCGGGTGGCGAACAGCAACGGGTTGCGGTACTGCGGGCAATTGTCCACGAGCCTGCCGTGGTCATTGCCGACGAACCCACGGGAAATCTCGACCTGACTACCGCCCGGCAGACGCTGGAGCTGCTGGAGGCCTTCGCCGGAACGGCTGGCCGGAGCCTGGTGATGGCCACCCACAGCCAGGAAGTCATGGGGCGCGCGCGGCGAGTACTGGAGATCCGCGCCGGGCAGTTGCATGAGGTGGAGACGGTGGAGGGGCCGACGTGATCGCCGCCGGAGTGGCGCCGTCGCTGTTGCTGCAGGCGGGCCTGCGTTTCTATGTGCGGCATCCGGGTCAGCTGGCGTTGACCATTGCCGGCATTGCGCTCGGCGTAGCCGCGGTCGTGGCCATCGACCTGGCGGCCTACAGTTCGCGCCAGGCCTTCGTTGCGTCGGCCGAGTTGTTTCGCGGCCAGGCAACGCACGAACTCAGCCCCGGGGCCAGCCCGTTACCCGACGATGCGCTGGCCTGGCTGCGCGGCGAATTTGGCGTGACGCAATCCGCGCCGGTGATCGAAACGCGCCTGAGGTTCGCCGCGCAGCCGCAGCGGTCCGTGGCACTGCTGGGCATCGATCCTTTTTCCGCGGGGCGCCTGCAGACGGCCTTCCTCGCCGGGCAGCCCACCGATGGGAGTTTCACGCGGCTGATGGTCGAGCCGGATGCCGTGCTGTTATCGACCGCCCTTGCCGAGGAACTGGCGGTGGCGCCTGGCGATCGCTTGTCGCTCCTCGATCCACCGTCGGCGGAAGCGTTGACCGTGATTGGCCTGTTGCCGGGCGACGCTGGCGAACGGTACGCAGTTGTGGACATCGCCACCGCCCAGGAACTGCTGCGCCGAAGCAGTGGACTCAGCCGCATCGATGTGCGCCTCGAAGCGGGGCAGGCGGATCGGCTCGCCCCGGAAATGGCCAAGCGCGGTCTGCGCCTGCGACCGGTGGCGGCCCAGCTCGGCCAGATGGACGCGATGACGCGATCCTTTCGCATCAACCTGCAGGCCCTGAGTTTGTTGGCGATGCTGGTCGGCGCCTTCCTGGTTTACAGCACCGTCGCCTTCGCCGTCGTGCGCCGGCGCGAAAGTTTTGGCTTGTTTCGCAGCCTCGGTGCGCAGCGTCGGCAGGTGTTCGCCCTGGTGCTGGCCGAGATCCTGGTGCTGAGCGCGGTGGGTGTTGCCCTGGGCCTGTTGAGCGGCATCGTGCTCGGCGCCGGCCTGGTGGGCCTGGTACTGCGAACCATTGGCGACTTGTACCTGTCTTCGTCGGTGGACTATTACGGCGTGTCCTGGCCGTTGCTGGGGAAGGCCACTGCGATAGGTTTCGGCGGCAGCTTTGTGGCGGCCGCCTTGCCGGCGCTGGAAGCGGCCCGGGCCCGGCCCCGAACCGCTATGAGCCGCTCGGCCCTGGAGCGCCGCCGCCGCCGCCAGCTGCTACCCCGGCTATTGGCTGCCATCGCACTGGCGATTCTGGCGGCAGTCGTCCTGGCGGGCACCCGGCAACTGGAGCCGGCCTTCGCGGGCATCTTCGGGGCGCTTACCGCGGCCGCGCTGGCTGCGCCGGTGCTGGTCTACGCAGTCATGCACTGGCTAGCCGGTGCGGTGCGCTGGTTGCCCCTGTCTTACGCCGCGCGTTCCGTCGCAGCCAACCTGAGCCGCACCGGCCCTGCTGTCGCGGCCCTGATGCTGGCTGTCGCCACCTTCAGCGGCGTCGGCCTGATGATCGGCAGTTTTCGCGTCAGCGTCAGCGAATGGCTTGCGTACAGCCTGGATGCAGACGTGCTGGTGCGGCCCGATGATCCTGTCGTCCTCGCTGCCGGTGCTGGCGAAGCGGCTCTTCTGCAGGCGTTGCGCGCGCTGCCGGGCGTGGTGGATCTGAGCCTGAGCCGGCGAGTGAGCCTGCCTGATGAGACCGGGTTGGGCGGCTTGCTGGCCGTGGCGCCCGCACCATCCGGCCGCTGGCCCCAGGCGTCGGGCACACGCGATGTCATCGTGCAGCGCCTGGCTGCAGCCGACCGCGTGCTCGTGTCGGAGGCCTTTGCCCGCAAGCGTGAAGTGACGACCGGCGAATCCATCGTGTTACTGACGGCAGCGGGCGAACGGGCCTTTGAGATCGACGGGATCTTCACCGACTACACCACCGACCTGGGGCTGGTGGCCATGGACCTGGAGCGTTACCGTCGCTACTTCGGCGACCGGCAGCTCGACAGCATCGGTCTGTTCGCCGCGCCCGGCCGCGCGGCGGAAGTGCTCTCGGGTGTCGAAGCCCTGGCCGCAGCCCGCGGCGACCTGAGCGTGACCACCAGTGCGTGGCTGCGGGAACTGAGTCTCGAAATCTTCGACCGCACCTTCACCATTACCCAGGTGCTGCGGCTGATCGCCGGCCTGGTCGCCATCATTGCAGTCGTCAACGCGCTGCAGGCCCAGCGCCTGGACAGCCGTCGCGAGCTGGCCACGCTGCGCGCGCTGGGCCTGTCTCCCGGGCAGCTGCTGCGGCTGGGTGAATTGCAGACCTTGCTGCTTGGCACGGCGGCGGGACTGCTCGCAGTGCCGGTGGGCGTGCTGCTGGCCTGGTTGCTGATCGTGGTCGTGAACCGGATTGCCTTCGGCTGGAGCATGGTGTTCGAAATCAACTGGGCCATGCTCGGCCAGGCGGTGGTGCTGGCGGCCCTGGCGGGTCTGGCTGCCGGCTGGTTGCCGAACCGGCGCGCGTTGCGGGATATGCCGGCCGTCGCGCTGCGGGAGGATTGATGGGCCGCCCGCTGCTGGCCCTCGTGCTGGTGTTCGCGGCGCTGGGCACGGCCGTGCTCTGGCTGCGCGACAGTGCGGATGAAGGGCCGCCGGCGGAAGTTGCAACCGTCGTGTCATTGCTCGGCGGCGGCGATACGGCAGGCTTTCGTCGCGCGCAACGACCGGGCGGGATCCAGTTGCCGCGCGATCATGGTTCGCACAACGCCTATCGGACGGAGTGGTGGTACTTCACGGGCAACCTGGCCACGGCTGCGGCTCGCGAGTTTGGTTTTCAGCTCACTATCTTTCGCTTCGCCCTGGCGCCGCCGCGCGCGCGCGATTCCAGATGGGCGGCCAACCAGGTGTACATGGCGCATTTTGCCGTCACCGACAAAGCAGCTGGCGAACACCGGGTCACCGAGCGCTTCGCCCGCGGCGCGGCCGGGTTGGCCGGGGTTAGCGGGGAGCCCTTCAGGGCCTGGCTCGACGACTGGTCTGCTGCCAGCAAGTCGGCCGAATTTTTGCCGTTGCAGCTGTCGGCCCGTGACGCGGCCACCGGCATCGCACTGTCACTGTCGTTGGAGCCGGGCAAGCCGCCGGTGCTGCAAGGCGACGGGGGTCTGAGCGCGAAGGGTGCGGAGCCCGGCAACGCGTCCTGGTATTACAGCTACACGCGCCTGCCCGCCGCGGGCGTGATTGAAATAGACGGAACGCGCTTCGACGTGACGGGCCTGGCCTGGCTGGACCGCGAGTGGAGCACCAGCAGCCTGGATGCCGATGTCGTCGGCTGGGACTGGTTTGCGCTGCAGCTGGAAGACGGCAGAGACCTGATGCTGTATGCGCTGCGTCGGCGTGATGGTGGCACGGCGGCGCAGTCGGCAGGCAGTGTTGTGGCAATGGATGGCAGCCGCGAGGCCCTGCACGCAGGCGAGTTCCGCCTGACGCCCACGGGCAGGTGGCGGAGCCCCGCGACCGGGGTCAGCTGGCCCACCGAGTGGCGCGTCAGCGTGCCAGGCCATGGACTCGATTTCGAAGTGCGGGCGACCCCGGCCGCCCAGGAGCAGGATCTGTCGGTGCGTTACTGGGAAGGCGCCGTCGATGTCTATGCGCCTGAAGGCGGCACGCGCCTGGGCAGGGGCTATATGGAACTCACCGGTTACCGGCTGCCGCCGGCAAACAAACCCTGATAGGCAGTTGCGCCGCCGTCTTTCTGCATCAGCAGCTGCAGGTAGTCGTCGCCACTCATCGGCGAACCAAACAGCAGCCCCTGCGCATAGTCGCAGCCCATGCGCCGCAGAAAGTCCAGCTGCTCGCCTGATTCCACGCCCTCGGCCACCACATGCATGTTCAGGTTGTGTGCCATTTCGATAATCGTAGCGACGATGGTGGCGTCGTCCCGGTTGCTTACCAGGTTGGTGACGAACGAGCGATCGATCTTCAATGTCCCGATAGGGAACTGTTGCAGTGCGCTCAGGGACGAATAGCCGGTGCCGAAATCGTCAATAGCCATGTGCAGGCCAATCTGGCGGAGTTCCCGCAGCAGGCGCACGGTGCGCTCCGGATTTTCCATCAGGGTCGACTCGGTCACTTCCAGTTCCAGGGAATCCGGGCTGATGCCGTGGCGCCGGAAAATGCGGTTGGTTCGCCGCACAAAGTTCGGCTGGCCCAGTTGCTTGAGGGACAGGTTGACTGAGATTGGACCCGGCACCTGCGTCTGTCCGCGCCATTCGGCGAGATCGGCGCACACGCGATTCAGCACCCATTCGCCAATCTCCAGGATCAGCCCGGTTTCTTCCGCCAGCGGGATGAATTCTGACGGCAGCACGAGACCGTGCTCGGAGAGCTCCCAGCGCACCAGGGCCTCGGCGCCGGCCAGCTGGCCGGTCGTCAGCTCGATCTTCGGCTGGTAGTTCACCAGCAACTCGTCCAGCTCGTAGGAGCGGCGGAGCTTGCTCTTGATCATCAACCGTTCCACGGCTGCGGCGTTCATGTCCGGGTCGTAGAATTCCAGCCGATTGCCGCCGGCGCGCTTGGCGTGATACAGGGCGGCGTCGGCATTGCGGATCAGGTCCGGCACGTTGTCGGCATCGGCCGGGAAACAGGCGATACCCATGCTCGAGGTGATGTAGATTTCGTGGCCCTGCACGATCAGCACCTCAGCAATTTCTTTCAGCACCCGTCGCCCCACGGATTGCAGCCACGCGCGCTCGCCGGCGACGGGTTCGTCGATCTCCAGTGCCACACCGAACTCGTCACCGGCAAGCCGGCCGATGAAGCCCCCATCGGGAAGCAGCTTGATTACCCGCTGAGTCAGGGTCTCGAGACTGGAATCACCAGCGCCGTGGCCGAAGGTGTCGTTGATGTCCTTGAACCGATCCACGTCCAGGTACAACAGCGCGAGCCGGCGGCCGGTTCGGCGGCTACGGCCAATGGCTCGCTGCAGCAGGTGCTGGAACTGCAGGCGGTTTGGCGCTCTGGTCAGGGAATCCGTGCGCGCGAGGTAGCGGATGCGCCGTTCCGCGGCCTTGCGTTCGGAGATATTACGTGCCGATACGACGAAACCCGACAGGTGTTCCGCGGTGCCGGGCAGGGCGGAGGAACTCAGTGAAACGGGCACCGTCCCACCGGACTTGGTGAGCAACACAGTCTCCCGGTCGCGACGTGAACCGCCACTGAGTTTGAAAGACTCGCGGTTGCCGGGTGGCAGCAGTTCCTGCACCCGGCGGCCGGTCAGCTCCTCTTCCCGATACTCCAGCAGCAGCTCGGCGGCCGCATTAACGCGCAGAATTTTTTCGTCAGTAGACGTCAGGATGATCGCATCGGCCATGTTGCCGATCATCTGGTCCAGGTAGTCGCGCGACACGGTGGTCTCGCGGAGCTTCTCGCGCATTTCTTCGAAGGCGCGGGCCAGCTGGCCGAGTTCGTCGCTGCGTTCCGTCGGCAACCGGGCGTTGAAGTCGCCGTTGGCCAGCCGTTCTGCGCCCGCTACCAGGCTGCCGATGGTGCGCGACTGCCGCCACGCGAGCACCCCGGCGAGCACCCCGATGATGAGCAGGGCAATGGCGCCGAAACCCAGGAGCTTCGCGGCACCGGTGCGGCTCGCCTCTTCGCCGATCGTGGCCACCTGCTGGCCCAGCTGGGCATTGGCGGCAGTCAACCCGCCCGCGTCGAAAACCTGCACCAGCGTGCCTACCGGGGCGTCGGAATACACCAATGGTGTCGTTACCGTTAGACGCTCCCCGCCGCGCTCTGGGCCGCCGCCGCCAATGCCTGCCTCCAGGCCGAGATCACCGGCGTGTTGCAGCAGGACTCCGTCAGCGTCTCGCACCAGGATCAATCCGGCCCCGCTTTCCGTGATGGCCTTGTCCAGAAGCGCGGTGAGCCGCTCCTGGTTGCCCGACGCGACGGCTGGCGCCAGGTCCGCGGCGAGGCTTTCGATCATGTCAGGAGAACGCTCGTCCACATTGTCGGTCAGGACGGCACGGTTGGTATCCACGGCCGCGACCGCGATTTCGGACACCGCATCCCGGTATACGAGATACAGAATCGTCGCCGTCAGACTGGCCATCACCGATGCCAGCACGAGGCTGATTACGAGGTACTTGGGAACGAGGCGTATCGAGCGCACGGGTCAGGCCTCGCCACCGAAGCGAGCATTGCAGACGCGGTCTACCTTGGTCATGGTTCGCTGTCCTGACTGCTTAGGGTTGGCGCGAAATCGTGGGCTAGTCCCGGTATCCGTAGCCCAGTTCCGTCACGTCTGCCACCAGGCCGTTCTCGAAACGAATGATGCGCATCAGCTTCCTGGGCCCGAAGTTGTAGGTCCACTCTTCCACCAGCACCTCTACGTAGGACCGGTCGTTGATCAGCAACTCATCCTCCGAGTAGCCGCGGAGGTTCCTGTCGCGAAACACGCGGGAGCGGGGTATCCCCCTGCGCACGATGCTGCGCTGCTGGGTGGCCACGGGTTCGCCGCAATATTTCAGCACCTTGGGTATTGGATCGCCGCGCTGTACCAGCTTGTTTCCGCAGCGCAGGGCAATGGCCGGCTCCGCGAAGCCGATGGCGAGCAGCAGCAAAAGCAGACGGCCACCGTGCATTGTTTTATCCTCCCGTGCCCGCGGCGCGTGACCGCAGAACGGACTCTTATTTTGACCTCAGTCTACACCGACGGGTTCCTGCCCGCCTGCCCCACGGGCCGGAGCGCCTGCTGATGGAGCGGCCGCGCGGCACCCGTCAATTATGTCTGGCCCGGCCGCGCGCAGGGGCGCACCGCCCATGACCGCCCGCCTGGACGCGAGGCTCGCCGGGCTCGCCGGGCAGCCCCGGCTGCTTGCCGGCACGCGGCGGGGCATCGAGAAAGAAAGCCTGCGCGTCACCGCCGAGGGCTACATTTCCCATCGACCCCATCCCCAGGGACTGGGGTCGGCGCTGACGAATCGTTACATCACTACCGATTTTTCCGAAGCGCTGCTGGAGTTCATCACGCCGCCGCTGGGGGAGTGCTGGGAGGCGGTGCAATTTCTTTGTGATCTGCACCAGTACGCCGGCGACTACCTCGACGGCGAGCTGCTGTGGCCCATGAGCATGCCGTGCATGATTCGCTCGGACGAAGACATTCCCATCGCCGTCTACGGCACCTCGAACGTCGGTCGCATGAAGACGCTATACCGCCAGGGGCTGTCTGCACGCTATGGCCGGTACATGCAGGCGATCTCCGGAATTCACTACAACTATTCTTTGCCCGAGGCTTTCTGGCCGCAGTACCGTGAACTCGAAGGCACCGATCAGCCGCTGCAGGAATTTCGTTCGGCGGCTTATCTGGCGCTGGTTCGCAATGTCCGGCGGCTGGACTGGTTGCTGTTGTATTGCCTGGGCGCATCGCCGGCCGTGTGCAAGAGTTTTCTTGCCGGCCGTGCCACTGATCTTGACAACTTTGATCGCGGCACGCTGTACGGGGTCCATGCGACTTCCCTGCGTATGAGTGATATCGGGTATCAGAATGCGCAACAGGCCGGGCTGCGGATATCGGCCAACAGCCTCGACGACTACATGGCTGACCTCGACCGGGCAATTCGCACACCCAGTGACCAGTGGCAGCGCCTGGACGCAAATCCGGCAGGCGCCCGTCAGCAACTGAATGCCAACATGCTGCAGATCGAGAACGAGTACTACAGCACGATTCGACCGAAGCGCGTCGCACGCAGCGGTGAACGACCGACGGCTGCCCTGCGTCGGGGCGGCATCGAGTATGTGGAGCTGCGTGCCCTGGACGTCAGTCCCTTCGATCCGGTGGGCATTAACCAGCGTCAGGCCAGGTTCCTGGAGGTGTTCTTGCTGAACTGCCTGTTGCTGGACAGTCCGCCCATAGAGGCGGATGAGTATGCTGCCAACGTCAGCAATCATGCCGCAGTGGCAAAACGGGGTCGCGAACCGGGCCTGAAGCTGCGCCGCAATGGCCGCGAAGTTGCCTTGCTGGATTGGGGCCTCGAGCTGCGCGAACAGTTGCTGGCGGTCTGCGAGGTGTTTGATCCCGATGGCGAACTGGGGTGCGGCGACGCGGTACGGGAATGCACGGCCGGGCTGGAGGATACCGCGCAAACGCCTTCCGGTCGTCTGCTCGGCGAATTGCGCGAGACCGGGCAGCCGCTGTTCGTCTACGCCATGGAACTGGCCCGCGGCTTCAACGACTATTTCCGGTCACTGGGGCCGGTATTCAACGCTCACGCGGCAGAATTCTCTGCCGAAAGCCGGGCCTCGGTCGCCCGGCAGCGCGAGATTGAGGCGGCTGACGACATCGATTTTGACGCCTACCTGTCCCGTTTCTTCAGCTGAGTCTTGATTTCATCAGTTGTGGCGAGTTGTAGCACCCGTTTACTATCTTCGCTGACTCCGGACACGGGCAGGTCGTGACACGCACCTTCCTCTTCAGCTTTCTCGCCGGAGCCGCCCTGATGCTCGCGGCCGCGGCGATATTTCCGTTGCCGGTTCACGAGCGCTTCCCGTCCCGCATCGAGGTGCTGACCAACGGTGGGCGGAGTGAGTCTTTCGTGATTCACTGGCCCGAAGACCGCTTGCAGTTGCCCGGCGAGCTCGACGGCGCGGCGGTGAATGAGGCCGACGGTGTCGCCGTGCTGGCGCCGCGGCGTCGCGGCCCGGCTGCGGCGGAAGCTTTCCGGCTGCGCGATTCGGAAGACCGCGTCATCGGCATCGCCAGCCGACTCACGGCCAGCTTGCCTGGCCGGCGCGGGCGCGAGCGGTCGGCAAGCAGCTGGACCCTGTTGATTCCCAGTCGCGGGCTCCTGATGTTGACTCAGGACAATGGCGCCAACGTGGGCCCGGTCAAGGTCGGCGGCCGGTGGCTTGCCGCCGTGGACTCTCCCGGTTTCTGGGCCACTGGTAGCCGCTACCGGATCAGCGCCGGGCCGGCCGCCGGCGGTCGCGGCCGCGTCCTGGGCGGCACCGGTGAGTTTGAATCCCTCACCGGCGAATACTCCGAGGTCTGGGAACTCGAGGAGCTCGCCGCCAATCAGCGCAGCGAGGGTACGATTCTTTTGTCTACCGTCACGTCGAGGTCGCGCTGATGCCGGTGCTCGTCGCCATCGTCGGCCTGGTCTTCGGTGCGATGTTCACCGCGTTTACGCTGCTGCAGGATCCGCTGAACCTGTTCGAATCTGCGTTGGTGCAGCCGATGGCTGACCCGGCCCAGCTTGTCACGAGTAGCGAAATCGACCGCGGTGTGTTGTCTACCCCGGCCGGTATCCTCGGCTTCGAAGCTGCACAGGTCGACCCCTTCGTGGACTCGGCGCTGCGCTATGCCCGGCTGGAGGTGGCGCTGCTGGACAGTGGCGATGGCGGGGCGCGGGCGCTGGCGGTGAAACTGGTGGCGCCTCGCGCAGACAACAGCCTCGCGCGGGGTCGGCTGGTTGCGGACAGCGCGTGGAACCTGATCTGGCCCGGTCACGGCAGCGTGTTCCTGGTGGGGCGTGAAGATTACCGGCCGCTGCTCGCAGACCAGGTCTGGAAAGGGCTGCTCGGCAGCGGCCCTGGCGGCACGCTGCAACCCCGCGCCATTTCCATCGCCCCGCGCCTGCTCGGCAGTGGGGGTCGCCTGGCCACCGCGGCAGGCAGCTATCGCGAGTACTGGAACCCTGACACCGGCGGCGAACTGGAGTTGGGGCTGGATGAGAACTGAGCCCTCAGTTCAGCGCTGCGGCTGCTATTTCCTTGAACGGCCGCGACGAGTCGGCGAGTTCGGCCGGGTCGAACCGGGCGCCGGCCGCGATCAGCTTCTTGCCGAGCATGAATTCCCGGGCGCTGTTCACGGCTTCGACGGCTTGCAGCCGACCGTCCCTCAGGTGGAATACTGCCAGTGATCGCTCCTCCGGATCACCGCGTATAACCCGGTCGCAATCGGGCTCTGCAAGACCGGCAATCTGCAGCTTCAGGTCGTACTGGTCGGACCAGAACCAGGGCACCTGGGCGTAGGGTTTCCGCTTGCCCAGCAGCGTGCCGGCCGCCGTCTTGGCCTGTTCCTGGGCGTTGTGTACCGATTCCAGCCGCAGGCGCTGGCCGAGCAAACTGTTGGGATGATTGGTGCAATCGCCGATGGCAAGGATGTCCGGGTCCTCGGTCTGGCAATACTCGTCTACGAGGATGCCGTTGTCACAGGGCAGGTCGGCCGCCTCGGCCAGCTCCGTTGCGGGCAGCACGCCGATGCCGATCAGGACCATGTCCGCCGGCCAGGGCTGGCCGTTGCCGTCCACCACCGCTTCTACGCGCGCCTGACCGCTGATCTCGGTTACCGGCGGCAGACCTAGCTTGAGTTCGACGCCGGCCTCGCGGTGCACCCGGTCGTAGAACGCCGACAGTTCCGGCGAGGCCACACGTGCCAGCACCCGGTCGGCGATTTCCCAGACGCTGACATTCAGGCCCGCCTGCACGGCGACCGCGGCCACTTCAAGGCCGATGTAGCCAGCGCCCACGATGACCAGCCGCGCGCCGGGGCGAAATTGCTGGCGAATCGCGAGTACGTCATCCACCGTGCGCAGGTAGTGGACTCCCGGCAACTCTGCGCCGTCGATCGCGAGCCGCCGCACGCGGGTTCCGGTGGCCAGCACCAGCTTCGTGTAAGCGAGTTCAACGCCTCCCGCCAGCTGCACCTTGTGCCCGGTGCGGTTGATGGTGGCCACCCGCGTGTTGAGCTGCAGTTCGACATCGTGTTCGGCGTAATAGCGTTCGGGACGCAGAAACAGGCGTTCGAGTTCCAGCTCGCCGGCGAGAAATTTTTTCGACAGCGGCGGTCTCTGGTATGGCAGGTAGGGCTCTTCGCCGACAATGACGATGCGGCCATCGAAGCCGCCCTGGCGCAACGAAACGGCTGTCTGGCCGGCGGCGTGGCCCGCACCGGCAATTACGATGGTGTCAGGCATTTGGTCTGGTCCTTTCTTTGTTCAGGATTCGGCGAGAAAGTAGCGCACGGCGCGACGATTATACTCACGCGCCGCACGGCCAATCTTTTTTTGGAGCAAGGGCATGAGCAAAGCGATTCAGATCGACCGCTTCGGCGGCCCGGAAGTCATGCAGTGGCGAGAGCTGGCGCTGCAGCGACCGGCTCCCGGCGAAGTCCTGGTGCGGCACACGGCCATTGGTCTCAACTTCATCGACACCTACCATCGCTCCGGGCTGTACCCGATGGAGTTGCCCGCGGGCCTGGGCACTGAAGCGGCCGGCGTAGTCGAGGCCGTGGGCGACGGGGTAGAACAACTAAGCGTCGGTGACCGGGTTGCATGGCTGGGCGTGCCGCCGGGCGCCTATGCGGAGCAGCGCATTTACCCGGCAGAGCGCCTGGTCCGGTTGCCGGACGACATTAGCAACGAAACGGCGGCGGCCGGCCTGTTGAAGGGGCTGACGGCCTGGTATCTGCTGCACCGTTCCTACGCTGCGCAGCCAGGTGACTGGGTGCTGCTGTATGCCGCCGCGGGCGGGGTGGGCTCCATCGCCGCGCGCTGGGCGGCGGCTAAAGGCGTGCGCGTGATCGGCGTTGCCGGCTCTGCCGCCAAGGCTGCACGGGCGCAGGAAAATGGTTGTGAAGCCGTGATTGCAGCCGATGCCGACGACTTCGTGACTGCGGTGCGCGCCCTGACGAGTGGTGAAGGCGTTGCTGCAGTCTATGATTCCGTTGGCCGCGACACCTTTTTCCAGTCGCTGGACTGCCTGCGCACGCACGGCACCATGGTGAGTTACGGCAATGCCACCGGCGCGGTGGACCCGGTCGCGCCGATGGAACTGGCGCGGCGCGGCTCGCTGTTTCTGACCCGGCCGCTGGTCTTTGACTTCATTCGCACGCGGCAGGAACTGGCAGCCGCCACTGCGGCGCTGTTCAACGCCATCCAGTCAGGCGCCGCAGCGGTGACGGTGGATCAGCATTACCCGCTGCAAGACGCGGCCCAGGCGCATATCGACCTGGAGGCACGCCGGACGACCGGCTCGACCGTGTTACTGCCCTGAGGCCAGGGGAACCGCGTCGAGCGGCGTCAGCGGCCACATGATGGGCAGCAGCAGCATCACGGCGATGAAGACCACGATGGTCAGCGGCACGCCGATCTTGATGTAGTCCACGAAGCGGTAACCACCCGGGCCCATCACCATGATGTTGGCCGGGTGCGAAATCGGGCTGGTGAAACTGGCCGAGGCGGCCATTGCCACGGCCATCATCGCTGTCTGGGGCATGATGCCCATCTCCGCACAGGCCGACAGCACGATGGGCGACATCAGCACCACCAGCGCTGCGGTCGGCACAATCATGGTCGCCAGCGCGGTGACCCCGTAAAGACCCATGATCACAGGCCACGGCCCCAGCCCGCCCAGCGTGTCCATCACGCCGCGCGCGAGGAATTCCGCGGTGCCGGTTTCCTGCATCGCAATGCCCAGGGGCAGCATGCCGGCGATCAGAAACACCGCGCGCCAGTCGATGGCGCGATAAGCCTGTTCCATGCTCAGGCACTGACTCAGCACCATCACGCTCGCGCCGACCACGGCGGCGATGGAAATCGGCAGCCAGCCGAGCAACACGGAGATCACCACGGCCAGCATGATGGATGCGGCAACCGGGCCCCGCTTCGTATCCGTCACCGTGGCGCTGACCGGGGTCAGTACGAGCAGGTCCGGGTTGTCGTTCAGCAGGACCAGTTTCTGCCGCGGACCCACCAGCAACAACGCATCGCCGAACTCGAGTTTCATAGTTTCGAGTTCGGCTCGGTAAGTCTTGCCCGAACGCAGGATGGCCGACAGCTCCAGGCCGTACTTGTCGCGGAAGTTCACGTCGGCCACCCGCATTTCGGCGAGGGGCGACTGGGGTGCAAGGGTAGTTTCCACCGTCGCCAGCCGGTCAGAGTCGAACACGTTCAGCGTCCGCGGCACACTGCCGCCAACTTCCAGTTCCTGCAGACCGCGGAGCACGTCGAGGTCTTCCGGGCGGCCCTGAATCAGCAGCAGGTCGCCCCCTAACAGCACTTCATCAGGGTCGGGCATGTAAGCGATTTCGCCTTCGCGGAACAGTGCCAGCAGGCGAAAGTCGAAAGCATCACCGATTCGGCTTTTCGCCAGGGTAGAGCCGCCGAGATCCGAATCTTTCGGCACGCGGACCACGAAGGTGCGTTCCTGCAGCCGGTAGGTCTGCGTCAGGTCGTCTTCCGTGGCCACCCGGACGTCACCGAAATCGTCGCTCTTTGCAAGGCTTTCGGCGAGGTCATCTCCGCCCTGCAGCAGTAACTGGTCGCCGGCCCGCAGCGGTACGAAAGCCAGGTTCACGCGGCGCACCAGGTCCTTGCGGCGGATGGCCACGACGCTGGCACCGAAGCGGCGGCGAAAGTCCGTGTGATTCAGCAACTCCTTGATCAGGCTGGATTTTTCCGCCACGGTGGTCTCGACCAGCTGAATACGCCCGCTCAGGAATTCGTCCATCAGCGGGGCTTCGCGTTCAATGACCAGGTCGCTCCAGCCTCGCAATTCCTCGAAGCGGTCCAGGCGGCCCTGCACGAGCAGACGATCACCGCCGACCAGCACCGTGGTGCGCGACGGCAACGTTTCTACCCGGCCACGCCGTTCCAGGGCCATGACCAGCAACCCGGCGGCTGATCCGATACGGCTTTCCTGCAGGGTCTTGCCGACTAGTACTGACAGTGCTGGTACGGTGACGGTGAAGGTGCTTTCCTGCAGTCCATACTGCGCACGCAGGTTGCGCTGGCTGCGCTGCGACTGGGCCGCGGGTTCTATGCGCGGCAGCATCAAGCGGCCGAACAGCGCAATGAACAGAATTCCGACGCCCATGGCGCCGATGCCGACGCCGGAGTAGTCGAAGAGCCCGAACGGCCGTTCACCGGCCTGGGCCAGCGCGCCGCTAATCAGCAGGTTCGGCGGCGTGCCCACCAGCGTCGTCAGTCCGCCGAGGAGCGTCCCGAAAGCCATGGGCATCAGCAGCCGCGACGGCGGCGTGTCGGTGCGGCGGGCGATATCCATGGCCACGGGCAACATCAGCGCAGCGACCCCGATATTGTTCATGAACGCTGACAGGCCGCCTCCGACGGTCATGATCACGATGACGAGCGAGATCTCGTTGCGTCCGGCGATGCGCATGACCTGGCGACCCAGCACGTTCGCGATACCCGTGCGCGTGAGGCCTTCGCTGAGAATGAACATGGCCCAGACCGTCACCACTGCGGCATTGCTGAAACCGGACAGGGCCTCACTGGGCGAGACGAGATTCGTCAGCGCCAGGGCCCCCATTACCAGCAGGGCCACCAGGTCCATGCGGATCAGCTCGGTAATGAACAGCACCAGGGCAATCCCCAGGATGATCAGCACCAGTGCAATTTCGATATTCAAGTTCGGCTACTACGTCACGCAGCGGAGGCCCGCCAAGTTGGGGTCAGACACCCATTTCCCCCGCCAAATTTAAGCTTACAAGACTTCGCATCAGCGAGATGGGTGTCTGACCCCATTTCTCAAACGCAGCCGACTGCATTCCCTCACAGGTTCCCGCCGCCGCTAAATGCAAGGCTTGGTCGATAACGGCAAGTCTTACCGGAACTTCCACCCGTGCTAGTCCGTCTCCGACTTCACAGGCTTCCCGAACCCGCCACCTCCCGGCGTTGCGATCACCAACAGGTCACCGGTGCCGAGGTCCGCCTCGGCGATAGCCGGCAAGTACTCCACCGCGTCGTCGCTGCGCACGATCATATTGATGCCGGCCTTGCCCGATTCGCCGCCCGCGAGCCCCGGGGGCCCGGCCGCGCGGTGATTGGCCACGATGGCTGCGTGCATGGGCTCCAGGAACTCGATGGCCCGCACCAGCCCGTCGCCGCCCGGCTGCGCGCCGGCGCCACCGCTGCCGCGGCGGAGGGCGAATTCCCGTACGAGCACCGGGTAGCGTTCTTCGAGAATTTCCGGGTCGGTGATCCGGGAGTTGGTCATGTGGGTGTGCACCCCGCTGGCTCCCGGGAAGTCCGGGCCAGCGCCCGCGCCGCCGCCGATGGTTTCGTAATACTGGTAACGGTCGTCGCCGAAGCTCAGGTTGTTCATCGTGCCCTGGCCCGCTGCCATGACGCCCAGGGCCTGGAACAGCGCGTTGGCGATGCATTGCGAAGTCTCCACATTACCGGCGGCCACCGCTGCCGGATATTCGGGGGCGAGCACGCTGTGCGGTGGAATCCGAATATCGAGGGGGCGCAGGCAGCCTTCGTTCAGCGGTATGTCTGCCGTGACCAGGCAGCGGAACACGTACAGCACCGCGGCGTGGGCGACGCCGCGCGGCGCGTTCAGATTGCCGGGCGACGGGCCGCTCGTGCCCGTGAAATCCACGATCGCGTCACCGCTGCCGGCATCGTTTTGTACCCGCACCTGTATTTGTGTGCCGTCGTCCAGGCAGGCTTTAGCGGCGCCTCCCGCCAGCCTCCGCACGGCGGCGCGCACCGCAGCTTCGGCGTTGTCCTGCACGTGTCTGAGATACGCGCGCACCATGGGCTGGCCGAAATGTTCGAGCATGTTCCTGACACCGGCCAGGCCCTTTTCGTTGGCAGCCAGTTGAGCGTGCAGATCGGCGAGATTCTGTTGCGGATTGCGGGCGGGAAATGGGCCCGCCTGCAGAGCGGTCAGCAGCTCGTCTGCCCGCAGGGTGCCGTCCTGTACCAGCAGAAAGGGCTCGAAACGAACGCCTTCCTCTTCGATGCTCCGGCTCGTGGCCGGCATTGAGCCGGGCGTCAGGCCGCCGATGTCGGCGTGGTGTGCGCGGCTGGCCAACAGGAACAGCGGTTCTGCCTCCGGCGCGACGAAGAACGGCGTCACGACGGTGAGGTCGGGCAAGTGCGTGCCGCCCTGGTACGGATCGTTGAGCAGCCAGCTGTCGCCGGGCTGCAGTTGTCTGCCGTTCAGCACAGCGCGCACGCTGTCACTCATGGAACCGAGATGCACCGGGATGTGCGGCGCGTTCGCTACGAGTTCGCCCCGGCCGTCGAAGAGCGCGCAGGAAAAATCACGCCGTTCCTTGATGTTCACCGAGTGCGCCGTGTTTTCCAGCACCGCGCCCATCTGCTCGGCGATGTTCATGCAGTGATTGTTGAACAG
>Ga0265303_10000538_pt1 | contig 21433 bp, 21 predicted proteins | sample Helome_2_FD_192494 | JGI IMG/M metagenome (GOLD analysis project Ga0265303, IMG submission 192494) | Marine sediment microbial communities from subtidal zone of North Sea - Hel_20160317 (Illumina Assembly) | ecosystem: Environmental > Aquatic > Marine > Subtidal zone > Sediment ... | reverse complement strand
GTAACGGTTCCGGCCGGGCAGCGTGCGATCGCGACCGGAAAGCTGGTTAGCGAGCAGGTAACTGAAGACGTTTACATATCGACCTTTGAGACGCTAAATCTGGGCGAACCACCGTCACTATTTGTCGGGCCATACCAGGTGGCGGAACGGCTTGGCAACGGACTGCGCCTACGTACCTATTTTCACGAGGATCTCGTCCCACTGGCCGAGACCTACCTCGAGGCTGCCGATAGCTATATCCAGCGCTACCAGCAAAGTATCGGTGACTATCCATATTCCGACTTTCATGTTATTTCGGCGCCGATACCGGTGGGTTTGGGATTCCCAAATCTTACCTACGTCGGGCGCCAGATAATTCCGTTGCCGTTCATGCGCACGCGATCGTTGGCGCACGAGGTGTTGCATAACTGGTGGGGGAACGCGGTATCGGTCGATTACGCCAGCGGCAACTGGGCGGAAGGTTTGACCACTTATCTCGCCGATTACGCACTCGCTGCTGACCAGGGCAGGGAGGCGGCGCAGTCTATGCGTATAAAATGGTTGCGCGATTATGCAGCCCTGCCCGCGGAGCGTGATCAGCCGGTAACAGCCTTTACCTCGAAGCAGCACCAGGCGGCCCAGGTGATTGGATATAACAAGGTTGCCTTTATTTTTCACATGCTGACACGGGAAATAGGCCAGGCCGCGTTTGACGATGGCTTGCGTGGCTTCTGGCAAAAGCACAAACACGACACCGCCAGCTGGCGGGATTTACAGGTCGCCTTCGAGCGTGCAGCGGGGCAGGATCTCGACTGGTTCTTCGCGCAATGGCTGTTGCGTTCCGGGGCACCTCGACTGAGTCTCGGTGCGCATAGTGTCGACCAGGATGAGGCGGGTTTCCGCACCCGGGTCGAGATTCTACAGCCGGTTACCGGCTATCGCTTCGAGCTACCCGTGTCGCTGACAACCATCGACGGTACCCGGCAATATGACATAACCATCGACGATACTTTAACTCGAGTCGAGTTTGTTACACCGACAAAGCCCCTCTATTTCCAGGCCGATCCCGGTAGCGATGTGTTTCGGCGCCTGCATCGAAACGAGACACCGCCGATCCTGCGAGACGTGACGCTGGATCCCGAGACCCGCACTCTGGTCGCGTCCAACGATGCTGAATTTACCGCGGCCGCACGAAACCTGGCGTCAAGGTTAATGGATACGCAACCGCGGTTTGATAACCTGGCCGCAGCGCAACAGCCGGGCAACTCGCTGTTGCTCATCACCACCAACGACCGGTTGAGCGAAGATTTGAAGCTGTTAGGACTGAAGCGACCATCCGCATTGCCTAAGGCGGCCTATTCTGCCGAGGTCTGGACCACGCGCCGCGCTAACGGGGCGGCGGTACTGGTGGTGTCGGCTGCGAGTACCAATGACCTGAAATCACTGCTGCGACCCCTGCCTCACTACGGTGGTCAAAGCTACGTCTTGTTCGAAGCCGGCCGCGCGCTGAGTCGGGGAATCTGGCCTATTGCGCGTGGTGCGTTATTTCGCGATCTGGGCTCCTAGCCCCGGGCAGACTGTAACTTGCGCGCGACCCATTGGTGAAAGTGATGGGTTGGATTGTCCATCACCGGTGAAAACACCCCGCCGCCGTAACCCGGTGACTGCCGTCCGCGCTGCATGCCTTCGACCGCGTCGATATCTTCGCTGAATACCACGCGCCAGGATTCGAGGGTGGCGGTGCGGCTTGCCGCATGTTCATCGGAAAGCGCTTCGTCGCCGACGTAGAACAGGCGCAGGTGTTCGACGGACCGGTCACAGGCCCTGGGTTCGATAATCATCGCGAAAGCGTGGTCGGCCTGGATTCCGAGTAACACGTTCGGGTAAAACGAGACGTACTCGGCCTGCTCAAGCCTGTCCTCGGGCCACTCGGGGAAACGCGGTAACGCGGTGCCGGCCTGGTCGTATAGACGGTAGGCGTTGCTGCCTTGCCCGCCGAAGTCATCGCCATACATGATGTGATAATGATCTTCAAGCCGGGAGTAAGTGTTCAAACTGGGGTGAATCCAGGGCAGGTGATAGCTTTCGCAGTAATTTTCCACCGCAAGCTTCCAGTTCGAGTTCACCTCGATCTTCATGCCCTTGCCATTGGCCGCGGTTCTTAATCGATCGAGGCCGGTATCGCCAAGAAAGGGGCTCCATTTTTCAGTCAGCGGTTTGATGTAATCGGCGAAGTCAGGTGCGTCTCCGGAGAGATTGATAAAAACAACATCCATCCATACGGTCGAGCGCACCGGTTTCAGCCCGTGATCGCAATGATTGAAGCCGTCGAACTTTTGCTGCCCGATCCCGCCGAGATGCGGCGTACCCTTGAGCTCGCCATCGAGATTGTATGACCAGGAGTGGTACTTGCAGCGCAACGCACCCTGAACTTCCATTTCATCGTGTACCAGGATCATGCCGCGGTGGCTGCAGACGTTGTGGAATACCTTGATCTCATCCTGCTTGTTGCGCAGGATGACCAGTGGCAGGCCCATGAATTCAACCGGCTTGACATAACCCTTCTTGGGCAGGTCGCTGGCAAACCAGAGCCCGGCCCAGCTTTTGCCGAGCACATGGTCACGTTCCTGCGCCAGGAAATCGTTGCTGGTGTATGCCTGGTTGGGCAATCCATTCGCCTTTTCGATCGGCTGCAGGATGGCGTCCAGGGTGATACTCGGGGCAGAAGTCTGGCTCATAGGTATTATCCTCAATATCAAGTCCAATGCTGGTTGGGCAGTTCGGAAAGGTAAACATTGCGCTGAATTAACCGATTTGGCAATATTAAAAAACTTCCTTTTGGCTTTACCTAAGGTAAACTCTAGTAATTGCTATGGCACGTCGTTATTACCAACTACCCAGTCTCACAGGACTCAATACCTTCGATGCCTGTGCCCGGCATGGCAGCTTTACCGCAGCGGCTGCAGAGCTCGGTGTCACGCTGGGTGCAGTCAGCCGCCAGGTAAAGGCACTGGAAACCGAGCTGGATTGCGCATTGTTCCAGCGCTTGCACCGCGGTGTCGAACTCACCGCGGAGGGAATCGATCTATTCCAGGTTTTAAGTTCGAGCTTTCAACAAATCGGCAGGCTGTGCCAGGAATTCAGAAGCCGGTCGCAAAGCCTGGACGTTACCATTGCGGCGACTACCGCTTTCGCGTCGCTATGGTTGATGCCGCGCCTGGGTGGCTTCTGGCAGCAGTATCGTGATATCAATTTGAATCATGCTATTTCGGATAATCCGGGCGACAGCGGCTTCGTCAACGCCGATATACGAATTCGCTATGGCGATGGCAGCTGGCGTGGTGAGCAGGTGGTGAAATTATTTGATGATCGTATCTACCCGGTTTGTGGTCCCGGATTTGCCGCAGATCACCAATGGTTGCAGCCCCGCGAGTTACTGCAGTTTCCGTTGCTTCAGCTGGATAGCGTCGATCCGGCCTGGACCGGCTGGGATGCCTGGATGGCAGAGTGGGACTGCGATAGTTCACAGGCAAACTTTCGTCGCTTCAATAACTATGTTGTTGCGCTGCAGGCTGCCGAGGAAAACCAGGGGATTGTGCTGGGATGGCATTCGCAGGTCGGGGCATTAATTCAAAGCGGTAAACTGGTTCGTATCAGCGAGATGGAAATTCCGGCACCGGGTTCCTTTTATCTTACCTGGGACGAAACTCGTCCACTATCTGAAGCAGCGCAACGTCTGCGTGACTGGCTGGTTGCAGTGGGCCAGGAGTTTACTGATCCGCCGGGGGGCGTTCCCGCTTAGACAGGTAGGCCAGCGCCTTGCTGGCCAGTGTGATTGCCGATTTGAATTTCACGTAGGTCACCTTGTCGAGCCGGGTGACCGCATGCGCACGATCGCAAAACATCATTCCAACCGGTTTGTTGCCGATGAATAGTGACATCAGGAAAAAGCTTTCATGCAGGAAGCTGGCCTTGAACTTGGCTGGCAGCGTGGCCTCGTATTTCTGGTATTCATCCGGCTCTATCCATATAGACTGGGGTTTACCGAGCAGCGTTTTAAGCACACTTTCCTTGCTGATATCGATGACCAGTGTCTTGATGGGAGAATGTTGATCTATCCCTCTGCCGGCGCGGGTACCGAGCCTGGATTTATCCTTTGACAGCAACATCAATACAACCCGTGTCAGGTGTAAATCGTCATGCAAGTGATTCAGCAGAAGATCCAGCAGCTGTGACTGGGTTGGTTGCGCCGTTTGCAGCAAGGCCTTAACGCGGTTTTCGAATTCATGGCCGCCAGCTTCAAGATCGTCGACGATGGCCGGTTTCGTTTGCACCGGGGCTTCACGATCGGGCAGCATAATCAGGCGAGTCGCAGCGGGCAACACGTCGTCGAACGGGCTGTTGCGTGCAGATTCGATAGCCACTGCCTGCAAATGTTTGTGAAATCCGTCGAGCGACTGGTTCAGGTAAGCCGCACATACCTCTTCGGTTGCTTTCATCGAAGAGTGATACCAGCCTACTTCAGCCTGGTGGGAAACGTCGGCTGCAAGTTGAATCAGGCGCGCCTTGCGCCCGGATGGTATGTTTTGGTCGAGCGATTCGGTTACCAGTGCCGGTAAATAGGATTTTGCGGCGTACTGGCGCCCGAGTTCATGAAAATCGAAACCGAAGACGGGTTTCGCACTGTTGGCATCACTTCCCAGCTCGCGGAATTTATCCTGGTACTGCTGGTAATGTTCGTGATCGAACAGGCAGGCACAGAATTCACCGATGTTGTGCAGCACTGCCGCACTGCGGACTTCGTAGATCGAGTGGATCCCCTGCAAGGTAATAAAGCGCTCGAGTTGTGCCAGCAGGTGAAAAGTCCGGCTCATCAACTGATGGTAACTCTGCCGCCGTCGCGCGTCCGGATGCGTCTGATCAAGTACCTTGTGCTGCATCACCAGGTCGGCAATGGCACTGTCGCTAAGCAGGCTCAAGGCAGAATGAACCGATTCGACTGGATGCTTGTCACTATCGCGCAGCCTGGAGTTAACTTCGTGATACAGCGATACGCTCATGCCGGGATCGAGCGAGATTATATCTGCCAGGTCGCGAATAGTTTTAGTGTGGTCTTCGAGAGTTTCCAGCGCCCGGCGATGAAAAATTTCTAGCGCGGGAACAATTTCATGATGTGAGGATAACCAGGAGGACGCTGCTTGTTCGGTCATCTCTGCCTAGGTTTCCTGTGCGCTACTCAATGATTCCATTTGTTTGCCGTGCATATGCTTGATCAGTATTTCGCGGTCGGCTTCGTGCAGGTTTTCGAAATCCAGTGAAATACGATGTTTACCCTGATCATGGCCGCGATCCTTTTCTACGAGTACAACCCTGGCAATAATGACAAGCCTGAATGCGGAGGGCAATAGTTTTAATTTCAATTCAACCAGTTCGTCCTGCTCGGGGGCCTGGTCGTCAAAATAAGCAATTCCCTGGGCGCTGAGGTTAACTGACTTTTGTGTCATTGCCTGGTCGTTTTCATCGTCAATGAGTTTGTCAGTGAGACGATCAACCTGTTCTTCCAGCACGCCGAGGTAACGACCCAGTTCCGGCATCTTGCTGTCGATTTTGTGGCGATCAGCAATATGTTGTTCAATCTGAAAATTATAGTTGTTGCGTATTGAAAACTCGTGCTCGTTGGTCCAGAAGTCTTCGACACGATCGTCGATCGTTGCCTTGTCAATACGCTCTAACGCCACGAGTGCTTCGTCTTCGATGCGAAAATAGCGTCGTCTTTCGTCAGTCATGGTAGGTCCTAGCCGTCCGGCTGCACAACGTAATCGACGTTTTCCGAGGGCGACTGCCCTGCAATCGGGATTCGGTTGCCATGCAGGACACTGATTTCCACGCGGCGGTTCTTGGCACGATTCTCCCAACTGTCATTGGGTACAATCGGCTCATTGTCTGCCATCGCCCTGATTTCCATGCGCTCGGGATCAACATCACCTTCCTGGATAAAATAATGAACCACGCTTGCTGCACGTGCGGCCGACAGGTCCCAGTTGGAACGGAAACGGCGGGTTTCGATGGGGATGTCGTCGGTATGTCCGGCGATAACAAAGTGCCCGTCACGCTGATTCAGAACGTCCGCAATCTGCTTCAGTATGGGCAGGAATTTCGTTTGCAGCTCTGCGAATCCGGAACCGAAGGAGCCGCGCTCGCGAATTCGTATCAAGACACGGTCGTTATAGGCTTCAACCTCGACCAGGCCGTCACCAATAGCCTCGGACAACTCGTCCTGCAGCTCCTCGGCCTCTGCCTGTGCTTCACGCTGGGCTTTTTGCTGGGCGATCGCCTCGGCTTCGGCTTCACCCATGCCCCCATCATTGCGTGATTTGGAATCGTTAAAATCGAGATTGGTCTTGGTATCTTCGGTGGTTTTTTCACGCATTATTTCGAGCGGCGTTACCTCGGTGGGTGTGCCCGGGCTGTACTGCTTGGCAATGACGCTGGTACCTTTCGGAATCTCGGTAGCTTTAACGATACGCTGCACGCCGAAGGCAAGCTTCATCGCACCCGCCACCTGCTTGTACTTGAGTACATCCATTTCCGCGAATGACAACAGCAACACGAAAAAGCACATCAACAGCGCCATCATGTCAGCGAAAGTAGCAAGCCAGGGGGGTAGGCCTTCCTCACATGGTGGGCAATCGCATTCCTCGTTCATCGCAAAGCCCTACTCGTCTTCCTGGCGCTTGCTTTCCGGGAGGTAGGCGTTCAGTAACTGTTTCAAAACGCGAGGATTGGTACCTTCCTGGATACCATTGATCGACTCGAGGATCAGGTCCTTGTTGAGTTTTTCGTAACCACTGATCAGGACTAGTTTTTCCGACAGTGGCGAGGCAAACGCGTTGGCGATTATCGCGCCGTATAGGGTGGTCAATAGTGCGACCGCCATGGCCGGGCCGATTGCGGCGGGATCCGACATGTTTGCCAGCATCTGTACCAGGCCGATCAGGGTTCCGATCATACCCATCGCCGGCGCATAAACTGCCATTGCCTTGAACATATCGGCGCCAACGGTGTGGCGTTCGATTGACATGTTGATATCTTTGGCGAGCAATCCCTTGACCACTTCCGGGGCATGACCGTCTATGCACAGGCTGATACCGCGTTCCAGGAAACCGTTGCCGATTTCGCGGCCTTCCAGTGCCAGGATGCCTTCCTTGCGCGCAATATTGGCGAGTTCGACCGATTCATCGATCAGGTTTTGTGGGCGGTCGAGCTTATAAAAGAAACCTTTCAAACCAATTTTGAAAGAGCCGAGGAAATTGGCGATGGTGACGCGCATCAGCGTAACTGCGAAGGTTCCACCCACCACTATCAACAGTGAAGGTGCATTGACAAATAATACGAACGGGCCGCCGAGGCTTATCGCTGTCGCGATAATGATATAGGCCAGTATAAATCCAACAATTGATGCGATATCCACCCAGTTGCTCCTGCTCGCTAACCTGTGATCATGTAAATTTGGAGTTCAAAGCAGGATTACGGGTCTGCTCGTATAGAGGTATCGGTCGACAGGACTAAATCTTTAGCCGCAAGTTGCGATAATTACGGGTTTATAAGACTCCTTTTGAAGCCGTATTGAGGGTCGTTTTATGCTTGTCGGAGTTGACTTGTGGTTAGTTGTCGAGAATCCAACAGGTTGTGGCTTATCAGCCAGCGAATTGCATCGTCGGCGTCATCTTCGAACCAGGCTCTACTTGAGCCAAGCCGAAAACTATATCCCCAGGTATCCATGTCTGTGAACATGCGTTCACGCCCGAATCCTTCGACCTCGTCTGCGAGCAGTATTTGCAGGTAACAAACCGCGTTTTCTTCGGCTTCGTCGCTACCAGCGTTGGTATCAAGCTCCCCGCGCCGTGCCGGGTCAAGGCAAATGAAATGGCAGGCCTCGTGCAGGATGGAATGCAGCGGGGTGTCATCGCGGGCGTACAGGCGATTGAATTTCAGGCCGGCTTCCTGTTCCCCCCAGTAGCTGTGCGGAATGGGTTGGTTAGCGGCACAGTGTTCTAATTTCAATCCGAATTCTGCCAATAGCCGGACGAGTCCGGTAGCACCGATGTCGGCAAGGCGCAGTACATCCGGGGTGTCAGTCGGCATATGCCTGCAGCAGCTTGCCTATGGTCTGTTGCAGTCGCCACCATTCCTCGACCTTGTATTGCTGCGATTGTTTGCGCGTTCGAATCACCAGGTAGTTTATAGAGGCGCCAAATACACCGAGAACGCCACCGATGTCGATATTCGGTTGATGATAAAAAGCGCGGATCCGTTTCACTAGCTCCATGCCCCGCTCGCCGCGTATACGCGCCAGGGTATTGGTCAGGTTGTTTTGCTCCGACATTTCCCAGGCCATAATTTCAAGCGCCATCGGGCGCGACTCCAGTGCGGTGACATAGCGATTGAGCAAGCGCTGCAGGAAATCGGGTAGCGCGATTTCGGCACACTCGGCAGCCGTTTCGGTTAAAATTTCATCCACCTCCCACCACAGGGTAGTGGTTTCCGCGAACGCCAGCAGTAATTCGTCAAAACCGCCAAAATACCGGTAAATCAAGACCTTATCGCAACCTGCCTGGCGTGCAATCGCGTTAACGCCAACCGCGGGGTAACCCTGGTCGAGCAAAATTGAACCCACCGCATTGAGGATGCGTTGTTCGGTTTGTATCCTGTTTCTGGTCATGTTTCAGCTTTCATCCGACCGTGCCCTTGGATTCCTGCCAGAAGTGTTCCATCTGTTCGAGCTGCTGCTGATCCATTTCGATACCGGCGTTCGCCATTTGTTGCTGCACGTAAGCAAAGCGACGCAGAAATTTTTGATTGGTGTTACGCAGTGACATTTCGGCGTTAACCCTGGCGTGGCGAGCGAGATTAATGCAAACAAACATCAGGTCTCCGATCTCATCGCTGATGGCCTGGCTGTCGCCGGTGCTGAAAGCATGCTTTAACTCCGCCAGTTCTTCCTCGAGTTTATCGAATACCGGACTTATGTCCGGCCAGTCGAAGCCAAAAGCGGCGGCATCCTTCTGGATCTGGCGGGCACGGTAAATGGCCGAGTTGGAGCCGGAGTCGTCACCCAGCCCCGACTTCGCCTGGCCCGACTTTTCCTGTTGCTTGAGTGCCTGCCACTGTTGCGACAGGGTTTCATCGTTAAACTCCTGGTCGCGCGTGTCACCGAAAACGTGCGGGTGACGGCGCAGCATTTTATCGGTGATACCCTGGGCGACATCATCGAAAGTGAACTGGCCCTGTTCCTCGGCAATACGCGCATGAAACACGATGTTGAACAGCAGGTCGCCCAGTTCTTCTTTCAGGTTCTGCGTGTCGTCGCGCTCGATCGCGTCGAGCAATTCGTGGGTTTCATCCAGCGTGTAGCCGGCGATCGAAGCGCTGGTTTGACGGATATCCCAGGGACAGCCGCTATCCGGGTGACGTAAATCCTTCATTACCTGGAGCAGGTTTTCAATTGCGCTCATTAGTTCTATTGCGTTTGTGTGATTAAAAACCGGATAATACCGGCCTTTTAACAGAATCGCAGCCGCAACCGCCATATGAGCGATAGATCGAATCAATTAAAACATTGGCTGGATCAACTCGGTTACCGGGATTACAACCTTAGTCCGGCCTCCGAGGACGCCAGTTTTCGCACTTATCTGAGGCTGGAGGTGGGTGATGGATCGCGTATTGTAATGGATGCGCCACCGGATAAGGAGTCCTGCGGGCCCTTCATCGCGGTTGCACAAAAACTACGTGATGCCGATTTAAACGCGCCCGCAATCATTGCCCAGAACCTGGCCGAGGGATTCCTGGTTTTGACCGATTTCGGGGGCAACGACTATCTCTCGCAACTTAACCCGGAAAGTGAAGGTTCGCTATACGCAGATGCGCTCGCGGCCCTGTTGTTGATGCAAAGCCGTATCGATGCAGAAGATTTACCGAACTATGATGAAGCCCTGTTGAACCAGGAGCTCGATCTGTTCCATGACTGGTTTCTTGGCAAACAGCTTGGTATTTCGCTCGACCCGGCGCAGCAGTCGAGCTGGCAGTCGATTAAGCAGGCGCTGGTTGAAAATGCACTGGAGCAGCCGCAGGTATTTGTACACCGCGATTACCATTCGCGTAACCTGATGAAAGTTGATACGCACAATCCGGGAATCCTGGATTTTCAGGACGCGGTTAAAGGCCCGATTACCTACGACCTGGTTTCGTTGCTGCGAGATTGCTATATTGCCTGGCCCCCGGCACATGTCGATCAGCTGGCACTGGATTACTACGAATCTGCGTGCGTCCACGAACTGGTTGACGTCAAAGCCGCACAGTTCATGCGCTGGTTTAACCTGATGGGAATACAGCGTCACCTCAAGGCGATCGGAATATTTTCTCGCCTCAATATCCGTGATGGAAAACCGGGATACCTGAAAGATATACCGCGTACGTTCGACTATGTGAACCAGGCCTGTGCCGCGGAAACGTCTATGGTAGGCTTGCTCTCAATCATAGAGCAACTGCAGTTGAACCAGCGGGCTGGGGCGCTGATGCCATCTTGAACAAGTCATGAAAGCAATGATCCTGGCCGCTGGACGGGGCGAACGCATGCGCCCGCTGACGGATACCGTGCCTAAACCCTTACTCGAGGTGCAGGGCAAGCCACTGATCGTGCATCATCTCGAAGCCCTGTCCCGGGCTGGCTTCACCGGGATTGTCGTTAACCTCAGCTGGTTGGGAGATCAGATTCGCGATTTCCTTGGGAACGGAACCGGTTTTAATCTTGCCATCGAATACAGCGACGAGCCGGAGGCACTCGAAACCGCGGGCGGTATCTTGCAGGCTCTACCGCTACTGGGTGAGCGTTTTATTGTCGTCAATGCGGATATTTTTACCGACTATGAATTTGCCCGGCTGCGGCAATCAGACAGCATGGCGCACCTGGTGCTGGTTGAGAACCCACAACATAATCCGGGTGGCGACTTCAGCCTGGCTGATTCGATACTTGGTAATGATGCCTCACCGCGTTACACCTTCAGCGGTATTGCGCAATACCGTAGCAGCTTTTTCGAAGAACTGACACCGGGTAAGCAGGCCCTGGAGCCACTATTGCGAGCCGCAGCGACACAGCAACAAGTCACGGGTGAGCTGTTCAAGGGGCGCTGGACCGATATAGGCACCCTTGAACGCCTGCAAGTGTTGAACGCTTAAAACGGGCCCTACTTGAACGGGGTGAAGCTGACTTCGATATCCTTGAGCCAGACTTTGCCACCGCCATCGAGTGTGAAGTTCAGTTTTAGCAAGTCAGGGTTCTGTTCCTTTTTCAGGTAAAAAGGGATTTCGTAGCTAGCCCAGTCGCTGCTGTCTTTAACCGGATTATTCAAACCCTTGGAAAAAAACTCCCCCTTTCCCGGCAATCGGCACCACATTTCCAGGTAGCCCTGTTTTTTAACTGCCTCGGATTTTATCGAAGCCCTGTAAGTCACCAGGCCGTTTTCAATATCACCGGGATCGAGCTCAAACAAGTGAAAGGTCGCCGATTTGTCGGTGTCGATGTGCCATCCCCCGGCGTCAGCGACTATCGAACTACTACTTATGGTCGCCTGGGACCCATCGAAGCGCTGAATCAGTCGTGGTGGACCTGCGGGTTCGGGTGGGGAGAAGAGATTTTTTAACCAGCTCAACATGGGATTACTCCTGCCTTAAGATCTGATGTGGATAGTCGTTGCTCGATATTTTCGATGACCGCCTGTTTGCTCGATACCGCTGTTTAACGAACGTAGTAACCGGAAACTCGCCACTGCTTGTTATCAAGCATCGGGGTGACCGTTTCAACCGCACTTTTTTTGTACCTGAACGTGGTTTGATACTGCAGTACCACGTACTCACCGTCGGGGGCACCCGGCAGACTGGTTGCGTAGGTTGCCGAAACTAGCTTACGACTGATCATGGCCCCGAGGGGTTGACGCGCGGCGCTTATCGCTTGTAACCAGTTGTCGGCGCTGACCTGCTGCTTAAACAATGAAGCCGCCTGGTTCCACGAATCCAGGTACTGGCGGCCATCGATCAGGGCGAGCCATTTGCCGGCAGCCTCGTCTGCATCACGGACCTTGGCGTCCGACGCGTAGACGCTCATCGATACCAGGATAAGTCCCAGCAGTAAAAAATGTTTTGTAATGATTTTCATAGCCTTAATCCAGAAACCATTACTACCTGATCACTTGCCAAATCGATGCAACCGGCATTTAGCTGCTGATCGAAGCTTTCATGGGGCCTTTGACCCGCGGGAATGAGTCTTCGTTTGACTTGCTGCGACGCAGGCGGCTGCTGCGTAACTGGCCGGCTTCTTCCAGGATCGGGTAAGCGACTGCGGCCTGGTACGAGTTGATGCGTCTGAGGTCCCGCAACACGTCGAGCTGCATGGCGCTCAGTTGTGAATCGTAATGCCTGTCGTCACGAATTTTTTGCAGGTGGTTGGTCACTGCCTTTTTTTCGCGCTTGATGAACTTGTATTTTCTGGCCAGCAATTGTCGCGCCATGGCGATATCGGACGATGTAAAAACACTCAATGATAACTGGAATGTCGATAACACCGGCTTGTAAAGATTATTGATGTCCTTGCGATCCTGCGTCGACATCTTGTTACCAGGGACGAGTTTTTTGCGCAGTATATTGCGAATCAGGTCCCCCGAAATAATGTCGCCGATGTGTTCCAGGTTGGTCGCAAAACTTAAAATTTCATTGCAGCGCCTGCTTTCCTTTTCACCGAGTGTTTCACGCGCCAATGCGGTCAGGTAGCGTTTCACGTTATCGTAATACTGGTTTACTACCTGGTCCATCTTGCGGCTACGCTTCGCCAGCTGGTGGTCATTCTTCTTGAGCGCAATAAAAGAATTGCGGAACATGCGTTCAACGACTTCTCCCATGCGTAAAACCTCGCGTTCGGCATTGACTAAAGCCACCAAAGGCGTTTCGAAGGCACTGCGGTCAAGATCCCTGGGTTGCATCTCGTCAATCACTTTCTTGTCTTCGGGAATTATGCGCGCGGTAAGAGCGACCATGTGGTTGATCAGGGGAAAACAAAGTACTGCCAGAGTGATATTGAAAAGCATGTGAAAGTTTGCAATCTGGCGCGCATCGCTGATCTCAAGCGGGGAGAGCCCGTTGGCGATCATGCCGACGAAAGGTAACGCGATCACGACACCGCATATTCTAAACAGCAGGTTACCCAGTGGTGGTTGCCTTGCTGTACGGTTAGCGCCGAGCGTGGCGATAAATGGCGGAATCGCACCGCCGATATTGGCACCCAGTATAAAGGCGAAAGCGACGGTGATGTCCAGCGATTTGGTGCTGGCGAGCGCGATCACGAGCAATACGGTTGCCAGACTCGAATGCGATGCCCAGGCAATAATCGCACCGAAAATTACGGCCAGTATCAGGTCTTCGCCGAGGGCGACAAATATCTGCTGGACGATTAAAGATTCGCGCATCGGTAGCGAGGCCGTAACGATCAGCTTCAGCGCTAACAGCATCATGCCGATACCCAGCAGCAGCCGTCCGATGTCGCGCGTGCGCCCCCCGGCTGAGTATGTAAACAAAGCCACGCCAAGCGCAATCAGTAGCGGTGATAGAGCCGATAGATCGAAGGTCAGAACTTGTGCCACGAGTGTGGTGCCGACATCGGCTCCAAGCAGTATCGCAAGCGCGGTTGCGGTGGTGAGGATGCCCTGGCCACTAAATGAGGATGTCAGCAAGGCGGTGGCGCTGCTGCTTTGCAACAACATGGTCACGCCAAGACCGGAGAGAAAGGCTTTGAAACGATTATTCAGGCTGGCTCCTAAGGCGCTACGAATTTCGCTGCCCCAGCTTTCGGACATGCCAACCCTTACCATGCGCAAGCCCCACAATAGGAGGGCGACGCCACCTATCAGGTTGATCAGAATGCCACTTCCGCTTATGCCTGGACTCCTACAATCAGCAATTTACTGATTCTTTAATGTAACTTTTGAATAACGAATAATAGCAGAAGAATGAAAACATATTTAGAGAATGATTTCCGGTTTCCTGTTTAAATACTCATTCGGCAGGGAGCATAGATCAGCTACCCGGGGCAAGGAAATTGTTTTCGACAGCGGCTGCTATAGGTTTGACAGATAGTCAGACACGAGGTGAATTCATTGGTCGGGATCGCTATGTACTGAATGCATTGCCCCGATACAGTGTAAACGGTGACTCACTGCTGGATACCAGGATCCCGCTTAACTATAACGCAGCGAGAAGTCGATTGCGCGCAGGTTTTTGGTGAGCGCGCCGATGGAGATAAAGTCAACGCCGGTTTCAGCGTATTCGATAAGGTTGTGCAGGTCGATATTACCCGAGGCTTCGAGTTCGATGCGCCGATTATTGAGCTCGACCGCGTCCTTCATTGCCGGAATCGAAAAGTTATCGAGCAATGCACGCTCGACCCCGGCGTCAATCGCCTGTTGCAATTGCTCCAGGTTTTCAACCTCGACCTCGAGGAACTTGTTGGGGTGAATCTGGCGCGCACGTGAGACCGCATCGGCAATTCCGTCACTGGCAGCCAGGTGATTTTCCTTGATCAGAAAGGCATCGAACAGGCCGATGCGGTGATTACTGCCGCCGCCGCACAGCACGGCATACTTTTGTCCGTAACGGAGCTGGGGAATGGTTTTACGAGTGTCGAGAATTTTGCAGTCGGTGTGTTTTATTTTGTCGACGTAGCTTCGTACCAGGGTTGCGGTTCCGGAGAGCGTCTGTAAAAAATTCAACGCGCTGCGCTCGCCGGTGAGCAGACCGCGTGCCGGGCCTGAAACCTCGCAAACAACAGTGTTCAGGGTCACCGCGTCACCGTCCTGTGCGTGCCATTGGATATTAATCCTGTCATCGCATTGTCGAAAAACCTCGTCGAACCATTGGCAGCCGCAGAGCACCGCGTCCTCACGCACCAGCAGTTGGGTTTCAAGCATCGTGTTTGCGTCGATCAGCTCTGCACTGATATCGCCGCTGCCGACATCTTCGTCAAGGGCATTGGCGGCCTGGTTGATGATCATTTGATAAAAATCCAAGGCTTATACCTCGTACTCTTCGCGACGTAATTCCTGGGCTGCGTCGAGATAAGCGTTGATTACCACGGCCTCGGGGACTGAGCCGAGGTATTGTCCACTGCGGCGATCGACCACCGCGATGGCCTCGCCGATATAGCTGCGCATGAATTCCATTGCGTCCCAGATGCTGGTCGCCTCGTGAAATTCACCTCCCCGTTGGAGATCGATAGAAGCAACCGTCACGTTGTCATCCTGCCCTTGCAATTGATGCTGTAAAACATGGCCGATGTAGCGGTTGTCATCATCGACAACCACTGCGGTCGAGGTCGATTTTGCAGTCATTTGCGCGCGTAAAACACCCAGGTCGGTGTTTTGCGAGACCACGGGAAGTGACTCGGTAACAAAGGCCGCCACCTTGCGATGCATCAGGTAGGCACGTTCGCGTCCCATCGACAGATCGATACCTCGTGCAGTGAGCTGACTATCATAGAGGGAACGGCCATACCACCTGAAAGCGATCAGGTTGGCAAATACGATAGCGACCATTGCCGCGATTGTAATTTCGTAACTACGGGTGAATTCGAATACGAACAGCAACGCGGTCATCGGGGCGCCGATGACCGGACTCATTACCGCGACCATGCCACAAACTGCATAGGCCGAAACCCCGGAATAATCACTTAACAATAATTCGGGGACCAACAGTGCGAACAGGGCACCAAACAGGACCCCGATCAACAGCGCTGGAAATATGACACCACCGGCAAATCCGAAACCGATACAAAGAACCGTAACCAGCAGCTTTGCGACCAGGATCAATAGCAATGCATCGGCGCTGTAGGTGCCACCCAGCGAAGCCAGGCGGAAGACTTCCTGTCCTGCACCCAGCACTTCCGGCACCTGCAAGGTTACCAGCGACACCACGAAGCCTGCAGCCATCGGCTTGAAGGCCGCGGGCACTTTAATTCGCTGTGATAATTGCGCGGCCTGCTGCAGTAGTTTCATGAAGACGACAGCAAGCACGCCGCAGGCAATACCCTCGATTGCAAACAGGAAAAACTCAACGCCGCGAAAACTGCTTTCAAAACTGATCAGGAATAATGGCGGATGTTCGAAAATAACGTTCGCGACGAGGTATCCGCAGGCGCTGGCTACGGTTACCGCGGCAAACATGCGTAGCGAGTAATGACGCAGAATAACTTCATGAGTGAAGATCAGGGCCGCGATCGGGGCGTTAAAGGCTGTCGAAATTGCCGCGGCAACACCACAGGCAATAGCGATGTTGCGCATGTCACGCAAGCCGAACGGCAAACGATTGCAAACCTGGCCAACCAGCGTGCCGAGGTATACCAGTGGTCCGTACTGCCCGACCGAGGCGCCGCAACCCAGGGATAAAATGGCTGCTATGGTAGTTGTTACCCCGGCCACCGGTGGAGGCAGGCGTTCATGTAATTGCACCGCGTAAATTGTATCGGGCGGTCCGAAGGAGTAATTCTCGCTTACCCCGAATTGCAGGATAAGACCCACTACCAGTCCGCCGATAGTGAGTACCGCGATCGTGATCAAGCCGAGATGGCCACCTTCCATATGCGCTCGGCTGGATGGGCTGACGTAGAGAATATCGGTTAGATAACGTACCAGCTCGACGAAACCGATGGTTGCAAACGATGCAATCAATCCCACCACCAGGCCTACTAGCGATATCGCCAGCATGCGCTGCATCGTTTGCTGTGGCCTGGGTTTCATACTGAAAGCTTAGTTCAACCAGGCATCGAATTCTTTCACTTCGATCAGCGTCGGACGGTCAGCCTTGAAAGCCGCTTTAACGGCATCGGTAAGACTTTGCGCGCTGTCGATTTTGAGTGCATGGCAACCACAGGATTGTGCCAGGGCGATAAAATCCGGATTGATCCCGGTGACCCCCACCAGCTCGATGTCACGTAGTTTCATATCGTCCTGGATTTGCTTTAATCCATCGTTGTTCCAGAGGATTATGGGCAGTGCCAGCCCGAGTTCAGCTGCGGTTACCAGTTCCTGCACCGTAAACATGAAGCCGCCGTCACCGGCGAAGCTGACCACGGGCTTATCCGGCAAGGCGAGCTTGGCGCCAATTGCATCGGGTAACCCGCAACCCAGCGTGCAATAGCCGGCCGGGTAATGCCATAGCCTTGGCTTCGGCACATCAAATGCAAATGATCCCGTGTAAACCAGCTGGCAGATATCTCCCATAACGACGGTGTCGGCCGGCAGCGCGGCCCGCAGGACATCGAGGGTCTTGCAGTGCCGAACCTCGCTTTCACCCAGGTTGTCGCGAATTTCCTGTCTCAAACCGGCAACCTCGGCGACAGTTTCAGCACGGGCTTTGACCTCCCCGAGTTGTCGGGCGATCGCCTCGGTAGTGGTTTTGGCGCCACCGATGATTGCCACCTCGGCCGGGTAAAGGTCGTTCATTTTGCGCGAATCAAGATCGACGCGAATTATTTTGCCGTTGATTTCGAGCGTTTCAACAAAGCTGTCGACTTCGGATAACTCGGTGCCGACCGCGAGCACGACGTCGGCATTTTTCAGGTATTGCTGGACTTCACCGCGCACGGTACCGGCGCTCAGGGAAAGCGGATGTGAATCATCGATGATTCCCTTGCCGGCGTTACTGCCGATGACGGCAGCGCCGAGTTTTTCCGCAATCCCGGTGATTGCGTCGCTGGCCAGCCAGGCACCACCGCCGACACAGATCATCGGCTGCTTTGCTGCACGTAAAAGCTCGCAGGCGCGTTCTATTTTCTTTGCCGTTGGTGCCGGACGCGCGGGTAACTCGACAGCCTTCCATTCGCCACCTGCCGGCATCGCCAGTACGTCGATCGGAATTGCGATATGTACCGGCCGCGGGCGTTCGCTGGAAAATACCGAAAATGCCTTCGCGATCAGGCCGGGGACCTCTTCGGGTGTCATCGCGCATGCGGAAAACGCGGTTAGCGGCGCCGTGGTGTCCGTCAGGCTCGGAACTTCGTGCAGGCAACCCCATCCCTTGCCCAGGGTGTAACTGGCCGCATCGCTGGAAAGCATCAACACCGGGATACTGTCGGCGTAGGCCTGGCCGATTGCGGTGAGGGCATTGGTAACGCCCGGTCCGGAGATCACCAGTGCAACCCCGGGTCGGCCGGAAGCGCGCGCGTAACCATCGGCCATAAACCCGGCGCCCTGTTCATTACGCGCCTGTACGTGCTGAATATGGCTCTGATTAAGACCCCTGCAAAAATCCAGCGTGTGCACACCGGGAATGCCGAATATCGTATCGACGCCGTATGCTTCAAGCAGTTTTATCGTCGCTTCGCCGACATTGAGATCACTGCTGCTATTCATTTTCGTCCTCTAGTCCAAAGCTGAAAGAATTTTTTCACCGACCTGGTCAGTTCCGGCCTGGCCTCCGAGGTCTGCACTGATGACACCCGCCTGCAGGCAATTATCCACGGCGCTTTCGACTCGCTGGGCCAGGTCCTTGCGCTGCATGCTGTATTCAAACAACATCGCGACGCTAAGGATAGCGCCGATCGGATTGGCAATTCCCTGTCCCTCGATGTCGGGTGCCGTGCCGTGTACCGGCTCATAAATTGCCGGTTTGCCGGAATCCAGTCCCTGCAATGAAGCCGAGGGTAGCATGCCCAGTGATCCTGCATAAGTCGCGACCAGGTCTGAAGCAATGTCACCGAAAATATTATCGGCGAGCACCACGTCGAACGTGGTTGGACGCTGCATCATTTGGTAAAGCGCGTTATCGGTGTACAGATGTTCAAGTTCGATATCGGGATAGTCGGTTCCCACTGCGCTGACGATGCGCCGCCACAGGATCCCGCTTTGCATGACGTTTGACTTGTCGATCGAGGTGATTTTGCCGCGCCGGCGCCCCGCGATTTCAAACCCGACGACAGCGAAACGCCTGATTTCTTCGCTGCTATAAAAGTTAGCGTCGTAGGCCTGGAAGCTGCCATCTTCGAGTTCGTCGATGCCACGCGGCTTGCCATAAGGTAAACCTCCACATAGTTCCCGCAACACCAGGACGTCTGCGCCCGCAACAACTTCCGGCTTGAACGGGGTGCGTGCCAGCAGCGACTCGTAGACGCGTGATGGACGCAGGCAGGCGTAGGTCTGGAGCTCTTCGCGCATGCGCATCAGGCCGTCACGTTCGGCCGGGTCTTCGCTCTGTATCAGCAGCTGGTCCCATTTCGCTCCACCGACCGCACCGATCAACAGCGCATCTGATTGTTTTGCAGCGACAATGGTTTCATCGCGGCAAAAGGTGCCGTACCTGTCCCAGGCGGCGCCGTGCAGCAAATCCTGTTGAATCTCGGTTTCGATCTGTTCGAGCTGGCAGAGTCTTTCAAAAACTCGCAGCGCGACCGATACCACTTCGGGTCCGATACCGTCCCCGGGTAGCACCAGTAGTTTGAATGGATCGGCCATGCTTTTATTCCAGCTCGTCAGGGCGCTAGCTTATAGTCGAATCAGCGTCAGGTAAATCCGGTTTTACAGCTTTTGCAAACAGTCGAGGTAGCCGGCCTCGTCGGGGGCCTGGTTATTGCGTTGGGCGTTCCAAAGTGCCTGCCCGAGACACTCCATCATGGTGTGCTCGGCTTCATGTTGGCCTCTAGCCGAAACCAGTTTTTGATAGACGACCTTGATCCCCGGGGGTCGATCCGTGCCCGCCTGCTCGCGCAATGCGATATGCATTCCCATGTGCAGAAAGGGGTTGGTCTGACCCTGGTCTGGAGTAAAGTCCTGTTGCTTGACTTCACTGTCGATTTCAAGCAGCGAGTGGTACTCGGGGTGCGCCTCGATAACGTCGGCGATCAGGGCTTCCATCGGCTCAAGCAGCATTTTCTGCTGCATTTTTTGCCAGACGTCCAGGTAAACCTGGCGCACTTCATCACGTGACTGATACATGCCGAATATTGTTACTCAATGTTTTTCTGCCTGAATTCGCAAAGGTCTTCGATGATGCAGCTGCCGCATCGCGGTTTGCGCGCAATACAGGTATAGCGTCCATGCAGGATCAACCAGTGGTGGGCGTCGAGTTTGAACTCGTCGGCTACAAATTTAAGTAGTTTCTTTTCCACCACGAGCACGTCTTTGCCGGGTGCGATACCGGTACGGTTGGAGACCCGGAAAATATGTGTATCGACTGCGATCGTGGGATGACCAAAAGCAACGTTTAACACCACGTTGGCGGTTTTGCGCCCGACCCCGGGTAACTTTTCCAGCGCGGCCCGATCTTCGGGCACCTGCGAGTCATATTGCTCGATCAGGACCTTGCAGGTGGCAACGATGTTTTTAGCCTTGGTATTAAATAACCCGATGGTCCTGATATATCGCTTGATCCCGGCTTCACCAAGCGCCAGCATTTTTTCCGGGGTATTCGCCACCGGGTACAGCTTCGTGGTGGCCTTGTTGACGCTGACGTCGGTTGCCTGTGCCGAGAGCAGTACCGCGATCAACAGCTCGAAATTTGAACGGTATTCAAGTTCCGAGCGCGGCGCCTTGATATGTTCGCGCAGGCGGGAAAAGATTTCATATCGCTTTTGCGGGTTCATACCGTCTCGGGTACCGGTTCGATAGTCTCCTGTTTCTCCCGGGGTCGCAGATCCAGCCAGTTCTTGGCAACAATCAGGACCGCCAGGCCGAAGAAGGCCCCCGGCGGTAAAATCGCGAGCAGGAATCCGGGGTAGTCCTGGTTGAACTTGATTGTCAGCGTTTGTGCGCCGTCACCGAACATGAGTTCGGCGTTAGCGAACAGCGTGCCGAAGCCGATAATTTCGCGCAATGCCCCAAGCAATGCCAGCACTACCAGGAACCCCAGTCCCATCATCAGGCCATCGAGCGCGGCAGGTCCGACCGGGTTGCGGGAGGCGAAACCCTCGGCGCGACCGATGATTGCACAGTTGGTGACAATAAGCGGAATGAAAATACCGAGCACCAGGTAAAGGTCATAAAACAGGGCTTGCATCGACAGTTCTATTATCGTCACTACGGACGCGATGATCAGCACAAATACCGGTAGCCGGACTTCCTTGCGCACGAAACCACGGATCAGTGAAACGATCGTGTTTGAAAGCACCAGCGTGATCAGCGTGGCAATGCCGAGACCTATGCCGTTGACAACCGTACTGGTTACCGCGAGCAACGGACAAAGTCCGAGCAACTGCACCAGTGCAACATTGTTGCCCCAGAGCCCGTCACGGGTAATCTCGCGAGAAGTCGTCATTGTTTAAAAATCATATCAGCGTTTTGTTGATAGTACAGCAGCGTGTTGCGCACTGCTGAAACCACCGCCCGCGGTGTGATGGTGGCGCCGGTAAACTGGTCGAACTCAC
>Ga0265303_10000537_pt1 | contig 21450 bp, 15 predicted proteins | sample Helome_2_FD_192494 | JGI IMG/M metagenome (GOLD analysis project Ga0265303, IMG submission 192494) | Marine sediment microbial communities from subtidal zone of North Sea - Hel_20160317 (Illumina Assembly) | ecosystem: Environmental > Aquatic > Marine > Subtidal zone > Sediment ... | reverse complement strand
CTCCGAAGTTACCCAAAGTTGGGGGATAAGGTCGAATCCCCTTGGGGACGCCATATATTTGAAAGTAAATCAAAGGCTTACAGAAATGTAGGTCTTTTTTTGCCCGATTTATAAATTATTTACCAATCTTCGCATTTGAAAACCACGAGGATGGTGCGGATTATTCGCAGGGAAATGCTGCGCGGAAGGCTTTTATCGTCACACTGCTCGCAGCCAAATTAAGTTTTTCGGGATTTTGTTTGGCGTATTTGATGAAGGCCTCCCTTAACTCCGCCAGGTTCACCCCATCAGGCATGCAATACTTTTTTGAATCCCGATCGTTCCATACGTCCTGTACGCCAGCCAAATAATATATGCATTTTAGATGCCCCTGTTCACAAGAATATAATATCTCATTACCATCATAAACTGCTGCGGCCTTAGCAGTGCCTATACCGGACATTGTCGCAATGGCGATGAAAGCTAGTATTTTTAATTTCATTTTTCTTACTTCCCGTATTTACCTGGTTACGGTCTCATATCGGCGGCCGAGGCTCAAGCCGGTGCGATTGACCTGTTTCGCTGCGAATCGATCGGTCCGGCGTCCCGGCTGCTGAAGAGTCATTGGGTTCTCGTCGTCATGGATCAGTTTACCCGGCGCATCATCGGTTTTGGCCTACACCAGGGCGACGTCGCTGGGCCTGCCCTCTGCCGGATGTTCAATGTCGCAATCAGCAAGCAGAACTTACCGAGTTATCTCATCTCAGACAATGATCCGTTGTTTCTTTGCCATCGATGGCGGGCCAATCTACGCATTCTTGAAATCGATGAAGTCAATAGTGTCCCTATACTCCAATTTCGCATCCATTCGTTGAAAGACTAATCGGAAGCATACTCCGGGAGTTCCTGGGTCAAACTTTCTTTTGGGCGGCCACAGATCTGGAGCGGAAGCTTCTCGGCTATCAACAGTATTTTAACCATCACCGCACGCATAGTGGACTGGATGGCGGCATTCCAGTGTGCACTGAGGCGATGGCCACCAATCTGAACGATTTCCGTTGGCAGCGCCATTGTCGCGGTTGGATATCCTCTGTCAAATTGATATATGCCAAAGCATATACCTATGATGCCAGGCCGCCAATAAGGCCGGTTTTTCTCCCTGACTGATTGCTGACTCAATAATGAATCAAGCAATTTTGATCGATTACGAGGTTTCCCAAGGTCTGGATGAGAACCCATGCGCACTCGTAATGTTTTCAAATTAGTTTCCAACACCGCGCGCTCGGTTCGACCAGTTCGCCGAGAGGCCGATCTTGCTCATCCATGTGGTTCGCGGCACCGGTACATCCCTGCGCAATGCGAACTGCCGGTGCGATCAAAGCGAGCAGTCCGAAGGGCCGAGCACATGGATGTGCGAGCCAATCCCCCTGGAAACGAATCGCGGCCGTGACCATGCGATAGCAGCTAACGCTCAATGTCGCGTCGCGGAATCGGGCACGATGAATTCGCCGTCGATGAGGCCAATAAAATTCTCCAGACGTTTTTCGGGATCGACCGTTTCCAGCAACATCTGTTTTTCCTGCCCGTCAAACGGCAGCACCATGGCCAGGCTATCGACCAGGCGAACCACTGGTAAGCGTTTCAGCATCTCCAGGTCGGCCTCGAAGCCCTTGAGGTCAAAATAGCCTGTCAGCATTTTTATAAGGCGCTCATGATGGTCCTGTAAGCGGTCCGCAGTGTCGACATAGTCATCGGCATATCGCGACCAGTCGGGTCGTATCAACCGGTATCCGCGGGTGGTGGCAAGTTCCTCGACGACATCAAAACGACAAACCCCGCTCAACACCATCTCGATGCGACCATCGTTGGTTTCACGAAATTGTGTAATTCGCCCGGCACATCCAGTGCGATAGACGACGCCCTCACCTTCGGCATCCGGATCAGGTTGGATCATGCCGATCATACGATGGCTACCCAGAGCATCGTTGATCATGTTCAGGTAGCGTGGTTCGAATATATTCAGCGGCAACTCGGATTCCGGCATCACGATCGCACCGGGCAACGGAAATATCGGCAGGGTGTTCGGCAGCGAACCGAAGGGGACTATAAACGGACTTTTACTCAATAGCTGTCTCCCTGGATAAGATCGTGGAGACCATCATCACGACCGATGGTTCAGCGACTATAATCTCACATGATCCAGATCACGAACTAGTAATTTTATCCTATTGTTATATGGACAGTTTTTTCTGTTTGGTATAGGTTGGAGGGTCAGACAATTAAAAATTGAGGACGGGGTTATGTCGGGTGATAAGAATTCCAGCAATGAAATCAAGAAAATATCGAACAAGGAATACGAAAAGGAACTGCGGGGCTTGCAAATTGAACTGATCAAATTGCAGGAGTGGATCAAGGAAAAAGGTTTAAAAGTCGTCTGTATTTTTGAAGGGCGCGACGCGGCCGGCAAGGGCGGCGTCATCAAACGCATTACCGAAAGTCTCAACCCGCGTATCTGTCGCGTGGTTGCCCTCGGCACCCCCACGGAGCGCGAAAAATCGCAGTGGTATTTTCAACGCTATGTGCCGCATTTACCGGCCGCAGGCGAAATGGTGCTGTTCGACCGCAGCTGGTATAACCGTGCCGGTGTCGAACACGTCATGGGATTTTGTACCGACGAAGAGTACCAGGAATTCATGCGCAGCTGCCCGGAGTTCGAACGCATGCTGGTGCGCTCCGGCATCATTTTAATCAAGTACTGGTTTTCGGTCAGCGACGACGTGCAGGAGCAGCGTTTCCAGGGACGTATCAAGGACCCGACCAAGCGCTGGAAACTGAGCCCGATGGACCTCGAATCACGCAAGCTCTGGGTCGAGTATTCCAAGGCCAAGGACGATTGTTTTGCGCATACCGATATCAAGCAGGCCCCCTGGTACGTGGTTAAATCAGATGTCAAAAAACATGCGCGCCTGAATTGCATCAAGCACCTGCTGAGCCTGATTCCCTACAAGGATCTGACTCCGGAACCGATCAAGCTCGAGCCGCGCCAGAAAGGCAAGGGCTATGTGCGCCCGCCAATGGGTGATCAAACTTTCGTGCCGGAACATCACTAACCGAAAAGTATCGAAAACATCATGTCTACCCCAACTAAAGTCAACAACAACCTGTCCGTAGTAACCGATGCGAAATCTGCCAAGTCCGGAGTAGTACCGAAACCGGTTACCGCCACCGATGCGAAATCTGCCGAGCCCGCGGCGACGTCCCAACCTGATGCCGCTACCGAAGCGAAATCTGCCGAGCCCGAACCGACGCCACAACCTGATGCCGCTAGCGAAGCGGCGCAAACGATGGATCTTGGCGCATCCGAGTTCTATCTCAATCGGGAGTTGACCTGGCTCGAGTTCAACCGCCGCGTATTGCACGAAGCGCAGGATGAGCACAACCCGTTACTGGAACGCCTCAAATTCGTCGGTATCGTCAGCTCCAATCTCGATGAGTTTTTCATGAAACGTATCGGTGGCCTGAAACAGCAGGTCGGCGCCGGGATACTGGATTACAGCGTGGATGGTCGCCTACCCGCGCAGCAAATCGAAGAGTGTTACGTAAAGGTACGCGAACTCGAAACACAAAAGGATGAGCTGGTGCCTCGATTGATCGGCCTGCTGGCCGAAAAGGATATTCACATCACTCCCTACGAGGTGCTCAGTGAAGAAAACCAGGCGCTCATTCGCATCTATTATTTTGAAAATATCTACCCGCTGGTCACGCCACAGGGCGTCGACTCGGCACACCCCTTCCCGTTTATTTCCAATCTTTCGCTAAACCTTCTGGTTACACTACGTCACAGCGACAGCGAGGATGAACTGCGTGCCCGCGTCAAGGTGCCAGTTGGGCTTGGTATACCGCGTTTCCTGCAGGTTCCCGACACGCATATCTTCGTGCCGCTGGAAAGTGTCATGGCAAAGAATCTCGACGTGTTATTCCCTAAGATGGAGATCGAAGATTGCGAATTATTTTATGTCACGCGTAACGCCAATACCTCGCGTGACGAAGACCAGGCTGACGACCTGCTGGCGATCATCGAGTCCGAGGTACGTCACCGTCGCTTCGCCAAAATTGTCCGCGTGGTGGTTCAAAATGACATGGATCTGGTCCGTCGAGGCATGCTCGCCGCAGAACTGGGCCTGGACGAGGCCGACGTATTCGAAAAGAAAGGTTTGCTGGCGACACGCGACCTGCTCAGCCTGTGTGATCTCGAGATACCTTCATTGCGCTATCCGCCGCACCACCCGATCGACCATCCCAAGCTCACGCATATGCCGAATATTTTTCATGCGGTGCGCGAAAATGGCTCGCTTCTGCTGCAGCATCCCTACGAATCGTTTTCGACAACGGTTGAACGGCTGTTGCGCGAAGCCAGTCGCGATCCCAAGGTACGTGCGATCAAAATGACCCTCTACCGCACCTCCGGCGACACCAAGGTTATCGACTACCTGGTCGACGCCGCGCAAAACGGCAAGCAGGTCGCGGTGGTGGTCGAACTGAAAGCCCGCTTCGACGAAGCCGCGAATATTCGCTGGTCAAGCCGACTTGAAGAAGCCGGCATTCACGTCACCTACGGGGTGATGGATTTGAAAACCCATTGCAAGGTCATCATGGTGTTGCGCAACGATTACAGCGGTCTGCGTCGATACGTGCACATCGGCACGGGCAATTACCATGCCGGTAACGCGCGACTCTACACCGACCTGGGCTTGCTCACCTGCGATCAGGACATCGGTCGCGACATCACCGAGCTGTTTAACTACCTGACCACCGGGTTCACACCAAAGCGAAATTACCGCAAGATTCTGCCCGCACCGAAGATGCTCAAACGCGCCCTGCTCGAGAAAATTCAGCGCGAAATAGATCATCACGCTAACGGTTTAACCAGCCGCATCCAGTTCAAGATCAATGCGCTGGAAGACCAGGACATCGTGCGCGCGCTTTACGAAGCTTCGCAGGCAGGCGTGCAAATCGACCTGATTGTGCGCGACAGCTGCCGTTTGCGCCCCGGCATTGTCGGCTTGTCGGAGAGCATTCGAGTGTTCAGTGTGGTTGGTCGTTTTCTCGAACATAGCCGTATTTTCTACTTTAAAAATGACGAAAGCCCCGAGTACTACATCGGTTCCGCGGATACCATGAACCGTAACCTCGAACACCGCGTCGAAGTACTGGTGCCGGTGGAGGATCCCGAACTGCAAGCCGGCTTACGTGGCATCATCGACACATTGCTGTCCGATGAATACAGCATCTGGCAAATGAACGCGGATGGTTCTTACACACGCTTGCAGGGCAAACAGGAAGATGGCAAAGGCAGCCAGCAGGCGCTGATCCGGCAGGCCCAGGAACGCATCCGTGACGCGACGCGACTCAAGCGGCGCAAACCGCAGGCTGCGCGGCGCAGGAATATCCACCTGCGTTCAAGCTAGCGCCACGGGGGTCGGTCTGTCGCGCTGCCGGTTTTACTTGCGTACTACTTCCCCGGATAGATTCTTTGGGTAATCGAAGTAATCGAAGGCCGCACTGGCGATCGACCAGTCACGCCATTGCCCGAGGTCACAGTTTAGCTTGATCAGCCCACTGGTTGGCACGTTGTCGATGCTGACTTCGTAATCGACCGCATTGACGAAGTGGGTAATATCAGGATTGTGAAACACCAGCATGATCGATTGTAGCTGATCGTCCTGTCCCAGAATAACGTCCTGGATCGAGCCACTGCCGAGAAAATACAGGTCAGGTTCGATCACGATATCCTCGGGCGGAAATCCAGCGGTCTCGGCGAACAACCGCGCGGTCGTATGGGCGCGCAGCGCCGGGCTGGAAATAACCCTGTCGATAGTTTCGCCACGCGAGCTGAAACGCTCACCCATCATGGGTGCATCATGCAGGCCGCGTTCGGCCAGTGGACGTTGTTGGTCACTGAGGCCGGCTTCGGCCCAGCTCGATTTCGCGTGTCGCAACAGGTACAGGGATTTCATACGCACTCATGTTACTAGATTCGCGCCGCTGTCGTAAGACCCTTGCCGTCATCCCGCGGAACCACTTTTACCGTCATCCTCAGGGACACTCACTTTCTGTCATCCCGCGGGATGACAAGGCTTATTACATCGAAGCTCTGGCCGAGACCGTGTTATCCACCCTCGCTCGCTGGGTCCCGCTGGTCCGACGCATCGGATTAAACCGCAGAGCGACAATAGCCAGCTACTGGTAAATCTGCTGGTAGTATATTTGCACCGGGTCGCCATCGAAAATACCGAAGGTAGCTAATGCCGAAGGATTGTTGTCAAACAGGCCATCGCCATCCCAGTCGTACTGCAACCAGGTTTCTCCGGAACTATCGACCTCGTTGGTAATCGTTTCGACTACTTCAATCAGCGGTGCTGAAAGGGTAATTTCGAACTTCCCGGGCAACAGCGAAAGATTAATAGCGGTTGCCGCTGTGTTTCCAGGAACAGCGTCAATATCGCCCAACATCACAGTCGTGTCAGCATCATCATGCCGGGTCCAGAACGGGCTTATTCCGATCACATCGAAATACTCCAGGTGGTAATTCATGATCAGGTCACTTAACTCCGAACCATAAGCATTTTCCATGCGCAAACGCCCGAAACGCAGATCGATCGGCGTCGGGCTCAAGGTTTCGCCGGCGCTGGTGACGACACCGTCGGTGTCGGTCACATTGCTAATGACCAGGTTGATATCGGAACTGAACGGTTTCACCCGGCTATTCGAATCCTTGTCGTAGCTGAAAATATCATCACGGAATTCGAATCCATAGCTACCGGCACCATTGTCAACGACATTGAAATCCAGCGCATCCTCGGTGTAACTAACCGCCATCGGCGTAATTCCATCCGCACCGTTTTGTGACGCATCGGCGCCAGGCGCGACAAACGCAACGCTGTCGGCATCGAGTTTTGCCCAGTCATCTCCAGAGTTGAGATTGTCAGTGTAGTTAGTCGTAACGGTGTTGAGCGCACTGAAGGCGCTAACAACAAACGATGGGTGCGTCGCCGCGTAGGTAAAATTCTGGCCGATATAGGTAAACGGTACGAGACCGCCGACATTGGCATTCGCAAAATCACCGTCGACAAAGGACGTGATTGAAAGGTACGCGGGGTAAAACCGGCCCACATGACCCGATTTTGACTGCATACGGGCAGTTTCGGCCACACCGATACCGAGATAGTCCAAATCGGCAATATCCGCGGCGATTTCGATAATGCCGACTTCATTGAAAATCACAACCGCATTGAGCCCCCCACCGCCGCTAAAGCTCGAAATTAGTGTATTCGTTGGCAATCCAGGGTCCATGCCACCCGCCGGCGCGAACAGCACCGATGTCAATTCGATATCTTCACCTTCCTGTCCGAAATTAGGCGTTCCGCTGTATGAAGTGCCACCAAGCGTCACCGTGTTATTACTCAGGTCGTCGTTGTTCGACGGAACGACATCGTCGTGGTTATCTGGAATACCGTCTGCACCACCTGCGTTGTCATCGGCGTTGTTCCACAGTGCGCCGGCTGCGTTCACGGTAAAGGCCGTACCCGCGGAGGTGAGCCGGTTACCCGCGTGCGTGGTCGCATGCGGCGGTGTCGGGTGCGGCACACTGACATCGAAGCCGAACGGCCGCACCACGAAACTGTTGCTGGCGCCGAGCAGATCTTCACCGCTTGGTAGCAGGGTGTAACGCGCGTGTAGCTGAATTTGTCCGGCATCGGGATAGTTCAGCACAAAAGTCGCGCTGGTATCGACCGCGGAACCAAAATCGAGTGACACGCTGCTGTAACCCAGCGGGTTGACGACATTGGTGTCAGTGCCGTTAACCTGTGTCGACGGCGCGCCTGTTCCGAGGTAGACCGGTCGCTGGCAGGTATTGGGATTTTCGCATTCGAAACCCATTTCAACAGTCACCACACCGGTTAGTGCAGCCTCGCAGGCGCCGGTCAGGGCATTGGTATTGATCGCCTCGAGTTCCAGTACCTGCGCCCCGTAGCCCACATCCGAACGCTTACCGGAAATTTGCGTCCCGATCGCACTGGACACTCCATTGGCCAGAAAACTGAATCCCGACGGAGCATAGGTGAGCGGTGGATCATCCGATGCATCGGCGCCACCGCTGGTTTCGCTAAAGGTTCCATCGGAGGCATTTATATCTATCGTTTCAGCAAAAGTATTAGCAAGCGCCAGCACCACCGAGCCACCTTCCGAGCCATCGAATGCATAAGTTGCACCGCCATTTCCGAAGTTGCTCAGGTTCGCTGCACTGCCGCCACCGACATAGCTCCAGTCGCCATGCGCGGTATCGACACTCAGGGTTACGGTGCCGGTATAAGCAGTATCGACGTCATGCGGCCCAGTTGCGAGATGGGCTGAAAGCGTGATGTTTTCCGGCTGGCAATTGATCGCCATGCCATCATGCGCGATCGATAAATGATCACCCAGACCACCCACACAAACATGGGTTGCGTTCTGGTCGGTGATAATTTCGCCAGCGGTTTGCACATAGTCATAGATGCGTACCTCATCTATATTGCCGTTGGCGGAATTGGCCGTTCCACCAGGGTGGTAGGTGCTACGATTGTCACCCAGATAAAGCGTACGTAGTGCCCCGATCTGTCCATTGCTGTTGGTATTCTGACTCGCAGCCAGTGCACCATTGATATATATCTCACGATTGCCACCCATGTCCCAGGTAACCGCGATATGTGCCCACACCCCGGCACTAATATTATTGACCCCGGTCTGCAGCGTGAAATCCCTATCCGCGCTGTCTTCCAACGAAAACAGCAAGCGCCCGTTATTGCGTAAAGTGATGAAGAAATACTTGTCCGAGCCGGGCAGGTCATTGGGCGAGGCGTCGGCGAGCATGCGGTCGCCACCACCGATCCAGTTGGTGTTGCTGTTATACCAGAAGCTGAGGGTACCCAGGTTACCGACGTCGTCGTCGATATCGACACCGCTGTCAAAGCCGTATTGCAGGCCGTTGGAATTATTAAACGGAACATCGATGCCGCGACACACCTGTGCCGGTACCGAATCGACCCCGGCGCCGGTGCCGAGCGCAAACCCACCTGTGAAGTTACCAGACTGGTCGATTACCTCTCCAGCGCTGCCGTTCCAGACACCGGCCGCAGTATCGAGCTGAAACCAGGCTAGTGAACCCGCACAGTTTCGGTTACTGCCGTTCAGGTTACGCCCGACCGATTGATTGGCGTAGATCGACGCAACCGTACCATCAGACAGTGCCGCGTCGAACACCAGCATTTCGTCCAGCTCACCCTGGAAATACTCTGGCGTGCCACCGGTGTCTTCAATACGCCCGATGCTGGAAAAGCTGTTACCGATCACCCCGGGGGTGCTGGTGCCCGATCTATTGAGTACACCGTCGAGGTAAATCTTGTAAGCACCGGAGATCGCATCCCGCGTCAGTACCACGTGGTGATAGTTGCCGTCGTTGATGGCAATGGTTGATTTGGTCGAATAGTCGTTACCGACCGAAATACCGATGCGCCCGCTCGCGTCGAGCCAGCCCCAGAAAATGTCATCGGAGCCCCCTGCTTCCTCGACACCGGCGATTCCGGGGGCGCGCCAACCGGTGTTATTACCGGTTTGCGTGGTGCGGATCCAGAAGCTCAGCGATGACGTGGTTCGCAGGTAAGAAAAGATATCACTCGATTCGATGTAATCGTTCACACCATCGAAATCACCGGCGCGACAAATCTGGCCCGGATCGGCCGTGGTCAGGCCGCTAGACGCATTGGCATTCGCGTTGTTGCCATTACCGCTGCTGTCCACGACTTCGTTGGCACTGCCATTCCATTGCAGTTCATCCATGCGCCACTCGATTTGCGGCTGCACAACCTCCAGCACGCAAACATCGTCGATATGCCAGAAATCAAAATTCCCGTTGTTGCCATTGGTTTGCAGAATTCTTACCCGCAGTCCCGCGTGCTGGGCATCGGACGGTAGCGCGTATGACCGTTCGAATATCTCTCCCGGGGTGCCATTCCCGGCGAAGCTTTCAAGCGTCACCCAGGTCGCCAGATTATTAAGATATTGAACCTGCAAATCCTCATTATTGTCGGGATCTTCACTGAAACTATCATCTCCGCGGCGAAGCCACAGGCTGAAGCGGAACGGTTTTCCGGTCGCATCGATCTCGGTAGCGTTGATCACCCCGACCTGACCACTACGGGTAAACAGGCTGTTGCCAGTAGAATTGAAGGTAGCGCCGCTAATACCGGCGACACCGCCGCCACCGGTATTGACAAACCAGTTGCCCAGACCCGATTCGAAGTCGTCGCAAAATCCCGGGCTAGTCGCTAGTAGAACCGACGCATCGCGTAACGAGATAGCGCCGATCGCCCAGTCGTCGGCTTCATTCATATTCCAGGTCAGATTGACCGACCCTGCCCCGGCGAAGGTAGCGCCGGCCCCCGCTGTACGGTTATTACCTGGCTGCGTTTTATAGGTCCACAGTGCATTACCACCGACGACTATGGGGTTGCTGTCCTGCTGCTCAGCCGCCATAACGCCGACCACTGTTTCACCAGCAGCCGATGTGACCGTGGCGCTGGCAGTATTCGAATCACCGGTATTCGACTGAAACAAACCGTAGGGACTGGATTGATTGACACCGGTAAAGGTAACAACCCCGACACCGGCACCTGACTGTACCTGTTCGTTGAAAGTCACCACCACGTTGGCGGTGACAGATGGTGGATTAAGATAAGACCAGAGTTCTACGCGAGAATCGTTGCCCTGGCTGATCTGCCCGATAAAATTCAGCCCGACACCGTTATAGGTTACCGTGGACACCGACTCCAGGTCTTCGTTCAGCATCGAAACGCCGACGATCATCAGGCGATCGCTACCGGTACCGGTGGTATGCGACACGCTTAACGTGGTCGGATTGTTGTCCACTACAGTCGAAACATTATCGACCGCAATCAGCGCATGAGCATCAACCGCTAACAACACCATAATCAAGGCCATACCTGTTCGCAGGTAGCTTCTAAAGCTTTGATTTATAAGACGGTAGAGCATATTAGAATCGCCGACTGATCATTCAATTAAGTATAAACAAGCGTCCCGGTTTCTGTTGAAAACTATCCTGCTGAGCATTAAAAACGCGATGAAACCCGGACATTTATCGATCAAAGGCACGCGTTAAAGTAGGTCTTCTCTTCAGATCCGAGAATTTGCGTTTTAAAAAACTTGAAATAAAGCTCGATTCTGCGCTATTTCTATAGCATATTTAGGGCCTATTACCTGTAACTTTTCCAACTCGATCAAATAGTTAGAGAAATGTCTGAAAGTAAAGTACAACATATTAGCGCAAAAGAAGCCCATGCTTTGATGCAAAGAGAACCCAGCACTGCATTTATCGACGTGCGTTCGGATATGGAATATCTGTTCATCGGGCATCCGAGCGGCTCGGTCAGCATACCGTGGATCGATGAGCCGGACTTTGTCATCAACCCGAATTTTGAACGTGAAGTGCGCAAGTTGATTCTTGGCGGCGTGATCCAGTCTGCGGAACACGACAGTGTTCCAGTGGTGTTGATTTGCCGCAGCGGCAACCGCTCAGATGAAGCCGGCAAGCTGCTCATCGAGCATGGTTTCAAGCACGTTTACAATATCGTGCACGGCTTCGAAGGCGAACTCGATGATAATCATCACCGCAGCACCGTCAGTGGCTGGCGTTTCGATGGTCTGCCCTGGGAACAGTGCTAGTCTCCATCACTTGCCAGAGTCTGGTATCGTGGCGGATTTACAATATCCCCGCTTGCGCGCCTATCTAACTTCTGTCATGCCGCGGCTTCGCCTACGTCCCTGTAGGCGAAGCCGCAGGATGACAACTCTAGCAAAGAGATCAAATTGTAAAATCAATAATAATCCGGACTAGAGTGCGAGCAAGCGGGGGGATGTCAAAGAAATTTGTGTCTGCGGAACACGCGTCTTATCAAAAGGTCATGCGATTATAGGCGTCGAGCGCGGCGACCTTGTAGGCCTCGGCCAGGGTTGGGTAATTGAACACGGTTTGTACGAAGTAATCGAGCGTGCCACCGAGTGAAATAACCGCCTGCCCTATATGCACCAGTTCGGTCGCACCTTCACCGATAATATGCACACCCAGCAATTTTTGCGTTTCGATAGAGAACAGCATTTTCAGCATACCTTCACGTAAACCGATGATCTGCCCGCGTGCGGTCTCACGAAACCGCGCGATACCGACTTCGTAGGCGATCCCGCGCTGATTGCATTCCTGTTCGGTTAATCCAACCATGCTGATTTCGGGTACCGCGTAAATTCCATAGGGGAAAAGCTCCGGCTGACTGGATACGTCGGTACCGAAGGCATGACAGGCTGCGTACCGGCCCTGCTCCATCGAGGTCGATGCCAGGCTCGGGAACCCGATGACATCGCCGGCTGCATAGATATGCGGCTGCACGGTCTGGTAATTCTCGTTCACCGGAATGCGCCCGCGGTTATCGACTTCGATACCGACTTTGTCCAGTGACAGGTCATCGGTAACGCCCTGCCTGCCGGCGGCGAACAGCACCGTATCGACCGCCATGCTCTTGCCACTTTTGAATTTGACCACCACCTTGCCATCGTCGAACTTGTTGATGGTGCTGATCTGATCGTTGACGCGCACCTGGATATTACAGTCGCGGAGGTGGTGAATCAGCTCATCGACAATTTCGCGGTCGACGAAACCGAGGATGTATTCGTTGGTCTCAAGCACCGTAACTTCGATATCCAGCGCTTTGAAAATAGTTGCATACTCGAGACCAATTACCCCGCCACCGACTACCAGCATCTTCTTCGGAATGCGATTAAGCTCCAGGATTTCATCGCTATCCATGATGGCATCGCCATCGAAAGGCACGTTGTCCGGCCGCCGCGTTTTGGTACCGACGCAAATCACGATGTGGTCGGCGATAAAATCATTTATGTTGCCATCATGGTCTTCGACATTGATGGTATGTTCATCGATAAAGCGCGCATGTCCATATTGGATTTCAACATTGTTACGCATCAACTGGTGCTGGATGATTTCGATTTCATGGCCGAGCGTTGAGGTCAGGCGCTGCTTGAGATCGGCCGCGGTTATATTGTCCTTGACCTTATAACTACGCCCGTAAATGCCACGCTGACGCCAGCCGGAAAGAAACAACACGGTTTCGCGCAATGTCTTGCTGGGGATCGTCCCAGTATGCACAGTAACCCCACCCACGACTTCATTTTTCTCGACCAGCAATACTTTCTTGCCAATCTTGGCGGCCTGAATAGCGGCGCGTTTGCCGGCCGGCCCACTACCAATGACTATCATGTCGTAATGTAAATGCAAACCGTATCTCCGTAGCTTACCGAAATATAACTAACTTTCAGCCTCGAGTCGTCGGATTTCCTGCAGGATGCCGCCGACACTGCGCGGGAGCGGCGAGGTTTTCCTGAGCACCTCGGGTAGATCGTCTTTCGCCTTCAAGGCCGCCCTCCGGCTGGCATACTCGCCATAGAAAACGCTGTAGACTTCGGCGCCACCGGTGTAAGTCTTAAAAATTCGTAATTGACCGGTATCGACCTGCTTGCGTGCCAGCGAATCGACATACTCATGGTAAACTGCTTCATCGAAGGTTTTAAAACTGAGCATCAGTATCTGCAGGGTACCGCTAGACTCCGCCTTGCTGGTAATCCAGTCCTGAGACCTTTTTAGCTCACGCTGAAAGCGGTCCGTTTTCGATGGCACGGGCTCGGCCTGACCCTGTTCACTTATTGCCACCGCATCGGCAAGCGCCGTTTCCTGCTGACTGGTATCGGCTAGCTCGACCAGTACCGCATCCGTATCGGAAGCAGTACCCGGTTCTGCGGTCAACCTGTCCTGCACCACAGATTCGGTGACATTATCGGTCTCGGGCACAGTGACCTTTTCTACCTCTAGCGTGGTCTCAGGCGCGACGTCGGGTTCTGCTCGCGTCGCCCGTTCGTCGGCGACCTCCACTTCGACTGCGGCAACCACTTCGCTGGCAGGTTCGACTTCAGCTTGCGTTACGATCTCGGCTTCTACTACCGGCGCAACCTCTGGCTCAACAATCACCATTGGCTCGGGTTCGATCGCGGCAATCTCCGCCAGGGTCTCGTCTATTGCGGATTGATTATCCAGGTAATACCAGCCAGCACCAAACGCGAGCAGGAGTAAAATCAAAGCCGTTACCGTAAATCTGCTGCCAGGGCGCATCGAACCGGTAGTGGCCATCGGCGAAGATCCGATCTGCGCACCGTCACGCGCGAGGATTTCGATTATCTTGCCCACTGCCCCACCGGTGGCGGCAAGTTGCTTGCGCAATGTCGCCGGAATCGAAAGCTTATCCATGGGATGTTCGGGGAAAAGATGAAAGCCGATAAAGGCATTCACTTCGTCGGCGCTGAATGGCATTTGCTGGAAACTCTGCACCGTGACCTGGTATTGCTGCGACAGTTGGCGCAGTTCGTTAAAACCCTCGGTACTGCTGGCAATGATCAGGTTGAGCCCTTTGTCGACCCCATCGGTCGAGCAGCTCACAAATAACTGGTGACGGGCCTTCTTGAGCGACATTTCGAAATGGTCCGCGATAATAATGTCACCCTGTTGTGCGTTCGCAAAGACTGTTTCGATGTCCCTGGCATGATCGTGCATGCTGTCGACGGCGTCGTTATCCTTGTTTAAATCGAGCCAGTGGACGCGACGGTCTGCAAGCCGGTTTTGACTCAATTCCTGCAGCAAACGCGTCTTACCGACATCGCTTTCGCCGTAGAGCAAAAACAGTGTCGCGCCCGCTTTTAGCTCGCGCGTGAAATCTTCCATCAGGTTTGCGCTCTGACGGGTGAGGAAGAAAGGGCTGGTCACGATCTTTATTATAGTATTTGTTGAAACAAAATGACTGCTGTCGTTTATACTGCTTAGCAGAACACGATTCAAATTTTAATTCGATACGCGGAGCTTTTTTTGTCCCTGGATAACTACGATTACGACGACCTGGTGGCGATACAGGAGATTATCCGCAGCGCAGCCGCGAACAGCCTCGCAATTTACTACGCGCGATCCACCGCCGATTACAAGGCCGATGGCTCAATTGTTACCGAGGCCGATCTGGCCATGCAACTGGCGCTGACGACGGCGCTCGCTGAACGCTACCCCACGGTGGCTATGCTGGGTGAGGAAGTGAGTGAAGCGATGCAGCTCGAAGTCATCGGCTGCAGCGACGATTACTGGTGTCTCGACCCGGTTGACGGCACCACCAATTTTCATGCCACCGTGCCGTTGTTCTCTATATCGCTAGGCCTGATCTGCGATGGCGAAATCAAACTCGGCATCGTCTACGATCCCAACCGCGACGAGTTTTTCGGTGCCATCAAGGGCCAGGGATTGTGGATAAACGGCGCACGGGTAACACGCCCCGATCAGCCTCGTAAACTGGGCAGCTGTATTGCTTTCATCGATTTTAAACGGCTAGGCGATGAAGTCAGCACCAGCCTGGTGCTCGACACCCCGTATAAATCCCAACGCAACATCGGAACCTGCGCGCTCGAGTGGGCCTGGCTTGCCGCCGGCCGCGTCAACTTGCTACTGCATGGCCGAGAGCGCATCTGGGATTATTCCGCTGGCGTGTTACTGGCCCAGGAAGCCGGAGGTCAATGCGAAACTTTTGGCGCCGAGCCGGTCTTCAAACAGACTCTGGTGCCGCGCTCGGTAATCGCAGCGAGCACCCCCGAACTATTCGAACTATGGGCTACCCGGATTCGAGCCGTCATTTAAGCGGGTTGTCTTGCCGAATTCTGATCCTGCTGCTGGTGTTGACAGCACCCGCGGTAAATGCCGAATCTTTGCAGGTACTCAGCCAGAATATGAACCGCCTGTTCGATGATGTCGATGACGGTAACAACGAAAAAATTCTATCCCGGGGTCGCTTTCAACAGCGAGTCAAAAATGCGGCCGGGAAATTCGGCGACGATTTCGGGTTACCACATATCATCGCGCTACAGGAAGTCGAGAACCTCAACGTGTTGCGGCAAATCGCGGTAGAAATCAGGCGACGCTTCAGTGGAGACTATCGCCCGGTATTGCTGCCGGGGCAGGATGTATCGAGCATCAACCTCGCCTTCCTGGTGCGCCGCGATGTCGAAATCAAAAAGGTCGAGCAACTGTTTCGTGATGCGAAATTCAAACTGACCGGCAATCCGTTGTTTTCGCGGCCACCGTTGCACCTCGAAGTCTGCATGATCAAAAGTTGTATTTCGCTGCTCAATGTACACCTGCGTTCGATGCGGGGTATCGATAGCAACCGCGACGGTAAACGAGTGACCGGTAAACGTCTGCGCCAGGCAGAAACCGTCGCCGCCTGGAGTAACGAATTTCAGGGCTCCCGGGCCGGAGCATCGTTACTGATACTCGGGGATTTCAATGCGCTCACCCCGAGTGACGAGCATGTCGATGTCGCCGGTATCATCCGTGGCAAACCGGATAACACGACTGCGAGCTTGCCAGGGCGCGACCTGGTAGATCCCGACCTGGTCGATATTACCGAACTGATACCACCGGCAAAACGCTATTCGTTTATCTTCCGGCGTAAGCGGCAGCAACTCGACTACATGTTTATCAATCAATCATTTGCCGCTGCGGTTAAAGCCATAGACTTCAGTCGCATCGACTACCAATTCTCCGATCACGCCGGTCTGCTCGCAAGCTTCGAATGGTAACTGCGGTTATTGCTGGCTGTGCGCCAGCGCGAGGTATCCCTGCGACTGCATTTCGATCAAGCGGCTCGCGGTCCGCTCGAACTCGAAACCGAGCCTGTTGCCGAGATAGAGCTGGTCGGGGCTGACCGCGGCGCTGCAGATCAATTTGACATGGTGGTCGTATAACACGTCGATGAGAAGCACGAAACGTCGCGCGACATCATCGTCGAAGCGGTTCATCTGGCGGATTTCGGTCAGGATCAGGGTATTGAAAAACCGCGCCAGTTCGAGGTAATCGTTTTGACTGCGCGTGGTTTCACAAAGCTCGGCAAAGCTGAACCAGACCGTATCCTCGGCGCAATATTGATGCGCGAGGGCGCGCCCGTTGATACTCAATTCCGCCTGCTCAGCCTGCACCGGCGCGACGTGCTGGGACAGGTAATCGCGAATCACTGCTTCGGTTTCACTATTGTGTGGTACCGAATACAGATCGGTTTGCTGCAGGAAGCGCAGGCGATAATCGATCTGCCCATCGAGGTTGACGACCTTGCAGTGGCGGCCAAGCATCTCGATTGCCGGCATAAACCGGGCACGCTGCAGGCCATCATGGTAGAGCCTGTCTGGTGCCGCGTTTGATGTCGTCACCAGCACTACACCCTCGGCAAACAACGCCTCCAGCAACCCTGCCATGAGCATTGCGTCGCCAATATCAATAATTACAAATTCGTCCAGGCATAACACGTGGACCCGGGACGCGATATCCTGCGCTACCTGTTGCAATGGATTAGCAATATTGCCGTGTTGCTGCAAAGACGCGTGAACGCGGTTCATGAAACTGTGAAAGTGCGTACGTTCACGCTTGATTTGAGCAGGTAAGGACTGGTAAAACAAATCCATCAGCATGGTCTTGCCCCGGCCAACACCCCCCCAGAAGTACAGACCGGTTATTGTTGGCCATTTACCCCGGTGCGAAAACAGGCCCTGCCACCAGCGCCCGGGTTTAGCTTCGACAAGACGCGCGAACAGATCGTCGAGTAACTCAACCGAATGCTGTTGCGCCGTATCGACGATAAATCCGGGTTGCTCCATCAATAGCTGGTAATTTTGCGACGGCTTCATGGATCCACCGAATTACCGACAGAGCTACTTTGCAACCCGCTAAGACAGCTGGATTGCATAGTATGTCGCAAATAAATATATCTGTTTTTCAACATCTTAACGTGTGCTTTTAATGTTCTTTGCTAGTATAAGGGAAGCTGCGACCCGATCTATTGAATAAAATATTAATCAAGATATACTTTTTCAGTCGATATAATGGGTAAAATTGATTGGTTTGAAAGCTTTATTAAATCATATCAGCTTAATAAAACAGGAAATTAACGACGTATCTATAAGTCATGCCAGTAGATAACCGAGTCATCAACCCCGCCCTGGCGCAACAATTGTTCCGCAAGAGTGAAATGCTCAAGCGCAAGCGAGCCGGTGAGCCCGCGGCAATCGAATCCTTTCCGCGGGTGGTAAAGACCATCACCGGATTGTGGCGTTATTCGGAAGGCAAAAAGTACCTCGAAGAATTGATCATGGTCGAAGGTGGTAGACGCCGCGCCGGGTTTCCGATGGATGCCCAGGAAGAATTGATGTTCCTGTACCAGATGCTGCTGGATCAGCATCGCATCCTGAACCTGCGCGGGCAAAAAATTACCGAGAAAAGGCCACCTGGCACCAAGTTCACGATGGGTATCAGGGACTGACAGTCCTGCCGTCTTCACGGCTTCCTGCAAGATTTCCATGTATTCAAGATTCCGGCCCGTGCTGGATCCCGCGGTCAAGCCGCGGGATGACAATTTCAGGTGATGGCGGCAACCACGCAGCAGCAATACCCGCCGTCATACCCCGGCCTCCTCTTACCGTCCTATCGCGGATTCGCCTACAGGGATGTAGGCGTTGGAGCGAAGCAGGATGCCCGAGCCATCCTAAGCCACGGGATGAGGTTGATAGGATGGCTAGCCCGCATTTCTCACCACCCTTGTGCTGCGGACGCCGATATGCTCGCTGTGACGGAGGCTGGTGAGAAATGCGGGCTAGAGCTCCTTGCCGGCCCGCCATTCCTTGAAGCGGATTACGCTGCGCGCACCGAGGGTCATCAATGGTTCCGGATACAGTCGTTGTGGCGGAGACTGCGGACGATAATCAGGCACCAGGCTGGTGGCGCTGTTCTCACTGGCCATTTCCGCAGCCACGATGCCCGCGATCGTGCCGCGCGTCGTGCCCAGCCCGTTTTGACAACAGGCACTGAATAATCCCGCTTCGAGTTCAGCCAAAGCCCAGACCTCATTACGGCTCAGGCATAGCCGTCCGGACCAGCAATACTGCATTTCGACCTGTTTCAGCATCGGGAATCGCGCATAGAACGTGCGTTCGTGATCGCGCGCGATACTCTGCAGGCGGTTATCCGGCAGACACAGCGAGGCTTCGTAGGTACAACGGTTACGAATCACCAGGCGCGGTCCGCCGCTGCCATCGATTCGGCGTACTGTCGAGCCGATTGGATCGGATGGCGTAAACCCCCAGCGCGCAATGCCACCGAGTGCATCGACTTCGGCGCCGGTGAGTTCGCGCGTCATCGAGGCATAGAGGTTTATATGCATCAAGCGACGACGATAAAAGCCAAAGCTTTCGATCAATCCGTTAACTGCCAGAATTACCCGGTTGGCATCCACCGATCCGGTGGCGGTTTTTGCCACCCAGCGTTCGCCTTTCCGGGATAGCTCCTGTAACGCCGAGTTTTCATACAACTGACAACCCGCCTGCTCTACCAGCGCATCGGCAAAGCTGCGGGTGTACAACGCGGGTTGCAATACCGCCGTCCCCGGCGTGCGCAGTCCCCCGCGGTAGTAGTCACTGCCGCAAATAGCCTGCATCGCGCTGGCATCGAGTAACTCGTAAGGCTCCCCCAGCGTATCGAGATGACGCGCATAGTTCGTATTGTGCTCACTGCCGATGCGGCAGGCGGCGGCGTTGGTTTTGCCGCAGGGATCGAAGGCTTCCTCGGGGAAGCCAAAGTCCTGCACGGCTTGCGCTGCAAACGCGATGGCGGTGCGATTCATTCTGATATTGCGCAAATCCCGCGAGTCTTCGCCGCCGTAGCTTCCGCTCGCAAGCGCATGGGGTAAATCGATCATGAAACCCGAATTACGCCCGGCAGGACCAGCAGCGACCTGCCCGGCTTCGAGTATGACGATACTTGCCTGCGCTTCGAGCTGGCGTAAGCGACGTGCCGCGGACAAGCCGGCGAAACCGGCGCCGACCACGAGATAATCACAATCTATATCCTGCACCAGTGCAGGTCGTGCCGTACGCGGTGACAGGATGGCGCTCCAGCCACTCTCGCCGAGATCGGCCGGTTTACTAGCAACACGAATCATCGGCGCGGCTAATCCACCGCTTCGCCGGAGTTGCGATCACTCAGGTCGATCCAGATGGTTTTCAGTTCGGTGTACTGATCATGCGCATGCAGCGAGTTGTCGCGCCCGCCGAAGCCTGATTGCTTGTAGCCCCCGAACGGGGTGGTGATATCACCTTCGCCGTAGCAGTTAACCGTTACCGTGCCGGCCCTGATTTCGCGCGCGGCGCGCAGTGCCTGCTTACCATTGGCGCTGAATACACTGGCGGCAAGCCCGTAATCGGTATCGTTAGCAATCGCGATTGCTTCATCGGTTGAACGGACCGTAATTACTGCCAGCACGGGGCCGAAAACTTCTTCGCGGGCCAGCTTATCGCTGGCTTTGACCTCGTCGATAATGGTGGGCAGCACGTAGCGTCCCTGTTCGGTCTTGCCTCCGATCAAGATCTTGCCTTTTTTCAGGTAGGCAGAAACTTTTTTGAAGTGCTCCTTGTCGACCAACGCACCGAGATGGTGGCGCGGATCAAGCGGATCGCCGGTTTTCCAGTTGCGCGTGCGCGCGATGATCCGTTTCATCAGTTTCTCCTTGACCGCCTCGTGTACGATCAGGCGCGAACATGCCGAGCAGTTTTCACCCATATTCCAGAAGGCGCCATTGACCACGTGCTCGGCGACCAGGTCCAGGTCTTCGGCATCCTCGAGCACGATCGCCGGATTCTTACCGCCGCACTCGAGCACGATTTTCTTCAGATTCGATGCCGCCGAATACTGCAGAAAGCGACGCCCGGTTTCGGTCGACCCGGTGAACGACAGCATATCGATGTCCGCGTGTCGCCCCATCGGTTCGCCAACATCGGGACCCATTCCGGGAACAACGTTCAACACCCCGCGCGGCAATCCCGCTTCAAGCGCGAGCTCGGCAATGCGCAGTGCACTGAGGCTGGTTTGCTCGGCCGGTTTTAACAGCACCGAATTACCCGCCGCCAGTGCCGGCGCAATCTTCCACACCATCATCAACATCGGAAAGTTCCACGGCAGCACGCAACCGACCACGCCAACCGGTTCGCGCACCACGATCGCCAGGGCATCCTCGCCCACCGGTGCCGACTGGTCGTAGATTTTGTCGATCGCCTCGGCGTGCCAGACCAGGCAATTGATGGTCTCCTCCAGATCGATGCTCTGACAGTCGCGTACGGGTTTACCGGAGTCGATAGATTCCACCACGGCGAGCTCGTGACGGTTACGCCGCATCAGTTTGGCGAGTCGAATCAGTATCGCCTTGCGCGCGCTCGGGTGGAGCCTGC
>Ga0265303_10000536_pt1 | contig 21493 bp, 16 predicted proteins | sample Helome_2_FD_192494 | JGI IMG/M metagenome (GOLD analysis project Ga0265303, IMG submission 192494) | Marine sediment microbial communities from subtidal zone of North Sea - Hel_20160317 (Illumina Assembly) | ecosystem: Environmental > Aquatic > Marine > Subtidal zone > Sediment ... | reverse complement strand
CACCACCGCGCGCTTCAGAACAGACTTTCGTCATCGCCGCTGTCAGCGTCGTCTTGCCGTGATCCACGTGACCAATCGTGCCCACGTTGACGTGGGGCTTTGTACGTTCGAACTTTTCTTTTGACATCGCTCGGTCCTCTTCAATCTATCTATTCGTTATGCCCAACAAGTCAGGCAGTTTTCTTGACAATTTCTTCGGCAACACTGGCCGGCGCTTCGGCGTAGTGATCGAATTCCATGGTGTAGGTTGCGCGGCCCTGGGTCTGTGACCTCAGGTCAGTTGCGTAACCGAACATCTCAGACAGCGGCACGTGTGCGTCGATCACTTTGCCTGCCGGCCCGTCTTCCATACCCTGCACAATGCCGCGGCGACGATTCAGGTCACCCATTACGTCGCCCATGTAATCTTCGGGCGTTACGACCTCGACCTTCATCAGGGGCTCGAGCAAAACCGGGTTGGCAATATTGGCCGCATTCTTGAAAGCTATGGAGCCCGCTATCTTGAAGGCCATTTCGTTTGAATCCACCTCGTGGTAAGAACCGTCGAACAAGGTAACCTTCACGTCGACTACCGGGTAACCAGCGATCACGCCGTTTCCAACCTGCTCCTGGATACCCTTGTCTACCGAATTGATGTACTCGCGCGGTACAGCACCACCAACGATGGCATTCTCGAATTCGTAACCACCGCCCTGTTCCATCGGCTCCAGCTTGATTTTGACGTGACCGTATTGACCACGACCGCCGGACTGTTTGACAAACTTGCCTTCGGCCTCAACCGCCTTGCGAATCGTTTCGCGGTAAGCCACCTGTGGGCGACCCACATTGGCCTCAACCTTGAATTCACGCTTCATGCGATCAACGATGATGTCGAGGTGCAGCTCACCCATGCCGGAGATAATGGTCTGGCCGGATTCCTCATCCGTGTGAACACGAAACGAAGGATCTTCCTGCGCCAACTTGCCTAGCGCAACACCCATTTTTTCCTGGTCAACCTTGGTCTTGGGCTCAACGGCTACGGAAATCACCGGATCAGGGAAATCCATGCGCTCCAGCGTAATTACGTCTTTCAGGTCGCTCAGCGTGTCGCCCGTCGTCATGTTTTTGAGACCAACCGCAGCGGCGATATCGCCGGCGCGCACTTCCTTGATTTCTTCCCGGGAGTTGGAGTGCATCTGGAGAATACGTCCGACGCGCTCTTTTTTCCCCTTGACCGGGTTGAACACGGTGTCGCCCGATTGCAGCACACCGGAATAAACACGGAAAAAGGTCAATGTGCCTACATAGGGATCAGTCGCAATTTTGAATGCCAGCGCTGCAAAAGGCTCATCATCTGAACTGGTACGCACACCTTCAGACTCATCTTCGCTAATACCCGTGATCGCAGGAACATCCAGCGGAGAAGGCATCAATTCAATGACCTTGTCCAGCATCGCCTGCACGCCCTTGTTCTTGAATGCCGTACCGCAAACACAAGGAACGATATCGTTGTTAAGCGTGCCGGCACGCAAGCCTTCGATAATCTGGTCATTACTCAGCCCACCTTCTTCCAGGTAAGCTTCCATCAATTCTTCAGTCGCTTCGGCAGCACACTCAATCATGTATTCACGAGCAGCTTCGGCCTCAGCCTGCAGATTCTCGGGTATGTCGCGAGCTTCGTAAGTCGTGCCCTGATCAGCCGAATCCCAGTAAATAGCCTGCATGCGAACCAGGTCTACAATACCTTCGAAGTCCTCTTCAGCGCCGATCGGCAACTGAATGGGCACTGCGCGCGCGCCCAGACGCTCCTTGATCTGCTCAACCACACGCATGAAATCGGCGCCCGTACGGTCCATCTTGTTAACAAAAGCCATTCGCGGAACGTTGTAACGGGTAGCCTGGCGCCAGACTGTTTCAGACTGGGGCTGAACGCCACCCACGGCGCAGAACACCGCAACGGTGCCATCGAGCACGCGCAATGAGCGCTCAACTTCGATAGTGAAGTCAACGTGCCCGGGAGTATCGATAATATTGATGCGATGCTCGGGGAACTGCTGATCCATGCCTTTCCAGAAACAGGTGGTTGCAGCGGAGGTGATGGTGATTCCACGCTCCTGCTCCTGCTCCATCCAGTCCATAGTTGCGTTGCCATCGTGTACTTCACCGATCTTGTGTGAAACACCGGTGTAGAACAGGATACGCTCAGTGGTCGTCGTCTTGCCGGCATCAATGTGAGCCATGATGCCGATATTCCGATAACGCTCAATGGGTGTAGTACGGGCCACTGTCTTAACCTCAATAAATTCTGTTGTTAGTCGCGCTTACCAGCGGTAATGCGCGAACGCCTTGTTAGCTTCAGCCATGCGGTGCGTGTCTTCCCGTTTCTTCACAGCGGTTCCACGCTGCTCAACGGCATCCAGCAACTCGCCAGCCAGGCGGTTAGGCATATTCTTTTCACCACGCTTGCGCGCTGCTTCGATAATCCAGCGCATGGCCAACGTCTGACGCCTTTTTGGACGCACTTCGACAGGCACCTGGTAGGTCGCGCCGCCAACCCTGCGTGATTTAACCTCAACCATCGGGCTGACGTGCTCCAGGGCTTTTTCGACAAGCTCGATCGCATCGGCCGTTTTGTTTTTCTCGGTGATGGTGTCGATAGCGCCGTAGACAATCTTCTCTGCGACAGATTTCTTACCACTGGTCATGACCATGTTTATGAAACGCGTGATCAATTCGCTCTGAAACTTGGGATCGGGCAGAATCTCACGTGTGTAGTTTGTATGCTTTCTGGACATGTTCGCTTTCCGTTTGTTTGCTTCGTCAGTGAGGGTTAGTTTTTGGGCCGCTTAGCGCCGTACTTCGAACGACCTTGCCGGCGATCACTTACCCCGGCGGTATCGAGGCTTCCCCGAACCGTGTGATAGCGCACACCCGGCAAATCCTTGACACGGCCACCCCTGATCAGGACCACACTGTGCTCCTGCAGATTATGACCCTCGCCACCAATGTAACTTGTCACTTCAAAGCCATTAGTCAAACGCACACGTGCGACTTTGCGAAGAGCCGAGTTAGGCTTCTTCGGTGTGGTCGTGTAAACACGGGTACATACGCCGCGTTTCTGTGGGCACCCTTCCAACGCAGGAACATTACTCTTGTAAGCTTTGTCCTTCCGCGGTTTGCGTACGAGTTGGTTGATCGTCGCCATAATTTCCTTAGTCCTGACAAATTAAAAGGCAGACGGGATAATCCCGGCTACCAGGTTTGGTGAAAAAAAACACCTTGTTCAGATAATGCCAAACGCCCAACCCCCTTTGTTGCTATTCGGGATTGAGCGCCGTTGAGTCCGGCCCACGCGCCGGCGACATCGGCTTTCCGTAACGGTCTTTTTACCGCACGGCCCTTCTGTTGGAAGGGATTGCATTTCTTAGCCGGACAATTATGGGATAGAGTCCGAACGAATGCAAGTGTTTTTGTAGTGTCGAAAGAGAAGTCGGTTTACTTTATTTCGGACACGCTCGAGACGTCCCTGTTCGCTCCGCATCTGTTCCCGACAGATGAGGGTCCCAAATAAAGTAAACCGACCTCGCTTTCTGGCACGGACCGCGATTGCGCGGTCGTGCCGTGCTCCATACTTGGCTTAGCTGTCCTTTTCCGAGGCGCTTTCGAGACTGGCGAACTCTTCCTGGGCGATGGCCGTAGCCAGTGCGGCGAGATCGATCTCCGTTTCTTCCTCTGCCTGGTGCTTGCGCGATTTGTGATAGGCCATACCGGTTCCAGCTGGAATCAACCGGCCTACAATCACGTTTTCCTTCAGGCCACGCAGATGATCTGTCGTGCCGCGTACCGCGGCTTCAGTCAACACCCGGGTGGTTTCCTGGAAAGACGCCGCGGAAATAAATGACTCAGTCGCCAGGGAAGCCTTAGTGATACCCAGCAGTATCCTTTGATACTCTGCCGGACGCACTTTGTCTTTCTTGGCAATGGCATTCTCTTCCAGCACCCGGACAACGTCGAGCTGTTCGCCGCGAAGCAGGCGTGTATCGGCTCCATCCATGACTTCAGCTTTGCGCAACATCTGCCGTACGATGACCTCGATATGCTTGTCGTTGATCTTCACACCCTGGAGGCGGTAGACGTCCTGGATTTCCTTGACCAGGTATTCATCCAGTGCTTCCACTCCCAGCAGGCGCAGGATGTCATGCGGGTTAGGCTCGCCATCAACGATGGTTTCGCCCTTCTCTACACGCTCACCTTCGAACACGATCACGTGACGCCACTTAGGAATCAGTTCCTCGTAGTTTTCACCGTCGTCCTTGGTGATGACGAGTCGCTGTTTGCCCTTGGTGTCCTTACCGAAACTGACGATACCGGAAACTTCCGCCAGGATGGATGGCTCTTTTGGCTTACGCGCTTCGAACAAGTCGGCAACCCGCGGCAAACCACCCGTAATGTCTCGGGTCTTGGACGATTCCTGGGGAATACGCGCCAACACGTCACCAACATTTACATCCTGTCCGTCCTGCATCTGGACGATAGAGCCCGACTGCAGGAAATAGTGGGCAGGGATTTCCGTTCCGGCGAGAAACAGATCCTTGCCGCCTTTTCCGGTCAGGCTGATCATCGGCCGTACATCCTTACCCGCACTGCCGCGCTGTTTCGGATCGGTGATGACCAAGCTGGTCAAACCGGTAATATCATCCAGGTGCTCATTGACCGTTACGCCATCAATGAACTCGTGGAAGCCGACTTTGCCGGCCACTTCGGTCACGATTGGATGGGTATGCGGATCCCAGGTAGCAGTGACATCACCGGCGGAGACAGCTGCCTCATCGCGAACGGAAATAATCGCACCATAAGGTACTTTATAACGCTCCTTCTCACGCCCATGATCGTCGATAACGGACAATTCGCCTGAGCGTGAAACAGCAACCAGTTTCTTGTCCACGTTTTCGACCGTTTTCATATTATGCAAACGGACACTACCGCTTGATTTAACCTGGATGTGATCCACAGCAGCCGCCCTGGAGGCCGCACCACCAATATGGAAAGTACGCATGGTCAGCTGCGTTCCCGGCTCACCAATGGACTGTGCAGCAATAACGCCGACCGCTTCGCCGATATTGACGATGTGTCCGCGTGCCAGATCACGTCCATAGCAAGATGCGCAAACGCCATGCCTGGTTTCGCAGGTAATGGTGGAGCGCACATACATCCGGTCGACACCTTTCTCTTCCAGCAGCTCTACCAATTGCTCGTCGAGCAGAGTATTGCGCGGGCAGATTACTTCGTCAGTGCCAGGTTTCAGCACGTCTTCAGCCACCGTCCGGCCAAGTACTCGCTCGCTCAGGGGCTCAACCACGTCGCCGCCTTCAACAATTGGGTGCATGGTGACACCGTTCTTGGTCTTGCAGTCTACTTCCGTAATAACCAGGTCCTGTGCAACATCCACCAGGCGGCGGGTCAGGTAACCCGAGTTAGCGGTTTTCAGTGCGGTATCGGCCAGACCCTTACGGGCACCATGGGTAGAAATAAAGTACTGCAGAACGTCAAGGCCTTCGCGGAAGTTTGCCGTAATTGGCGTCTCAATAATCGAGCCATCCGGTTTCGCCATCAGGCCTCGCATACCAGCCAACTGCCTGATCTGGGCAGCGGAACCACGAGCACCTGAATCTGCCATGATGAAGATGGAGTTCATGGAATCCTGCTCCACTTCTTCACCGGCTGCATTCGTGACAAACTCCTTACCCATGCGTTTCATCATTGCACGGGCCACCTGTTCATTGGTACGCGACCAGATATCAACGACCTTATTGTAACGCTCGCCGGAAGTAACCAGACCGGATACATACTGGTTCTGAATCTCAACGACTTCCGCTTCTGCATCGTCCAGAATTCCTTTCTTCTCATCCGGAACTATCAGGTCATCGATGCCTATTGAGACACCTGCCTTGGTAGCGAAGTGAAAACCGGTGTACATCAACTTATCGGCGAACACCACGGACTTTTTCAGACCGAGGCGGCGGTAGCATGAATTGATCAAGCCAGAAATCTGCTTTTTCTTCAGCGTCTCATTCAACAACCGGAACGGCATACCGGATGGACGGATTTCCGCCAGCAGAGCGCGGCCCACCGTTGTGTCCACCAGGTTGGTTTCATGACGTTCCTCGCCATGCTCGGAAATAATGGTCTCATCAATCCGCACCTTTATCTGCGCATGCAGGTCGATCACCTTGTTTTCAAACGCCCGGTGAACTTCATCAATATCACTGAAGTACATGCCCTGCCCCCTCGCGCCTTCGAGATGACGGGTCATGTAATACAGACCCAGCACCACATCTTGCGTGGGAACGATAATCGGTTCGCCATTGGCCGGTGAGAGGATGTTGTTGGTAGACATCATCAGGGCACGCGATTCCAGCTGCGCCTCAACGGACAGCGGCACGTGGACGGCCATCTGGTCACCATCGAAGTCAGCGTTAAACGCTGTACAAACAAGTGGGTGAAGCTGAATGGCTTTACCTTCAATCAGTACCGGCTCGAATGCCTGTATGCCCAAACGGTGAAGAGTCGGTGCACGGTTAAGCAGCACCGGATGCTCACGAATCACTTCTGACAGGATATCCCAGACCTCAGCGCGCTCTGCTTCTACGAGTTTCTTGGCCGCCTTGATCGTCGCCGCCATGCCTCGCCGTTGCAGCTTGCTGAAGATAAACGGCTTGAACAATTCCAATGCCATTTTTTTCGGCAGACCGCACTCATGAAGTCTGAGTTTCGGTCCAACCACAATCACTGAGCGGCCTGAATAGTCGACTCGCTTACCCAGCAGGTTTTGACGGAATCGGCCTTGCTTACCCTTGATCATGTCGGCAAGCGATTTCAACGGACGCTTGTTGGTGCCGGTAATTGCCCGGCCCCGACGACCGTTATCCAGCAACGCGTCTACCGCTTCCTGCAGCATACGCTTCTCGTTGCGTACGATAATATCCGGCGCATTGAGCTCCAGCAGGCGTTTCAGGCGGTTGTTGCGATTAATGGTACGGCGATACAGATCGTTAAGGTCTGAGGTTGCAAAACGCCCGCCATCCAGCGGAACCAGCGGACGCAGGTCCGGTGGCAGAACAGGCAGAACCGTCATGATCATGTATTCCGGACGGTTACCGGAATCGATGAATGCTTCGACCAGTTTGACGCGCTTGGAAAGTCGCTTCAGCTTGGTGACCGAACGGGTTGCGCCGATATCCTCGCGCAGCTGGATCTCTTGTTCCTTCAGATCGATGTTACGAAGAAGGTAATAGATGGCTTCGGCGCCCATCTTGGCCTCGAATTCATCGCCCCACTGTTCCATCGTGTCGAGGTATTGCTCATCGGTGAGCAATTGACCGCGTTCGAGATCAGTGAGACCTGCGTCAAGCACCACGTATGATTCGAAATAGAGAATCCTTTCAATGTCGCGCAGGGTCATATCGAGCATCAAACCGATGCGGGAAGGCAGCGATTTGAGGAACCAGATATGGGCAACCGGACTGGCCAGTTCGATATGGGCCATACGCTCACGACGAACCTTGGTCAGCGTGACCTCGGTGCCGCATTTTTCACAGACCACACCGCGATGTTTCATGCGCTTGTACTTGCCGCACAAACACTCGTAGTCCTTTACCGGTCCGAATATGGCTGCACAAAACAAGCCGTCACGCTCCGGTTTAAAGGTGCGATAGTTTATCGTTTCGGGCTTTTTGACTTCTCCGAATGACCAGGAGCGAATCAAATCGGGAGGCGCAAGGCCAATCCGAATTGCGTCAAAATCCAGCGGCTGCCGCTGTCTTCCATAGAGATTGAGTAAGTCTCTCACTGCTGATCTCCTATCAAGTTTCTTCGAGTTCGATGTTGATACCAAGCGAGCGGATTTCCTTCACGAGAACGTTGAAGGATTCAGGCATGCCTGCCGCCATCTGATGGTTTCCATCGACAATGTTTTTGTACATCTGGTTACGGCCGCTGACATCGTCCGATTTGACGGTCAGCATTTCCTGCAGCGTATAAGCTGCGCCGTAAGCTTCAAGTGCCCAGACTTCCATTTCCCCGAACCTCTGGCCACCGAACTGCGCCTTACCACCGAGCGGTTGCTGGGTTACAAGGCTGTATGGGCCTGTAGAACGGGCGTGCATCTTGTCATCAACCAGGTGGTTGAGTTTCAACATGTACATGTAGCCTACGGTTACCGGGCGCTCAAACGGGTCGCCCGTGCGGCCGTCATACAGGGTGCACTGACCACTCTTGGGCAGCTCGGCAAGCTCGAGAAGGTGTTTGATTTCCTTCTCGTCCGCACCATCGAACACCGGCGTGGCCATCGGGACACCCGCTTTCAGGTTCCCGGCCATGGTCATGATCTCCTCATCGGAGAATTCAGCCACGTTAACCCGGCCCTTGCGATCACTGTTGTAGATTTTGTCAAAGTACTTGCGAATTTCAGTGGTTTTGGCCTTGCGTTCCAGCATTTCACCGATTCGCTGACCCAAACCTTTCGCTGCCCAGCCAAGATGGGTTTCCAGAACCTGCCCGATGTTCATTCGGGAAGGCACACCCAGCGGGTTGAGCACGATATCAACAGGCGTACCGTCTTCCATGTACGGCATGTCTTCGGCCGGCACGATCATCGAGATCACGCCCTTGTTACCGTGACGGCCAGCCATTTTGTCACCCGGTTGAATGCGGCGCTTGACGGCCATATAGACCTTGACCATTTTGAGCACGCCAGGTGCGAGGTCGTCGCCCTGGGTGATTTTGCCCTTCTTTTCTTCGAAGCGGGCATCAAAACTCTTCCGCTGCTCCTTCAACTGGTCGGCCATTTGCTCGAGCAGCTCATTGAGCCCGTCAGATTTCATCCGCAGCTTGAACCAGTCTTCATGATCCAGATCGGCCAGGTAAGACACCGAAACCTTGCTGCCTTTCTTCAGCCCGGCCGGACCTTTGTCGGCCACCTGGCCGTTGAGTGCATTTTCAAGCCGCTGGAAAATAGCGCTTTCCACGATCCGGAGCTGGTCGTCGAGATCCTTACGAACCTGGCGCAACTGCTCTTTCTCAATGGAAATGGCGCGTTCGTCTTTGTCGACACCATCACGCGTGAATACCTGCACGTCAATAACGGTGCCATCCATACCACTGGGAACGCGCAATGACGTGTCTTTCACGTCCGAGGCTTTCTCGCCAAAAATGGCTCGCAGCAACTTCTCTTCCGGTGTCAACTGGGTTTCACCCTTTGGTGTTACCTTACCCACCAGGATGTCACCCGCGCTGACTTCAGCACCAATGTAGACGATACCGGCCTGGTCGAGCTTGTTCAGGTTATGCTCACCCACGTTCGGAATATCTGCCGTAATTTCTTCAGAACCCAGCTTCGTATCACGGGCCACGCAGGTCATCTCTTCAATATGGATCGTGGTGTAACGATCCTCCGTCACCACGCGTTCTGAAATCAGGATTGAATCCTCGAAGTTGTAGCCATTCCAGGGCATGAAAGCGACCAGCATGTTCTGCCCGAGAGCCAGTTCGCCCAGGTCAGTCGACGGTCCGTCAGCCAGCACGTCACCAGCTGAAACGATGTCACTCACACGAACCAGAGGACGCTGATTCATACAGGTGTTCTGGTTGGAACGCTGATACTTGGTCAGGTTATAGATATCAACGCCGGGATCACCTACCGGCACTTCTTCTTCATTGGCCCGCACCACGATACGTCCGGCATCAACCTGGTCAACGACTCCTCCGCGGCGCGCCACGGCAGTTACACCCGAGTCAGTGGCAACACTGCGCTCCATGCCGGTGCCGACCAGGGGCTTCTCAGCTTTCAGGGTCGGTACGGCCTGGCGCTGCATGTTGGAACCCATCAACGCTCGGTTCGCATCATCGTGCTCCAGGAACGGAACCAGTGAGGCGGCTACCGATACAATCTGTTTTGGTGAGACATCCATGTAGGAGATGTCTGAGGGCACCATCAAGGTAAATTCACCCTGGTGACGACAGGGAATGAAATCGTCAGTAAATTTTCCTGCCTTATCCAGCTCTGCATTGGCCTGGGCGATGACGTAATCGCCTTCCTCGATGGCAGAAAGGTATTCGACATCCGATGTCACCTTGCCGCCGTTTACTTTGCGGTAAGGCGTTTCGAGGAAACCATAGTCGTTGGTCCTTGCATATACCGCAAGGGAGTTGATCAGACCGATGTTCGGTCCTTCAGGTGTTTCAATTGGGCACACACGACCGTAATGTGTCGGGTGCACGTCGCGAACTTCGAAACCGGCACGCTCACGCGTCAGGCCGCCTGGACCCAGTGCAGAGACGCGGCGTTTATGCGTTACTTCAGACAGTGGGTTGTTCTGGTCCATGAACTGACTGAGCTGGGAAGATCCGAAGAACTCCTTGACGGCAGCAGCAACTGGCTTGGCGTTGATCAGCTCCTGCGGTGACAGGCCTTCACTTTCAGCCACAGAAAGGCGCTCACGTACAGCACGTTCGACACGTACCAGGCCGACCCGGAATACGTTCTCGGCCATTTCACCAACACTGCGTACACGACGGTTTCCAAGATGGTCAATGTCATCGACGCTGCCTTTACCGTTACGGATATCAATCAGTACACGCAGTACATCAAGGATATCCTTGCGGTCCAGCACACCCGGACCCTCCACTTCACTGCGGCCTACCCGACGGTTGAATTTCATGCGACCAACGCCGGAGAGGTCATAACGTTCTTCAGCAAAGAAGAGATTTTTGAACAGATTTTGTGCAGCATCCTTGGTCGGCGGTTCACCAGGGCGCATCATCCGATAGATTTCGACCAGCGCTTCAAGCTCATTCTTGGTCGGATCAATATTCAGTGTGCTGGAGATATAAGGACCCTGGTCAAGGTCGTTGACGTAAAGAATATCCAGTTTCTTGACACCTGCATCGCGCAGGGATTCCATCAACTCTTCCGTCATCTCGGTATTGGCTTCAGCCAGAACTTCACCGGATTCCTTGTCAATAATCGCGTGCGCGACGATTTTCCCGACCAGGTACTCATCGGGAACCTCCAGCGCTGTAACGCCGGATTCTTCGATCAGCTTCACGTGGCGGGCGGTAATCCGCTTGCCATCGGGCACCAGCACTTTTCCGGTTTTGCTTCGAATATCGAAGAAAGCGGTCTCACCACGCAGGCGTTCCGGAATCAATGCGAGCTTGGCGCCGACTTTCTTCAATGTGATCGTACTGGTTTCAAAGAACGTGTCGAGGATTTCCTCGTTGTTCATGCCCAGCGCACGCAACAGGATGGTCACCGGCAGTTTGCGGCGACGATCGATCCGCGTGAACATGCAGTCCTTGGGATCGAATTCAAAATCCAGCCATGAGCCGCGATAGGGAATGACCCGCGCAGAAAACAGTAATTTACCGCTGGAATGGGTTTTTCCGCGGTCATGATCGTAGAAAACGCCGGGAGAGCGGTGCAACTGTGAAACGATGACCCGCTCGGTACCGTTAACAATGAAGGTTCCCGTCTCGGTCATCAATGGCAGGTCGCCCATGTAGACTTCCTGTTCCTTGACGTACTTGACCGGCTTCACTTTCGCAGAGCTTTCCTTGTCATAAATGACCAGGCGGACTTTGACGCGTAGCGGCGCACCGTAGGACATGCCCCGCAGCTTGCATTCTTTTACGTCAAAAACCGGGTCACCCAGTTTGTAGCTGACATATTCGAGTGCAGCATTTCCTGAGTAAGCTACGATGGGGAATACCGACTGCAAAGCTCCATGCAGTCCGCGCTCCCGCCTGTCATCCAGAGCAATTTCAGTTTGCAAAAATTCCTGGTAAGAACGGATTTGCGTTTGCAGAAGGTATGGCACATCCAGGATGGATTTCCGTTTTCCGAAATCCTTGCGGATGCGCTTTTTTTCCGTAAAAGAGTAACTCATGTTCAACTACCGCCCGTGCGATCATTCATTTGAAATACAAGCAGAAACAGGCCGGAGACATGTGTCTCCAGCCTATTTCTATTCAGCCCCGATAATCAGGGAAGAAGATTTACTTAATCTCGACAGAAGCGCCAGCTTCTTCGAGCTTCTTCATGATTTCGTCAGCTTCGCCTTTAGGGATACCTTCCTTAACATTGGCAGGTACGCCTTCGACGAGATCTTTGGCTTCTTTCAGGCCCAGCCCCGTGATCTCACGTACAGTCTTGATCACCGGAACCTTCTGTGCACCGAAGGAAGTCATAACTACGTCAAATTCGGTCTGCTCTTCAGCAGCGGCGGCATCACCACCTGCAGCTGGGCCGGCAGCAACCGCAACCGGAGCTGCAGCTGATACACCAAATTTTTCTTCCATTGCGCTGATGAGGTCTACGACGTCCATCACGCTCATATTGGAAACTGTTTCCAGAATGTCTTCTTTTGAAACGGCCATTGTCGTCTCCGTAATAGTTATAGGTTAAATAAAATCAAGCAGCTTGCTTAGAGTCACGCACAGCAGCCACGGTCCGAACCATCTTGGTATGCGGTTCGGCGAGAGTACGAACGAATTTCTCGATTGGCGCCTTCATCACACCCATCAAAATCGCGATAGCCTGGTCGTAGGTTGGCAGATTCGACAGACGCTCCAATTCGGACGCGTCATATAAATCGCCACCCACAGCAACAAGCCGTGTAACGAGTTTGTCATGGCCTTTGGAATAATCCTTGACCAGGCGTGCGGCAGCACCGGGATCGTCCATGCTGAAAGCGAACAGGAGAGGTCCTGTCAGCTGTTCCTGCATGCATTCGAATTCGGTACCCTCAACAGCTCTGTGCACCAGCGTATTCTTGGCGACTTTGAGAAATACACCATCCTCGCGCGCTTTGGCACGAAGTTCGGTCATTTCCTCAACCGTCAATCCACGATACTCTGCAGCGACAGCGGCAAGCGCCTTGTTGGCCGCATCGGCCATCTCGGCAACTACTGCCTTCTTTTGCTCAAGATTGAGCGCCATTGATTACCTCCTGGAGTCTTTTGACCGGTTACCCGGCTTTCCGACTCGTCTTTCAGTGGTGACCCCGCTACGGGATTGAACGCTGTTCGGATCGAGTCCGGCATTCAATCCAGTAGCGGGGCTGCCACCATCTGCGCAGGCTGCGGCCGGTCACCCGGCTTACCCTTAAACGGCTGCCCTCCCAAAAATCCAGAGGTTCACCGCACCTGCGGTCTCTGACGGTCTATCCCGGCCAAATAACGTACCGGAGCAGCCCGTCTATCCATCACCCGCTATCTAAGCCGGATGAAAAATTCCATTTAAATATCCAACGATGTCTTGTCTACCAGTAGCCCGGGGCCCATGGTGGTCGAAACGGCCACTTTTTGCAGAAAGGTTCCCTTTGAAGACGCCGGTTTCAATTTCACCAGGTCCTTAAGCAGGGCATCAAGATTTCCTTTCAGGGCATCGGCTTCAAAATCCACTTTGCCAATCGTGCTGTGGATGATGCCTGCTTTATCTGTGCGATAACGCACCTGTCCAGCCTTGGCGTTCTTTACGGCGGTATCGACGTCGGTCGTAACCGTACCCACTTTGGGGTTGGGCATCAGGCCGCGCGGGCCCAGTACCTGGCCGAGTTTACCAACGACACGCATGGCGTCGGGTGTGGCGATAATGACGTCGAACGCCAGGTCTCCGCCCTTGATCTGGTCGTGCAGATCGTCCATGCCGACCACATCGGCGCCAGCGGCTTCCGCTATTTCGACGTTTTCGCCCTGCGCAAATACCGCGACGCGAACCTGCTTGCCGGTGCCATTTGGCAATACCGTTGAGCCGCGAACGTTCTGGTCTGATTTGCGCGAGTCGACGCCCAGGCGAATGGACACGTCTACTGACTCGATGAACTTGACCTTGCTGGTTCCCTTGAGAATTTCAAGGGCCTCGTCGATGCTGTACGCTTTACCAGGCTCGATCTGCTCGTTGATTGCCTTCAATCTTTTTCCTGCCTGTGCCATCACACGACTCCCTTGACGTTAAGACCCATGCTACGTGCTGAGCCGGCAATCGTTCTGACGGCTGCGTCCATATCGGCCGCGGTCAAATCCGGATCTTTCATCTTCGCGATTTCCTCGAGCTGTTCGCGGTTGACCGTACCCACCTTATTGGTGTTCGGTTCGCCACTGCCCTTGGGAATTCCGGCGGCCTTGCGCAACAAAACGCTGGCTGGAGGAGTTTTGGTGATAAACGAAAAACTGCGATCGGCATAGACTGTGATAATCACGGGGATCGGCATCCCGTTTTCCATGCTCTGAGTCTTGGCATTGAATGCCTTGCAGAACTCCATGATGTTAACGCCATGCTGACCCAGCGCCGGACCCACAGGTGGGCTCGGGTTGGCCTGGGCGGCAGGCACTTGCAGCTTGATATAGGCTAGAACTTTCTTCGCCATTTTATTTTCTCCCCGGGTTCAATCGCTCCGTGACCATGCACTAGAGCTCCCCGTCATTTCATGTTTGCAGTTGGCGCGAAGCGTCAGCAGCAAACTCCTTTATGAAGCTTGTCGGGTGCGGTTTTCATCGCAACGCGATGAAAGAAGCGCCCGTCAAGCACCTAAGACTTCTCGACTTGATGAAATTCCAGCTCCACCGGAGTGGAACGTCCAAAAATCAATACCGCCACTTTCAGGCGGCTCTTGTCGTAGTCGACTTCCTCGACGACGCCATTGAAATCATTGAATGGCCCGTCTACTACCCGCACCATTTCGCCCGGCTCGAAAAGCACTTTCGGCCTTGGCTTATCTACACCTTCCTGAACCCGGTTCAGGATGGCATCAGCCTCTTTCTGACTGATCGGCGCCGGCCGGTCAGCCGTTCCACCGATGAAACCCATCACTTTCGGCACGTCTTTAACCAGGTGCCAGGTTTCGTCTGTCATTTCCATTTCCACCAGCACGTAGCCAGGGAAAAATTTCCGGTCAGAGCGGCGTTTCTGCCCACCCTTCATTTCTACTACTTCTTCTGTCGGAACCAGCACATCACCGAACAGTTCTTCCATCTCTGCACGCTGAATCCGGTCTTCCAGCGAGCGTTTGACCTGCTTCTCATATCCCGAGTAAGCGTGCACGACATACCAGCGCTTGGTCATTCCTTAACCCCCAACCAGAGCGCGAATCGCCGCGCCCAGCATCCAGTCAATCGCCGCCAGGAACAGCGAAATCAAAATCGTCACGATTATGACCATCAATGCTGTCTGCAGCGTCTCCTGGTGAGTTGGCCAGACCACCTTGCGGCGCTCAATATCCGACTCCTTCAGGAAACGAAAAAACGTCGAGCCGGAATCAGACTGCGCGGCTATGAATGAAGCAATCACAGCAACGACAATCAGCCCGACAACGCGAATCGGCGTAATCGCCAGGTCCTGGAACCAGTAATAGGCGCCAACACCTGCAATCAGAAGCGCGGTGGCGATAGCCAACAACAAGGTGTTAACAACCGCAGGCTTGTTAGTTTCTGCTTTACTGCTCATATCCAGTTTTCAATTTCCCGACGGATCTGTTTATGGCAGGCCAGGAGGGAATCGAACCCCCAACCTGCGGTTTTGGAGACCGCTGCTCTGCCAATTGAGCTACTGGCCTAAACATATCCGCATAATCAATCTTATTTAAAAAACCAACAAGCCGACAGCCAATAAAGACCGTCAGCTCGAGGCTCTATCTATCTCTGCAGTTGGCGCGTCAGCGCCAGAAGCAGAGTCATGTAATCTGTTCCGAGGGTCCGGTTTTCAACGCGCAGCGGTGAAAGAAGGGCCCAAGGAACTCTTTAGCTCACTCGTGGATCTTGGCCACAACGCCGGCGCCAACGGTCCGGCCGCCTTCGCGAATAGCGAAACGCAAGCCTTCTTCCATCGCGATCGGTGCAATCAGCGACACCTGCATCTGCACGTTGTCACCCGGCATCACCATCTCCACGCCTTCCGGCAACTCGCACGCACCCGTTACATCCGTCGTACGGAAGTAAAACTGCGGACGATAGCCCTTGAAGAACGGCGTATGACGGCCACCCTCGTCTTTCGACAGGATGTATACCTCAGCCTCGAACTTCGTGTGCGGCGTGATCGAGCCTACGTGCGCCAGTACCTGGCCACGCTCTACCTCTTCACGCTTGGTGCCACGTAACAACACACCTACGTTGTCGCCCGCACGGCCTTCGTCCAGCAGCTTGCGGAACATCTCTACACCCGTGCACACCGTCTTGCTGGTTTCCTTGATGCCGACAATCTCGACTTCCTCACCCACCTTGATGATGCCGCGCTCGACTCGACCGGTCACTACCGTGCCACGACCTGAAATCGAGAACACGTCCTCGATCGGCAGCAGAAACGGCTTGTCCGTATCACGCTCAGGCTGCGGAATGTACGCATCCATCTCGTCGATCAACTTAATTACTGACGGCACGCCAATCTCTGAATCATCGCCTTCCAGCGCTTTGAGCGCAGAACCCGTTATGACCGGGGTGTCATCACCCGGGAAATCATACGAGCTCAACAGCTCACGGATCTCCATCTCAACCAGTTCCAGCAGCTCTTCGTCGTCCACCATGTCGGCTTTGTTCATGTACACCAGGATGTACGGAACACCTACCTGGCGCGCCAGCAGAATGTGCTCACGCGTCTGTGGCATCGGACCGTCGGCCGCTGATACCACCAGGATCGCTCCGTCCATCTGCGCCGCACCCGTGATCATGTTCTTCACATAATCCGCATGGCCCGGGCAATCTACGTGTGCGTAGTGACGCGCATCTGATTCGTATTCCACGTGCGCCGTGGCAATCGTGATGCCGCGTTCCCGCTCTTCAGGCGCATTATCGATCTGGTCAAATGCCTTTACTTCACCACCGCGCGCTTCAGAACAGACTTTCGTCATCGCCGCTGTCAGCGTCGTCTTGCCGTGATCCACGTGACCAATCGTGCCCACGTTGACGTGGGGCTTTGTACGTTCGAACTTTTCTTTTGACATGCCGGTCTCCGAAATTATGCAGTCACACCCAAAAATCAAATTTTCAAAACAAATTCATAAGAGCAAAATGGTGCCTACAACTGGACTCGAACCAGTGACCTCTCCCTTACCAAGGGAGTGCTCTACCACCTGAGCTATGCAGGCTCGCCCTTTTTAGCCCCAAAGCCCCAACCCTTCATAATGGAGCGGGTGATGGGAATCGAACCCACATCATCAGCTTGGAAGGCTGAGGTTCTACCTTTGAACTACACCCGCCCTGAATGGCTAAAGTGCCTCATGAGCTCTAATCATCTTTTTTACTGGTTCCACTCATTTGACAAAGTGGTGGAGGGGGGAGGATTCGAACCTCCGAAGGCATAGCCAGCAGATTTACAGTCTGCCCTCGTTGACCGCTTGAGTACCCCTCCGGTACATCGCTCCACTTCCTGTGGGTGAATAAATGTGTGCCGCCAAGGGCAAACCTGCCGGCAAAATAGTCTTTTTACGGACATTGAGCAGGCAAGCCGCTTATTCTCTCCCACCGGTACGCGCCTGTCAATAAACAAGCAGTGAATCGGCGCGGAATTTTACATGTTATAGATTGCCGGGGCAATAGTGGTTCGTGATTGGGTTGAATTAATCAGAGGGATGGCTCAAATCGGGTCATCTTCAAAAAACTCGTCGCCCTCTTCTTCCTCTTCGAAATCTACTTCTTCATCTTTCTGTGTGGTAAAAAATTCGGCCTTGTGATCGAGTTCCGCAAGGACCTCTTCATCCAGGTCAAAATCTTCATCCCAAACGTCTGCAAGCGACTCTTTTAGAGCTGCTTTTTCACGCAGCGCTTCGATTTCCTGCCAGCCACCGTTCTTACGCACAGCCTTATCCTCCGTGGAGGACGGCGCCGCGTCATTTTCAGAACTCGAAGCTTTCTTCCTGTCCATTGCTGAAACCTCTTGGCTCCAACTGCAATTGCGTCAGAAAACTTATAGCTCAAAAGTAAAGCTTTTCATAGCACTTTTTGCGTTCAGACATTGAAACGGAAGTGCATAATGTCGCCTTCGCAGACGATGTAGGCCTTGCCTTCCAGCCTCAGCTTGCCTGCTTCCCTGGCAGCCTGCTCGCCGCCAAGGGACACAAATTCGTCATACGCCGTGACTTCAGCCCGGATGAATCCGCGCTCAAAGTCCGTATGGATGCGGCCAGCTGCCTGGGGAGCCGTGGAACCCGCCTTGACAGTCCAGGCCCGGACTTCTTTCTCACCCACGGTAAAGAAGGTGAGTAATTCAAGCAGCGCATAGCCGGCGCGAATCACCTGGGCCAAACCGGATTCTTCCAGCCCCAGTTCATCCAGAAATTCCTGCCGGTCTGACTCGTCCAGTTGCGCAATCTCCGCTTCGATCCCGGCACAGACGGGCGCAACTTCAGCGTTTTCCGATTCTGCTTTCTGCCTGACCGTGTCCAGGTAGGGATTATTCTCGAATCCATCTTCGGCCACGTTAGCCACGTACATCACGGGTTTGGTGGTAATCAGATGCAAATCTGAAATCAGCTGTCTTTCTTCCGGGGCAAGCTCCACGTTGCGAGCACGGTGGCCTTCATCCAGGCAGGCTCTGAGTTTTTCAAGCACCGCCATTCTGGCCCGGTCTTCCTTTTCATTGGCCTTGAGCCGTTTTTCAGTCCGCTCAATCGCCCGCTCGACAGACTCCAGGTCCGCCAGCGAAAGTTCGGTATTGATGATCTCGATATCAGAAAGTGGATCCAGGCGGCCGGCAACATGCACGATATCGTCATTGTCAAAACAGCGGACAACGTGGGCAATGGCATCCGTTTCACGGATATGGGCAAGGAACTTGTTGCCAAGGCCCTCCCCTTTTGAGGCGCCCTCCACCAGGCCCGCAATATCGACAAACTCCATGGTCGTAGGGATCACTTTTTGCGGCTTTGCTATGGCCGCCAGCGCAGCCAGACGAAGGTCCGGAACCTCTACTACACCCACGTTTGGGTCAATCGTGCAGAACGGGTAATTTTCTGCCGAGATTTCCGCCCGTGTCAGCGAATTAAACAGCGTCGATTTTCCCACGTTGGGAAGACCAACAATTCCGCACTTAAATCCCATCTTCTTTCACCGTATGTAGTGCTTTCATGGCGCCGGCTACGTCGCCGCTCAAAATTCGTGGTATTTCACCAACCGCATCCGCAATGGAATCACGTATCATCCTTTCCTGCGTCGCTGTCGCACGGCCCAGAACATAAGCGGTAACAGCATCTTTTGATCCCGGATGCCCAATACCGATTCTCAGCCTGAGAAAATCAGGATCGATTGTGTGCCGGAATATGTCGCGCATACCGTTATGCCCGCCATGCCCTCCACCTTGCTTCAGCCTTGCCACGCCTGGAGGCAAATCCAGTTCATCATAGGCAATCATCAGGCCACTGGCGCTGACCTTGTAGTAATCCATAACCGCCCGGACCGCCTGTCCGCTGTGATTCATGAACGTGGTGGGTCTGGCAAGAATGCAATCATGCCCATCCAGCCTAAGCCTCGCGGTCTCTGCCTGCAGTCTGGATTGCATCCTGAACGGGACGCTACTGACCTGCGCCAGCCGATCCAAAAACCAAAACCCGGCATTGTGCCGGGTTTCTGCATATTGAGGGCCGGGGTTACCCAGTCCGATGATCAGGTAAGGCATTGCAACGTCTTACTTTTTGTCCTCAGCCTTTTCTTCTTCACCTTCTTCACCTTCTTCACCTTCTTCACCTTCAACGGCATCTTCATCAGGCTCAACACCCTCGCCCAGTTCACCTTCAGCCAAAGCGGCCTCGGCATCGGCTGCTGCTGCAGCACCTGTACCCTGGCTTTCCTTCACGTGGACCGCATTGGCTACGGCGGCGTCATTATCTTCGCCTTCCATCTCCAGAGCAGGAATGGTTACGCCTTCAGGCAGCACAATGCTGGAAAGCATTACGGAGTCGCCGGCTTCCATCTCGGAAAGGTCGACCTCAAGGTATTCAGGAATGTCCTTGGGCAGTGCTGCGATTTCAACTTCAGTCATCTGATGCTGAATGACGACACCGGAGGTTTTGCCTGCCGGAGACTCTTCTTCGCCGGCAAAATGGACCGGAACGGAAATCTTCAGCACCTCTTTGGCGGATACGCGCATGAAGTCTATGTGCATGATGACCGGCTTGTAAGGGTGCCTGTGCATATCCCTTACCACGGCCTGCTGCGTGCCTTCCTTGCCAACCTTGATTTCAAGGATACTGGCAAAAAACGCCTCGTTCCCGGTTGCGTGCAACAGTGCATCCTGCTCCACCGCCACTGAAACGGGATCACTATGACCCCCATAAATTACTGCGGGAACTTTACCCTGGCGACGCAGGCGGCGGCTCGCACCTTTCCCCACATCTTCACGGAGTTCCGCGTTGATCGTTGTATTGTCAGACATGATAAACCTCTACTCAAATAGTGAAATAACCGGGTCCGCGACCAGACCAGGCACGATAAATCAGCCGACCATTATATACGAGTATTCCAGGGGAAGGAATGGGATGTGCTTAATCCACGTACATTGAACTGACGGATTCGCCATGCGCCATGCGCCGAATGGTTTCCGCCAGCATCTGCGCGATGGAAAGCTGCCTGATTTTGCCGCAGGCCTGCGCGGCCTCGCTCAGCGGGATGGTGTCTGTTACCACCAGTTCGTCCATTTGTGAGTTCATTATGTTTTCGACCGCCGGACCGGACAAAACCGGGTGCACACAGTAGGCTGCCACACGGGTGGCGCCTTCATCCTTTAGCGCACCTGCGGCGGAACATAATGTGCCGGCGGTATCGACCATGTCGTCAACCAGGACGCAGCATTTATTTTCAACGTCTCCGATGATGTTCATGACGGTAGCCACGTTGGCCCGTGGCCGGCGTTTGTCGATGATAGCGAGGTCTGCATCCAGGCGCTTGGCAATAGCTCGCGCCCTTACCACTCCCCCTACATCCGGCGAAACAACGACAATATCGTGGACGGACTGCTGTTGCCAGATGTCAGCCAGGGTCAGCGGAGAGGCATAAACATTGTCCACCGGAATATCGAAAAAACCCTGGATCTGGTCAGCATGAAGATCCACCGTTACAACCCGGTCGGTGCCAACAGCAGAAATCATGGTTGCAGCCACTTTCGCCGTGATGGGAACACGGGCGGATCGCGGCCGGCGATCCTGCCGGGCGTAACCGAAGTAAGGAATCACCGCGGTGACCCGGGACGCAGAAGCGCGTTTCATGGCGTCGATCATAACGAGCAATTCCATGAAGTTATCAGCGGTGGGAACACAGGTAGGCTGGATGACATATACATCCCGGCCACGGACATTATCCATCACCTCGACCATGACTTCACCATCACTGAACCGCCCTACAACTGCTCGGCCCATCGGAACATTCAGTTCATGAGCAATGCTGCTCGCCAGCCTCAGGTTGGCATTTCCTGAGAAAACCATCAATGATGAAATAGACAAGCTCCTGCCCCGCTCTACTTGAGATCTAACGGTCT
>Ga0265303_10000535_pt1 | contig 21494 bp, 25 predicted proteins | sample Helome_2_FD_192494 | JGI IMG/M metagenome (GOLD analysis project Ga0265303, IMG submission 192494) | Marine sediment microbial communities from subtidal zone of North Sea - Hel_20160317 (Illumina Assembly) | ecosystem: Environmental > Aquatic > Marine > Subtidal zone > Sediment ... | reverse complement strand
CGACTGGACGAGCTGCAAGTTGGCTACTGGATCTTTTACTTTCACATTCCCTTCATGCTTTTTCAGCGTTAATCAGCCTTTGAACCTCTGAACGTTGAACCTTTGAACCTTTGTTCCGGCTTTGCGGGAGGCCAGGTCCATTAATCAACAATAGCAAACGCGCGCACCGGAAACGACCCCATCCCCTTTACCGGGGCCGGCACCGCAAAAAACTTAAAACCTTGATCCGGCAATTGATCCAGATGACACATATGTTCAACAATGGGAATATTAGCCTGCAGCAAGATGGAATGCGCCGGTCGGGATCCGTCAGCGGTGTCGTCGATGTTGAGCGAGTCAATGCCCACCAGTCTGGCGCCTGCAGATTTCAGGTATTCAGCTGCATTTCGGGAAAGGAAGGGATGGTTTTCAAAATACGCATCGGTTCTCCAGTGCCGATCCCAACCGGTATTGATAAGTACTGCTTTGCCTTTTATATCATTTCCTTCGAAAAGGTCCCGATGAATGGACCTTTTTTCGTGATCTACACGAAACACGATGCCATCCAGATTTGCGACCGACGCCATTTTAAGCCCGGACAAATCGATTCCCTTTTCATAACGGTGAAATGGCGCATCGATGTAAGTCCCGGTATTGGCCACCATTTCGATTTTCCCGATCTGAAATGTCGTACCACCCGAATAATGGGATTCAGAATCATCTCGGGTCATATGGTCGCTGATAATCGGGCCGGGCAATCCGGTGTACGTCACCATACCATTTTTGATCACATGGCCTAAGTCTATGAATTGGGTCATCATAAATACCCTTAATTATTCACCGCAAAGACGCAAAGGGCGCAGAGTGAAATATCTTTTAGTTTTTCGCTGAGAGGGCGAAAAACTAAAAACCTCAGCCCTACGGGCAAGGTTTTATCTCCTAAAACAATGGTCACTGATACTGAAGCCTAAAAATCCATTAACACCCATTTCATAATTTGATTTGCTGCCGCAGGCAGATTGTTTGGCCTGATTTTCCCTCTCAGGAAATCTGGCCAAGAAAAAATTATCTCTGCGAACTCTGCGCCTTTGCGGTGAGTTTAGACTTCGATGGCGGCGCCGATTTTCTTCAGATGCTCCCGAAAGCTATAAGTCGAATTTTTGCTGCGCCTTTTTACGTATTCCTCAAACCTAAATTGCTGCGACAGGGTTTTTCCATTTTTGATGTTTTCAGCCTGGCTTTGTTCAATTTCCGCAATTGTGCGGGCCACAGAAATGATGTCTTCGAGATCTTGTAGCAATGCGAAAACCACCCCATCATCATCGCCGAAAACGACATCATCGGCCGTTACTTTAAAATCACCGAACCTGGCGGTCGTGAGGGCATCCGATCCCCGCGGGTAGGCGCGCTTGGGTCCCACCGGAAAAGCACCGTAAGTAAAAACGGGAAAGCCGATCTGAATAAGCTGCGACGTATCACGGTGAAACCCCCAGACCGCAATGCCCCCCAGACCCACTGCTTGCGCCTCCAAAACGGTCAAATCCCCGATGCAGCCCTCATGCTTCCTGGCGGCATTGTCGATCGTCAGGATATCGCCGGCAGCCGCATTGGCCATGACTTCCAGAAAAATATCCACACTCCCGGAGTGCCTGACCGGCAGTACACGCCCGGCCATCCGCCAGCCCGGCACCAGCGGTTTGATCCCAATGGGCGCCACCCGCATGAAAACGCCCAGACGCACACATGCATCGGTAATTAAAGGGGTTGAAAGTGAGGCAAAGGCTTCTTTTAGGCTCTTGTTATCCATACAACCCTCCCGAAACGGTTTCATACCTGGAAAATAATTGGAAATCCCCAATTGAACAAGATGCAGTTTTTATTGCTAACAAGGTTATTGGAATGCTGCTTTATAAGGAACAATGGATGAAAACACAAGAAATTATATAAAATTTGAAACGCTCAATTTAGGTAAAAATTATTGTTGAACTGGAAATTGCTTACAAAGGTTTCGAATGTCTTGCGCCACCTGGTTCAGGATCTGCGTACTTTCAATATTGGACATCGACTTGTCCATCATGCGGGCAATCTGCCGCGCCTCTGGTTCCTGCATGCCTCTGGACGTAATCGCCGGACTACCAATTCGGATGCCGCTGCTGACCTCCGGTCTTTCCGGATCAGCAGGGATAACATTGCGGTTGACAATAATTCCCACCGACTCCAGTGTTTTTTCAGCACGCGCTCCGGTTAGCCCTTTGGATCGCAGATCGATCAATACCAGATGGTTTTCGGTCCCACCGGAAACAATTCGATACCCCAGGCGTTCAAATTCAGCGGCAAAACAATCCGCATTATTTAACGTTTTCTTTTGAAGTTCAACAAAATCCTCTGTCAAGGCCAGATGGAAGCAGACCGCTTTGGCAGCGATTAAATTGAGCGAAGGGGTCCCTTGACCGCCGGGGAATATGGCCCTGTTAATACGGTCGGCGTGTTTTTGCCTGCACAAAATAACGCCGCCACGCCCTCCGCGTAAGGTTTTGTAAGTGGTAAAGGTCACAAAATCGGCATGGAGAACCGGACTGGGGATGACTTTTGCGGCCACCAGGCCTGCAATGTGGGCCATGTCGACCAGCAAGACAGCCGAAACCGACTGTGCTATTTCAGCCATTTTTTCATAATCGATCAAACGGGGGTATGAGCTGGCACCGGCGACGATCATGCGAGGTCCGAAACTTTTAGCAAGATCTTCGATTTCGTCATAGTCAATTTGTTCGGTTTTAAGATTGAGCCCGTAATGCTGAAAGTCAAAACAGCGGCTGGTCATCGAGGCAGCACCGCCATGGGACAGGTGCCCCCCGTGGGATAATTTCATCGACAGGATGCGATCACCCACACCGAGCACGGAAAAATAGACCGCCAGGTTGGCTGAAACCCCGCTGTGCGGCTGAACATTGGCATGTTCGGCTTCGAACAGACGTTTGGCTCTGGAAACGGCAAGGCTTTCCAGCGCGTCGGCATTCCGGCAGCCGGCGTGAAACCGATTGCCCGGGAATCCTTCTGCCGCTTTGAGACTGAAAATCGAACCCTGAGCTTCCAGAACAGACAGGGGTGCATGATTTTCAGCCGCAATCAGGTCCAGCGTGTTTTCAACTCTGGATTCTTCGTCCCGAATAATCCGGGCCACCTCCGGATCATCTTCCATCAAATATGGCATAATTGCACCTTGGCTATTTTTTTTAAACCGCAGTTTTGCGCAGATATCCGCAGACTACTTTGTTCGGCCGATCTGGCCGAACAGCAGATTAGCTCCGGATTACCGATTTATCGGGTCCGAAGGGCTTAAAGGTGACAATCAGCTGCGGCAGCAGCGTCAGGGCAGCCAATAGGGCAATGAACATAGCCAATGCCGTCAGCAGACCGAAATATATGCTGGGAATAAAATTGGACAGGGCCAGTATCGAGAAACCGATAATAATCGTCAGTGATGTGTAGTACATGGCGCGGCCAATGCTGCCGTGACATTGGAGAGCGGTCTTAATATAGCCGGTTTCAGACTGAAACTCGTGTCTGAATCGGTAAATGTAGTGAATCGTGTTATCCACTGCAATCCCGATGCTGATGGCAGCTATGGTAATGGTCATCATGTCCAGGGGAATTTTCAGCCATCCCATAACACCCAGCACCACTGAAATCGCCAGCAGATTGGGTGCGAGGGCGATCAGCGCCAGTTTCAACGATCGAAACAGAATCAGGAACATACCCAGAAGCGCCAGGAGGACCACTCCCAGGGTGAGAATCTGGGACTCAAACAAGCTCTGCAGCATATTATTATAGAGCACCAGCATACCGGCCAAATGGACCTTCTCTTCCTTTAGTCCCAGTTTGTTGACCAGGTCATGCCGGATCTTTTTCAACAGGGCGTCGCGTCTCAATGATTTTTCGGAATCCTTGACACGGATAGAATATCGTAGCTGATTATGTTGGGGAGATACATAGGGTTTTAATATGATGCGCTTAAATTTTTGAGGCAGTTCGCTGTATACCAGCGCCAGCTGAAAATTGTCCAACGGTTGGCCGTTGTTTAATTTTGCAGCCATCTTCAGCATCGTTGCCAGCGACAGGACTTTGCCGATCTCCGGCAAGCTGTCAAGGTAATCATGGATTTTAGTCGCCTGAGTCATTCGGTCGGCGGTAAACCAATATTTTTCATCATTGCCTTCTTCGAACTCATCAAACTTCTCAAATTCTTCACCGCCGGGTTCTTCGGTTTTATCCACAGCCACTGCGATTGGTGTATCAGGCCCATCGATTTCGACAATGACATCCAATGGGGTGGTGCCACCCAGTTTTTCGTCAATGACTTTCAGACCCCGATAAATTTCGGTGGTATCTTTAAAGTAATTAATAAAGCTGTTTTCAACGACGAGTCTGGTCATGCCGAGGACGTTCATAATTAAAATGAGGCAGCTGCCGATGAGGATCAACCTGCCATGCGCTTCGGTAAACCGGCCTAAAAATGATGTAAAAGAGAACCTTTTGGTCTTTATGACCTGCGGAGCTTCTTTGCCCAGCAACATAAGCCCGGCCGGAAAGAATAAAAATGTCACAATCAGAGAAACAACGATACCGGCACTCATCATCCAGCCAAAGGTTCTGACGGGCAGGATATCGCAGAGAAGCAGCGAACTGAATCCGGCGATCGTCGTAAATGCGGCATACAGGCAGGGCGTCAGCATTAAGCGGACGGTTTCAAGAATCAGTTGGCGCTGATCAGCTTCAGGATTATTCAACAAAAGATCCTGGTAGCGTACGATCAAATGGATCGTAATCGCCATGGTAATGATCAGCTGTAATGATATAAAATTAGAAGAAATAACCGTGACCTTCCAGCCAAACATCCCCAGCAGTCCCATCATTGAAATGGTTGCAAAAACACAGCATAGCATCGGCAATAAGACCCAGCGAATTTTTCTAAAAATGATGCTCAAGGTAACGACGAGAAAAAATGCGACTCCGATGCCGAATACCTTCAGGTCTTGCTTAACAAAACTGATTAGATCGTCTGATATGACGCTGATGCCGCCCAAGAAGAGCTCGGCATCCTGACGGTAGTTGTCCATAATGGCCCGGATAGCGGCTATATCCTCATGTCGGATTTGCCTTCGCTTTTCTCGATGCTTTTGGAGTTGCGCTTTGACCTTTTTGAATTCGATAATTTCTGCGTCAGTAAGAGCGTTTTTGGCTGCTTTTTCTTGAAAATTGCCAAAACGCGTCAATAAGCCCTGATAGACTTCGTCGACCGGGAATTTAACCTGAAGACCGGTGGTCTTGAGATCGGGGCTGACAAGCAGATTTTGGTAAAGAGGGCTGTTTTTAAACTCGATTGTGGCGAGATTTCGATCTACGGTAGGAGATTCAAGGGTTTGGATGCTGGTGGTGAGTTCCTTAACCGGCACCGGAGGACTTTCCAACAAGGGGGCATCCAATATGGAAACCACTGAAGTCACCCTGTTTAACCGCTTTAATTCATCCCGTAGCCGGGTCAGTTTTTTCAGGGCCTCATCTGAGAACAAATCGGCTGTTGGGGAATAGGTCAGCAATAAATAATCGTGCCCTCCATAGCGCGATTTAATCAGCCGCGAATATAGCAAGTCTTCATCGGTCTCGATAATCAGCGTTTCGTTGGACGCATCGAGCTTAAAGTTCTTTGCCTGATAGCCCAGAAAAATAACAATTGCCAGTAAACAAAGTATAACAATTCCCGGGCGTTGGAGAATAACGCTGTCGTAAAGACGCATCATCATAGAATGGCGTGTTGTCATCTAAGCAGCCTAACTCGGTGGGCAGGGGTTTTCAGTTGGCAATCGGTTTTTCCAGTTTCTCAAGTAGGTCGTCAAAGGTCCCGTTTTTTAAAATCTCGGCAAATTGAGATCGGTAGCTTCGAATAATGCTGACACCCTGAATCTCAATATCATATATCCGCCACCCGCTCTTTGACGCATAAAACTTGTATAACATGGATATTTTCTTGCCTTTTGAAACCAGATCGGTGGGGATGTGGATCTTAGCGTTGACCTTAACCGCAGACCCGTAAACGATTTTTTCATCGGTGTAAGCAGTAAGTCTGTTGAGGTATGACTGCCGCAGGCGTTTGATAAAAAGTTCTGTGAAGCGATCTTTATTTTCATCCGTCAGGCCCGTCCAGTGTTCTCTGCCTAAAGATAACCTGGCCATGAGGGGGAAATCAAACATGGGGGTGACGATTTCAACGATCTCTTCGCTTTTTGCCTGTTTTTCAAGATCATTTTTCTCTAAAACTGAAAATACGGCAGCCAGTTTGGCCTTTAAAAAATCGGCGGCGTCATTTTGACTTTCGGCCAGCACCAACGGGTTCAACACGAACAGACCCATTACAACATAAAGCCCGGCAATTTTAGCCCATTTCTTTATATCCATTTTTAGATTCTGCTCCAAATTCAAATTTTTTAAAAGGATTACATACGAATACTAGGAAGGCAAGGTTTTTTAGCGGACCGGGGTTTCTCCTCAATCTCGAAAAAGAAAGGGTCTCAAAAAAGGGCTCATTATGAAGGGAAGCACTTTGCAAACGCCATCATCAGCTTTGGTGAACCCTTTATTCGAATCTTGCGGCTCAACAACGCCCATAGCAAATTCTTCTCCTTGGCCAAAAAATCCAGCCACGTGCGCGTATCTGCAGTAACATGCAGATCAGCAGTATCGACATGGCCCGCTTTAACTTCCAGGGTCTTGTTTCGAATGATTACGGTTGCCTCGCAATTATCCTCACCGGTAAATGTAAAATGATAGGTTACATCCAGTCCCTCTGATTGATTCCTTTGAAATACCACCGGCAAACTGGCAAGAAAATTTTGAGCGGAGTTTGGCCGCAGGCCGTTTCCAACACGTCTGATCGTTTTATGGGGATAACGTTTGGCAACATGGGCTTCCGCGTCAGAGCCGGGAATAACAAAAACACTTTCCGTATTGTTTTGCAACGGTTTGACAACCTGTTTCATATAAGCCTGACGATCGGCCAGGTATAGCCCGATGCGTTCATCGCCAGCCGGACAAGCCGCCATGCAATAGGAGGACTTGTTACAAATTCCGTAGCTTAAGCTCTGCCACATAGAGACGGTTTCCGGGTCGGCCACTTTCTTGCGGTAGTCGCGGACCGTTTTGCTGGTCACGATATTTTCCACCCAGTCTGCAAATCCTCCCAGACGCTCGCGGTAATTATGGGTGAAGCAATTTGAAAATTGGAAATTACCATCGTTGCCAACCGCACCGACCGGGCAAACAGCCGCGCACAGCTTGCATTCAATACAAGGATTGTAGTCTAAAGGGCTGTCATATGCCGAGGTCTCGCGGTCAACCAGTACCGTATCCAACAAAATAAAATTTCCAAATCGCGGATGAAGTAGATTCCGGTTGTTTCCTAAATGCCCCAGGCCTGCGGCCACCGCAATCGGCTTGTGCGAAACCGGCCACATCTTGCCCGGCCATTTATCCAGGTCCATTGGAAATCCGCAAGCGTAATTCAGTGCGCCGACACCCTTTTGTGCCAGAACCTGAGTTACCTTGCGTGCAATCCCATCAGCTTCTTTCTGAGTTCTAATAAATTCAAGATCCCTCACCGCCTGGGATATACAACGGATATTTTCCGGATTCAGTCGACGGACAAAACTTACAAGTGTTTGGGTTTGCGGAAAAATTTCGAGGATGTCTGCCCGATAATCAGCTAATTCAGGACGATTGATTTCAACCAGTCCGACATCATCGGCCCCGGCTTCCAGAACCTGCTGCTTTAGCCATTCGGCATCGAGAGTATTCGGCGCTTTTGACGCCGATATTGCTTCCGCTTGCTCTCGATAGCGCTTTACGGTTGGGTGGTCTTCAAGTTTCATCAGACAGCCTCCTTATGACGAATAGGGGTCTTTGTGCTTGATTACATACCAACCAGTATGTATAATTAAAAAAATATGTCAAGCAAAAAAATGGCCAGCCCCCCTGTAAAGCAAATTTTCATTTCCAGATACTTAATTTATAAATACCTGGAATTATATTTTATACTTTAATAACTGCGGACACCTATACGATATGTTCGCCCATTAATTTTTCGTTGACATTCTCAATTAATAATGCATACTGGCCGGTATGATAAAAAGCAATCCAACACGGCAAAAAATTTTGGAATCAGCTTTTCAGGAAATCCATCTCCAGGGCTTTCAGGCGGCCAGTCTCAACTCAATTCTTAATAGATCAGACGTTACCAAGGGGGCACTGTATCACTATTTCCCAGACAAACAGGCTTTAGGGTTTGCAGTTGTCGAGGAGCTGATCAAAGAAGCTGTTTTGCAGTTCTGGCTGCGCCCGCTGGAGGAAGCCAGCGACCCGATTGACGGCTTGAAAGGTCTAATAAATGTGGCCGGCAAAAGCCTTTCAGATGAAGATGTTTTGCTGGGATGCCCGTTGAACAACCTCTGTCTGGAGATGTCACCCATTGACGATGGCTTCCGGCAGCGCCTAAAGCAGGTCTATGAATTATGGCGAGAGGGTTTTGCATGGGCGTTGCGCGCAGGTCAGACCAATGGAACGGTAAAATCAACTATTAATGCCATGGATTGCGCCACATTTATCGTAGCATCTCTGGCCGGTTGCCGCAGCCTGGCAAAGAATGCCCAAAGCCGCGACGTCTTGAACGCCTGCGGGCAGAATCTGATCCTCTATCTGGACACTCTTCAGCCGTGATCTTCTCTTTTTCAGCCCCACTTTAAAATCAGCGGTTAATACCTGAATCTTGCATGAAAATTAATGAGAAACTGGTTCTGAATTCTCCTCTAAGCCTTGAAATAAAAGCGTGATGGTATATAAATTGTGTGGCACGATAGAACTAAATTTTTGCCGGTTCCAGCATCGCTTATAAATTATAATTTTGTTGAAGGAACCTACATGCATATCCATACGCTGCAAAAATGGCAACACCGCCACCGCTATAATATCGAAGACGGGCACGGGGAACGCAATACCCGCCGGGTTATTGTGCTGACGCTGTCCATGATGATCATTGAAATAATTGCCGGCTATATGTTTGGCTCCATGGCCCTACTGGCTGATGGCTGGCACATGGGAACCCATGCGGTGGCGCTGAGCATCACGGCCTTTGCCTATTTTTATGCGCGTAAACATTCAGATAACCCCAATTACAGTTTTGGGACCGGAAAAGTAGGTGTGCTGGGGGGCTTTACCAGCGCGGTCGTGCTGGCCGTCATTGCATTGCTCATCGGCGTTGAGTCCATTCAGCGGCTGGTTTCTCCCCTGCCCATTCGCTTCAATGAGGCCATTATAGTGGCATTCGTCGGCCTGGTGGTCAATGTAATCAGCGCTTTTTTGCTGCAGGGAAAACACCAACATCACCATGAACATCAAGCCCACGACCATGGACATACGAAGAAATTTCGTGACCACAACTTAAGAGCCGCCTATTTTCACGTACTGGCAGATGCTCTTACGTCTCTGTTGGCCATCATTGCCTTATTTACCGGCAAAGCCTTCGGATGGATCTGGATGGATCCGATTATGGGCATTGTCGGTGCCCTGATTATTTCTCGCTGGTCCTACGGATTGTTGGTGGATTCCGGGAAGGTGCTGCTGGACCGTGATGTCAACCCGGAGGCCATCGCCGAAATTCGATCACTGATCGAGGCGGATTCGGACAACCGGGTTGCGGATCTGCATGTGTGGCGGGTGGGCACCCACCACCTTTCGGCGATTGTATCTATCGTTACCCATTACCCCAAATCACCCGACCACTATAAAAAACTACTCGCTGATTATGATGAAATCGTTCATGTCACTGTAGAGGTCAATCCATGTGAAAGTGATCCCTGCCTTGTCGATCCTCAAACGACATCCTAAATCCATGAAATTATAGCAAGCAGAATATTATTGCCATAATTTTGCATGAAAATTAATACGAATTTGAGATTGCATTTTCACCGCTTTCCATAATAATTTTTCGAATGATGGAATTGCGGTAAAAGTGGTTGTAGAAAAAACGTTTGAATACCGGAACGTTGTTTTACAACCACTATAGCTTCGCCCTTAAGTGTCCCGTTCCGTTGGATGACGCATCTGATTTTTTAATACTAAGGTGCGCCTCCTTGCATATGAAAGCCTCCGACTTGTCCGCCTCGGGAGGACGCGTGCAAAATTCATGTATTAAGTTTAAATTCTTGACAACTTTATGCTGCAACATTAATTTAATATTAAATTATTTAATATTAAGGTATAAATGCAAAACCGTTACAGAGGAAATAAAAAGGAACGCAGAGCCCTGAGAACTTACGTAAAGCTGATGCGGGCGACCGAATCGGTAACCCATAGCATCCATCAGCATCTGTCTTCAACGGGTTTGACGCTCAGTCAGTTTGCCGTGCTTGAGGCGCTTTATCATCTGGGCCCGCTCTCCCAGAAAGATATCGCCAAAAAAATTCTCCGGAGCAGCGGTAACATCACAATGGTAATCGACAACCTCGAAAAGCGCGGGCTCGCGCAGCGCAAACGCCATAAAGTTGACAGGCGCTACTATATTGTCCATCTTACGACTCAGGGGAATAAACTGATCAGTGGCATATTTCCACGCCATGCCGGAATGATTGTATCTGAGATGGCGGTTCTCAACGCAAGTGAACAGAAAAAATTGAGCAAATTATGCAAAAAATTAGGATTAAAAAATAAACCATAGAACGCAAACAGGAGAATTTGACCATGAAAGTACTGATTGTTTTTTATTCCACATACGGGCATGTCTATAAAATGGCCGAGGCCGTTGCCGCAGGCGCAAAAAAGGTGGCCGGAGCTGAAGTCGACATTCGGCGGGTCCCGGAGACCTTGCCGCCGGAAGTTCTTGAAAAAATGGGCGCTGTCGATGCCCAAAAATCATTTTCTCACATAGCCGAATGTTCTGTGGATGAGCTGGCCCAGGCCGATGCCGTTATATTCGGCACGCCGACGCGCTTTGGCAATATGTGCGGACAAATGCGTCAATTTTTGGATGCCACCGGACAGCTGTGGGCAAAAGGTTCTCTGGTGGGAAAGGTCGGCAGCGTTTTTACCTGCAGCGCCACCCAGCATGGCGGCCAGGAATCGACCATTCTAACATTTCATGTCACCTTGCTGCACCACGGGTTTGTGGTGGTCGGCCTGCCGTATGCCTTTCAGGGTCAGATGCGAGTCGATGAGATTACCGGTGGGTCCCCATATGGTGCATCGACGATTGCCGGCGGGGATGGCTCGCGAATGCCCAGTGAAAACGAATTAGAAGCCGCACGTTTCCAGGGCAAACACGTGGCCAAAATTGCGTCAAAATTAACCGCTTAGCAGCAATACAAAAAGCGCTTAATGACGCGTCCAGGCTGAAAAAAATTCGCTGCTGCTGATAAGCGCAGATTATATACATTCTGTAAGGAGAATAACATGACACTGCAAGTCAGAAAAGTGGCCCGCATCATAGAGCCCAGGCCGGTGCTCGAAGGCGCCGGGGTGAGGCTTAAAAGGAGCATTGCCACCGCTGAACTGGATCATGTCGATCCATTTTTACTGTTTGATCATTTTGGATCCAGCAACCCAGCGGATTATATGAAGGGGTTTCCCATGCATCCGCATCGCGGAATTGAAACCGTCACTTACATGATTGAGGGGCGTGTAAACCATAAAGACAGCATTGGTAATTCAGGAACCATCACAGACGGTGATGTCCAATGGATGACATCCGGCCGGGGCATCCTGCACGAGGAAATGCCTCAACAGATTGATGGCGAAATGAAGGGCTTTCAGCTCTGGGTGAACCTTCCGGCCAAACTCAAGATGACCGCCCCGCGCTATCAGAATATAGCATCCGATCAGATACCGAAGGTTCAGATCCAAGATGGCATTAAAATTAGGGTGATCGCCGGTGAAATAAACGGTGTCTCCGGCCCGGTAAAAGAGATTGTAGCCGAACCGATCTATCTGGACGTCTCGGTTCCACCAAACACCTCTTTTTCACAGCCGATTGCCAGCGGGCACGCCGCCATAGCCTATGTTTTCGAGGGTGAGGGTGTATTTGGCCCAGACGTGAGCGAACAGGAACCCGCGGTTGGCCAGCCGCGCCTGATAGTCTTTGGTGATGGGGATCTGATATCGGCCCGGGCTATGGATCAAGGCATGCGATTTCTGCTGGTTTCAGGCAAACCTTTAAACGAACCCATCGCACGCTATGGACCGTTTGTGATGAATACGCAGTCGGAAATTGAACAGACGTTAGAGGAGCTTAAAAACGGCACGTTCATCAGGAATTGACTTCAATTTCTCCATCTCTTGCTCGATGGTTTTGTTGCAAACCGTTTCAAAATGCTCTCTATGGTTATTTGAATGGATTGGCGAACGACAATTAGGGAAGTACTTATACTCCTGGGTGTTGCGGTGACACTGGCTTTGGTGGTTAACTATCTTTCGCCAAAAGGTATTGCCCTGGTGGGACAGTGGGACACAGCCAAAGGCGTCATTACTGCCAATGCCACCAATGACGATGATTATCGCATTTCGGAAATCGACTGGATACCGGATGCCAGAAAAATATTTGATAACGGCGATACGCTTTTTGTGGACGCGCGTTCAAGGGATGACTATGAAAGCGGACACATCCCGGGAGCCATATCATTGCCAGTGGGCCAATTTAATGAACAGATTGAATCTTTCCTGAATCAATACCCACCTGATCAATCCATCGTTACCTATTGCTCAGGCCGAACCTGCGAAGACAGCCATCATCTGGCCCGGTTGCTCTCAGATGTCGGGTTCAGTGACGTACGGATTTTTATTGACGGCTTCCCGGGTTGGGAAGCGGAGGGATATCCGATTGAGTAATTTAGGACAATCCATAATAAAAAACAGCTGGATCGAACTGGCGGCCCGTTGGATTCTGGGACTCATCTTTATTTATGCAAGTCTCCATAAGATTTTATCACCTGCGGATTTTGCCAAAATCGTTTACGGCTATGATCTTTTTCCGCATGTATTCATCAATCTGATTGCCATCATAATCCCGTTCCTGGAACTTATTGCCGGCCTGGCCCTGATCATTGGTGTTTATCCGCGCTCGGCCGCCATCATCATTAACGGTCTGCTCCTGGCCTTTATGGCAGCATTAACCATCAATCTGATTCGCGGCCATGAATTTGATTGCGGCTGCTTTTCCGCCGGCCAGAGCGGATATTCAAGTTCTACCAAAGTGACACTGGTACGGGACGTCATCTATTTTGTGTTTGGTTTACAGATTGTTCTGTTTGAAGGTAATCGCAGAAGCTACTTTGGCCGACTCAATTCTCGGCATTAGCTTCAAATTCATGTCAAACAGCGCTGTGAGCCAGGCCGTCAGCTTTGGCAATATTAAACACAAAAATAGCAGGCAGAGGATATGACCCATTTCCTCTGCCTGTTTTTTTTATTTGACAAAAAAATAAACTTATTTTAATATTCAATTAATCTATTGAATAATTGAGGAAATGGCATGAAAAATCCAAACCGAGCGTTTAAAGATGCCATTTATGAACAGTTTGCACGAATCGGAAAGGCCGTTTCCAGTCCGAAGCGACTGGAGCTTTTGGATCTGCTGTGCCAGGGCCCGCGAAGCGTCGAGGTTTTGGCCAAAGAGTCCAGCCTGACATTTGCCAATGCATCCCAGCATCTGCAGGTCCTGCGGGCATCCCGTCTGGTGGAGGCTGACAAAGAAGGCTTGTATGTCATTTACAGGCTTGCCGATCAAAACGTCTGTGAGTTTTTTCGGTCCATGCGGTTGCTGGCTGAAAGCAGATTGGCCGAAGTTGAGCAGATCAAACGCCGTTTCCTGGAGAGCAGAGAAGGGATGGAGCCGGTGGATTGCGAAAAACTTCTGAGGCTCGTGCGGGAAGGCGCGGTGACGGTTTTGGATGTCCGCCCGAGGGTAGAGTACAATGCCGGGCACATTCCCGGAGCCTTATCCATCCCCCTTAAAGAGCTGCAGCTGGGCCTGGCGGATTTGCCTCGCGATCAGGACATCGTGGCCTACTGTCGGGGTCCATATTGCGTTTTATCCATTCAGGCTGTGGAAATGCTGCGTGCCCGGGGGTTCAAGGCCATCCGCCTTGAAGAAGGGATTCAGGACTTGCAGGCCATGGGGTTTCCGATCGCTGTTAACGAAGAAAGCTGAGCAGCAATAAATATTTACTGCTCAAACGAACGCGCGTGATCGTAACTGTCAAAAAAGATTGTCCATAGGGACAAAAGGAAAGCTTGACCGATGAGCGGTTTAAGAAAAGCTTTGCTGGCGCTGGCAGCCGTAGCGTTAACCGTGGGTTCCCTCTTGCACGCGAATCGGGAGGTTGTTCCCAAAACAGCCACCTGGCAGGATGTGCTGACCGAGGCCAAGCAGGGCGATTACCGGATTATAGACACCGATAAATTATGGGATCGCTATAAAAAAGATCCTGGAAAAACCCTTTTTGTGGACACCCGCCAGGAATGGGAATACCGAACCGGACACATCAAGGGCGCCCTCAATTTTCCGATCGAGCCGACCTGGTTGTCGCGCTGGCGCAATAAAGGTGCAATGGGAAAATTTTTGGGGCCGGATAAGAATCGTTTCATCGTGTTTTACTGAGCGGGGCTGGCATGAGTCCGCAGCGACTCGGCGGCCCGGGTGGCCGTGACGCTGGGTTATAAAAACGTCTTGCGTGACCCCATGGGTTATCCGGAATGGCATGCCAGGGGTCTTCCCGTTGACAGCACCCCGGCCGGGCTTTCTGAGGTATCGCTAACACCCCAACAGTCAAGGCCCCTGCAGGGCTGGGGGATGATCTGGACGCTTCTGGGCATCTTTGCCGGCGGAATCGCCCTGAACCTGACACCGTGTATCTATCCTTTAATTCCAATTACGGTTTCATTATTCGGCGGTCAGCGCTCTGAGAGCCAGCGAAAGCTGATGCTTCACGGGACCTGTTATATCGGCGGACTTGCGCTCACCAACTCGGTGCTCGGGGTGATTGCAGCCCTGACCGGTGGACTGCTGGGGAGTTTACTGCAACACCCGATGGTGCTCGCTCTGGTGGCTGCCGTCTTGATCTTTTTTGCCACCAGTCTCTTTGGACTCTGGGAAATACGCCTTCCATACGCTTTATCAAAGATGGCTTCAAGGACTTACACCGGTTATTTTGGAAGCCTCTTCATGGGCCTGACATTGGGCGTGGTAGCCTCGGCGTGTATCGGCCCGTTCATTTTGGGATTGCTCACCTGGGTCGCCACCATCGGAAGCATATGGATCGCGTTTTTAATCTTCTTTACCTTGAGCCTCGGCCTGGGCTTACCTCTCTTTTTTCTGGCCCTGTTTTCAGGACAACTGAACAAACTTCCGCGTTCCGGTGAATGGATGCTGTGGGTCACGAAGCTTTTGGGTTGGATTCTGGTGGGCATGGCTGCTTATTTTATTCAGCCGTTGTTACCTGAAACTGCAAAGATTTTCTTACTGGCAGCCGTCGCTTTAGCTGCGGCATTGCACCTGGGCTGGATCGACAGGACTCGGGCCGGGTTCCGGGGGTTCGAGTGGCTTAGAACCGCTGCAGCCATCGTAGGCCTGATCATAGCGACTTTTCTTATCGGTTCATGGGTAATGCGAGGCCCCGGCGTGACCTGGCATCCCTACTCAGAGCAAGTATTGGCGGAAGCACAAAGATTGCAAAAACCGGTCATCATGGATTTCTATGCCGACTGGTGCGCCCCCTGCCGCGAGCTGGATGAAGTCACGTTTCATGATCCTGAAATCATCAAACAGGCGAAAAGCAATTTTACCATGATTAAGGTTGACTTAACCCGCAAAGGCAATCCGATTCACGAAAGTTTACTACGGCAATATGGAGTCAAAGGTGTGCCCACAGTTGTGTTTTTAGACCCTCAGGGAAAAGAACGGCGCGATCTGCGCCTGGTGGATTTTGTGCCCGCCGAACAATTTTTAATCCACATGGCAGAAATTAAGAAAACTCAATAAAAAAAGTACTTGAATTTGCACGAGTCGGAGGCTCGCCCAAAGGGTGAAAATTGATGAGATAAAAAGATTTTTATCCATTTTATTTGATAATTTATTAGTCTACTTCGCTGACTTGCTTAGACTGCTATTATTAAGGTTATTAAAGCGTCTCATTAATTTTAATGCAAATTCAAGTCTTAAAAGGAGATGATCATGCTGAAAATCAGATTTTTCATGAACCTGCCCAATGGAAAGCCATGAAAGCACTTTAAAAAAATGATGCCCAGGCTGGGTGAAAAATACGACATCGAGATTGAAACGATCGAAAAGCCAAAAGACGAGTATATGACCGATGAATATTTTGAACTCGATCTGCCGGTTGCGCCTGCGGTTATGGTAGGCGATGAAATTGTTGTAGAAGGGACCGACGTTTCCAAAAAAAAACTGGAGGCGGCAATCAAGGCAGGCCTGCAATAATCCGTCTTTGTTAAAAAGGGGTAAACGTATGGAAATTCAATTTACGACTAAAGACAAAAAATGGATTCAAAAAACGATTAGGAAAACATATTCCAAAGCCGCTAAAAACCCTGGTGGCCTGTTTAGATATCCCACGGGCCATGAGGGACTTACGACTTTAAAATATGATCCTGAACTCCTGCAGGCGTTACCGGCGGAAGTTGCCGCTTCATATTGCGGCGTGGGCAATCCCTTCACCTTAGGACCCATAAATGCAGGGGATGCTGTGCTGGATGTGGGCTGCGGAGCCGGCGTCGACGCGCTTTTTTCAGCGATGCGGACGGGCCCTTCGGGAAAAGTGACGGGGATCGATATAACCCCTGCAATGCTTAAGCGGGCTCAAAAGAATCTTTCGATGACGGATTTAAAAAATGTCCGCTTTGAGGAAGGATCGGTTGAAAACCTGCCCTTTGCAGATGAAGTCTTTGACGTTGTAACCTCAAATGGGGCCTTAAACCTTATCCCCGACAAAACCAGGGCCTTTGGTGAGATCTACCGCGTTTTAAAATCAGGTGGACGCCTGATGGTCGCAGACGAAATTCTAATCGGTGAATTGCCCAAGGAAAAAAATAAAATAATTAAAAGCTGGGCTCAGTGAGAGGGCGGGGCAATACCGGGAAAGGATTTCCTGGCAATGCTTCAAAAGGTTGGGTTCAAAACCCCCGAGCTGGTTGCTAAAACGGGATTTAACAGTTCACCCAAAACAGAGGGCGTATTGATTCGTGCGGTAAAATAAAGCGCACTGGACATGCAAACTAAATAAAAAATGAAGAAAACAAATTATCGCATGCACTTGCAAGGGAAAATTGTTCGCAGTTCGATCGTGATTTTTTATTTATTGATCGGGCTCGAAATCATCATCATGATCAGCCCCTTTGCGGCCTATTTCTATGCCGGGTATGGCCCGTTACTCAACACGCTCTATGCTTTTCCGGCCACTGCCTGGCTGACCGGCTTTTTTTTACCCCATGCCGTCGTCTCCAAGAGCAGTGTTCTCAATTTTGTCAACGGTTTTGGTCGAACCCTGTTCTCCCTTGGAATGCTTGCATTTTTGATCGGAGCTTTCCAGGTTTACTCGGCCAAGTTGCGCCGCAAAGGTGTGGTGACCGGAATTCTGTATCGCTGGATTCGCCATCCCCAGTATCTGTTTCTGGCCATTGCCGGATTGGGCCTGCTCCTGTTCTGGCCGCGCTTTTTTATCCTGATCCTGTATGTCAGTATGTTATTTGTCTACTATCTGCTGGCGCGCTATGAGGAGCAGCGCATGCTGGCAAAGCACGGGGAAAGCTACCGTGCGTACATGGAGCACACGGCCATGTTTCTCCCGGGTGAGCCAGGCGGTAAAATTTTTCGTTCTCTGTTCGGTTGGACCCATTCGAAAAAACTGGCGCTGGGGATCGCATATGGGGTCTCCCTGGTGCTGTTTACGGCGGGGGCGTTTGGTCTACACAGTTTTACAATTTCCAAAACATCGATAATATACATTCCTGAAAAAAAACTCACGGTGGTTTCGGTAATTCCGCTGCCAGATGAATCGATGCAAAGTGTTATCGACAGCGCCTTTCAGGACAGCGCCTTTTCCGCCGCGATCCAAGATTTACAACAGCAGGGGCACAAAGGATTCATGGTACATCTCATGCCCAGGCAATACATGATGCAAGCTCTTTTTGCCCAGCCCGACAAGTCCGGTGTGCGCATGAAGTCCAGGCGGTCGTTTGGCGCTGTAATCGGGTTTATTTTTCCGCTTTTAAGTCGTCGCGGTCACAATGAGATGATGGGCTTAACGGGGGATGGCCCCATGCGGCTGATTTTCTCACAATTGACCTGGCCGGACGGGGAGTACGCTTCAGGCAACGAAGCGCTGGCCTTCACGGTCAAACACTTACCCTTGCTACGGGTGGATGTGGATACAGCCAATGGAAAAGTGCTGAATGTTGAACCCACGGCACCGCGAAATTACTGGGGCCAGATGCCCATGCCTGTGTTCTGAATCCGGATAAATTTAAAAATAGACATGGAAGACATCAAACTCGAAGACAATTTGGAATTGCTTGCCGCCACGGGTAGTGTTGTTCGCAAAGATGTGTTGCCTTCGATGGCCTTGACGTCGATATCGTTTGATCCCTCAAACAGCGGGTCAATCTCCGGAATTTGTTCAATGAAGTTCATTTGGAAGGCAGCGTTTTGACAAAGTCTTTGGCCTTATTCAGCCAGGATATGAGTTGATCATCGCTTTTAAAACCCTGGCCTTCAAGCATCACCCAGCCTTTCATCGGTTTGCCGGTGATATCAAAGGGCCTGGTATGCGCTTTTTTTAATGCTTCGGTGGCCGCCTTTTCTCCCAATCGCAGAATAAGGTAATCCTTGTAAACCCCGCAGACCATGTTCCCGTCCAGCAGGTGACAGACACCGCCGAACATCTTTTTAGCGTCGCTATTTTTCCAGCGGTTTACAATCTTTCTGATGCGATCATCAATTTCCAGGTTGTAAGGCATGAGCTCCTCCTTTTTTATGAACTAACAGCATTTGCCCGGACACTTGATCAGGTGGATACGGACAAACGGTTGGCGGTTGTCAGCAGCTGCATGCCCGGTGAATCGACCGGACGTTCGATAAAACCGAATTTTTTATAAAAAGAACTTTTACCTTTGGCCGCAAACAGCCAGATTGCCCGGATGTCCTGCAAGCGGCAATGCTCGATCAATTTATTCAGCAGAGTGCTGCCTATGCCCCGCCCCTGGCAGGTGGGATTGACAATCAGATCACAGATCAGGGCATACAAAACGCCATCGGATAGAATGCGCCCGAAGCCGACCAGACGATCGTCGTCATAGACCGACAGCACATACCAGCTGTCAGAAATTGCCCGATAAAGCTCCTTTGAACTCGCTTGATAGGTGTAATTCCAGCCGGTGGTTTCAAACAACCGATAATAATCGGGCGGCGGCGGCGGTTGTTCGCGATAAACCATCTCTGAGTGTGCCATAATAAAAACCTGCCTCGTTTTTAGGGTTTTCACTGAAAGCATCTGGGCTGCAACCTAATAAACAAAAATATTATTATCAATAAAATTGCAAGCCGAATCTCATCTTTAGCTGTCCGATGCCTTTGCCGATTCGGACTGGTTGACAATTCGAATAAGCAGCTTACCTTAACGACAATTATTGGCAGGTGACCACTAAACGTACGTTCGCCCAACGCTCAGAAATGGAGAATACGCAATGGCGTTTGAAACCAAAGAACAGGTGCTGGAAATGATCCTCACCCGCGAGAAACCCAGCTGCCCGCATTGCGGTAAAGTAATGAACCTATGGGAAGTTCCTCCGGTTACCGTGGGCGACGGGCTCGGTTGGGGAACCCCCTATCTGTATATCTGCTTTAACGACCAATGTTCTTGTTACGAGCAGGGCTGGAATCACATGAAAGAGAACTATGCCCAGAACGCATCCTATCGTTGTATGAACTATCCGGGGACTGAAACGTATGAAATCCTGCCGGTATTCAGCAGCATGGGGGGGCGCGGCCAGGTCATCGACGACCAGGTGCTGGCCGAGCAGGAAGCTTTAAAAGAGGCAACTAAAAAAGGGTTTTCAATTCTGGCAGATTGCTATGTCAGAAAGGACGGCCCCCAGGTTCTCACGATCCTGCTCGACGTAACAGAGCCGATGCGCGTCAGAGTCAAAGCAGCGGAAATGATCGGAGACATCGGTGAACTGGAGGCCATCGATCCAATCCGAAATGTACAGTTCGGAAATAAAATTCTGCAAGAAAAGATCGAAAGCGCCATTACAAAAATTCATGAGCGATTTTATACCCGGGAATGCCCCTTTTGTGCGGAGATTATCAAAAAGAGGGCTAAGATTTGCAAGCATTGTAGCAAGGAGGTTGCCGGCCTATAGTTTCCATTTATTTTTGAATTTTAAAGCCAATTAATCCATTTTATTTGTAATATATTGAATTATCTCTTCTGTAATTCCGTTTTACTCTGGGCTACAAATAAGATCTTTCAAAATATTCTGAAATTTAAAAAAAATGTTTAAGATTTATGTTAGATAACCGATATTTATACCATGAAAAAACTTGACCGCCGAAAATTTCCCAGAATCAAAGTGTTTAACCCGATTGCCTATGACTGTATGGATAAGGATGGTGTTCTGGTCGACCAGAATATGGGAATTGCCCTGGACATCAGTCAAAATGGCATTCTGCTGGAAACAGCCCAGATGATACAAGAAAAAAATATCTATTTATTATTCGTTGATCTGGAAGATAATATGACAAGAATCATCGGAAGGGTTGTTTTTTCCGTCAAGAATAAAGACGGAAATTTCAAAAGCGGTATTAATTTTCAGGGCAACTCCGATGAAAACATCGCGTTTGCAACCAGATTAATTCAAGCCTATCAGCAATTTGAATCAGAGCCCATTCTGATCAATGGCGCCAGGGTTTAACCCTTATAGTGGTTGTCAAAAAAACGTTCCGATTGCGGGACGTTTTTTTGCTACAACACTTATGCCGCCATCCTTTTTCTCGGAACATTAATATGACAAGCGGTATAAATCATTTTGATAATTTGCACCATGAGCCTTGCGCCCTATTTTATATTTCTGCCCACATTGACATTCATGCTGTCGTAGGATCGAAATATTAAGCCTTCGCGCTCCCGTTTTTCTGCGGGAAAAGGTTGCTCAATCAGATTGTTTAGTTGCTCTTGTGCCTGTTCCTTTGAGGGTATCGCATCCAGCCCCTCACCCCGCTTGCGGCCGGAAACCGTATCCAGTAGGATCGCCGTGCGGCCGTCAGATACGACACTCAGCGGAATCTGGTTTTCCCCCAAAAGCCTGGCAGCAGCCAGTATTTCTCTCTCCCGCGATCCCAGAGAAGCCGCCGCACATTTAAAGGCCATGAATCGGGTGGCGCCGCCGTCAACGCTGACAACCAGATC
>Ga0265303_10000534_pt1 | contig 21533 bp, 15 predicted proteins | sample Helome_2_FD_192494 | JGI IMG/M metagenome (GOLD analysis project Ga0265303, IMG submission 192494) | Marine sediment microbial communities from subtidal zone of North Sea - Hel_20160317 (Illumina Assembly) | ecosystem: Environmental > Aquatic > Marine > Subtidal zone > Sediment ... | reverse complement strand
TCGGGGAGCTGAGTCTCTCTCTCTTTCAGATCCTTCAGGGTGTAGAAATTGTGCGCCTTCCTCGTTAATCGGTTCGCCAGCTCCAAGGGCAGCTTACAGCTTCTTACGCGGTAGTGGACCCACGCCAAAGTCTGAAAGGCGATCTCCACCTGTTTGCACATACTTGGTCGACGTCGAGGATGGGGCGATTGTCAAACTCAGCACACTGAGCGCTCCCGGCGCTTTCTGCCGTTTCGAAGAGCTACCGACGCGCGTGCTGCCCAATACAGCCCAGTTCCAGTGACTGCTTCTGGCCGTTAGCGGACCACCATCAACTCTCCAAAGCAGACTAAGCGAACGGCTGCTTCATCACAAAGCAGCCGTTCAGCAGTGCACTACTTTTCGCGGAGCTTCGCTTGCGCTGCAGCTAAGCGTGCAACCGGTACTCGCGGTCCCGAGCAAGATACATAGTTCAAGCCAACGTCGTGGCAGAACTGAATCGACTCGGGATGACCACCCTGCTCACCGCAGATTCCGATCTTGAGATCTTCACGCTGCTCACGTCCGCCTTTAACAGCCATCCTGATCAGTTTGCCGACGCCCTTGGTATCAAGAACTTCGAACGGGTTGTCCTGCAGGATTTCAGACTCGTTGTACATGGGCAGGAACTTGTTCTCTGCATCTTCGCGTGAGAAGGAGAACGTTGCCTGCGTAAGGTCGTTAGTACCGAATGAGAAGAACTCGACAATTTCCGCCAGGTGCCAGGCACGTGTGCATGCGCGTACGGTTTCGATCATTGTGCCGAACTTGAACTTCAGTTCCTTGCCGTGTTCGTCCTCGAGCTGCTTGGCGATCTGCTCGGTAGTCCGTTTAACGTGCGCGACCTCCTGCGACGTGATGACCTGCGGCACCATGATTTCGGGCCGCACATTCACGCCATCTTCGGCGCATTGCATAGCCGCCTCGAGGATCGACTGGATCTGCATCTCGTAGATTTCAGGATAGGTGATGCCCAGGCGCACACCGCGGTGTCCCAGCATCGGGTTAACTTCCTGCAGTTCACGAGCCTTGCGTAGCATGCGTTCCTTGTGAGTCAGCGCATCGTTGACAAGCTCTTCGCTGAGTTCCTCAAGGGCCTCCGGAAGCTCGACGCGATGATCCAGCGTCGCCAGCGCCGTCTGCCTGCCGCGCACGACATCGCGATAGATCTTCAAGGTCTTTATCTGTTCGAGCAGGTCATGTTCAGTGGGAAGGAACTCATGCATCGGCGGATCGAGTAAGCGAACTGTCACCGGGTTCGGTGCCATGACTTTGAACACCTCTACGAAGTCCTTCCGCTGGATCGGCAATAGTCGGCCAAGGGCTTCCTTCCGGTCTTCCTCGTTGTTCGCGAGAATCATGTCGATAACGATCGGTAGCCGATCTACCGCATTGAACATACGTTCCGTGCGGCACAGGCCGATACCCATCGCGCCAAACTCACTTGCGGCACGTGCTGCATCAGGCGTGTCGGCGTTGGCCATGACTTTGAGATGTGCCGTTTCGTCGGCCCAACCAAGTAGTTCCACAAGGTCATCCGAGAAATGAGCAGGAATCGTCGGAATAGCACCGAGGAACACTTCACCCGTAGCGCCGTCGAGTGTTATGACGTCGCCTTCGCGGAGGATGTGGTCACCAACATGAGCCTGACGTAGCGCGACGTCGACAACGATACCCTCGGCACCCGCAACACAGGGCTTACCCATGCCACGAGCGACAACAGCGGCGTGTGAAGTCTTGCCACCCCTGCTTGTCAGGATGCCCTGAGCCGCGAAGAACCCGTGAATGTCCTCCGGACGAGTTTCTTCGCGAACAAGAATGATCTCCTCTCCCTCATTGCCAAGCTTCTCGGCGAGGTCGGCATCAAACACACACTTGCCAGACGCAGCGCCTGGTGACGCCGGTAGTCCAAGAGCAATCGGTTCGACAACACTCGAAGGATCAAGACGTGGATGCAGCAACTGCTCTAGCAGATCGGGAGCAACTCTCAGCAATGCCTGGTCGCGCGTGATCAGTTTTTCGCCATACATATCAACCGACGTCTTAACGGTCGCCGCCGCGTTCATCTTGCCATTACGCGTCTGCAGGCAATACAAGATGCCTTTCTCGATCGTGAACTCGTAGTCCTGGATCTCCTGGTAGTGCGACTCGAGCGTGTTGCGAAGCTCAACGAGCTGCCCGAACTGCTTCGGCATCTCTGTTTCCATTTCTACCAACGGCTTCGGCGTGCGGATGCCGGCAACGACATCTTCACCCTGCGCGTTGGTCAGGTATTCGCCGAACATCTCGTTGTCGCCCGTGCCCGGGTTACGCGTGAAGCCAACGCCTGTCGCACAGTCGTCGCCCTTGTTACCGAAAACCATGGTTTGGATATTTACGGCAGTACCGTTCGCCATGTCCGATGTGATGTGGAATTCGCGCCGGTAGTCGACAGCACGTTTACCCATCCATGAACGGAAGACGGCCTCGACAGACAATTGCAATTGCAGGATTACGTCCTGCGGGAAATCGCTGCCCGACTGGCGACGCACGACGTCGAGGAACTTGTCGCTGATTTCTTTCAGGTGAGCCGCTTCAAGAGCAACGTCGGCCTTAACGCCAACACGCTTCTTGACTGCATCGAAATGCTCGTCGAAATATTCGTCATCGATACCGAGTGCAACCTTGCCGAATAGCTGGATGAAACGCCGATAGGCGTCGTAGGCAAAGCGCTCGTCACCCGTCTGCTCGATCAGGCCCTTCAGGGTCTCGTCGTTCAGTCCGAGATTCAGAATCGTGTCCATCATGCCTGGCATCGACAGTGCCGAGCCGGAGCGTACCGATACGAGCAGTGGGTCCGAACCCTTGCCGTACGTCTTACCGGTGGCCTTCTCCAGAAGCGCAATCTGCTCCTGTACCTGGGCCATCAGGCCGTCGGGCAGCCCATCGCCTTCGAGATAATCGAGGCACGCTTCTGTGGTGATAACGAATCCCGGCGGCACGTTAATGCCTATTTGGGTCATCTCGCACAGGTTGGCGCCTTTCCCGCCGAGGAGTTTCTTGTTTTGGCCGTCGCCTTCGGCGAATGAGTAAACGTGCTTGGTCATGATAGGGTCACAATCTCTTGGTTGGTTAATCAGATCGGCATATGGTCCGCTACCCGCAGGTACAGCGCCATAGCGGCAAACCCCTAAGAATATGAGATATTTACAGGGCAATGATCAGAGAACTTGACGGACACGGACTGGCTCTATCGGGTGGCGGCTACCGCGCCAGCCTGTTTCATCTCGGGGTCGCGAGACGGCTGCACGAAGTTGGTGCACTGCAGCGTATTACCCGTCTCTCGAGCGTCTCCGGTGGGAGCATCCTGGCGGGCTTCCTGGCTCACCGGATGCTCGAGCGCGGCGCCAGGCAGCTGGCCTTCGATGATTGGGAGGCAGAGGTGTCCGCGCCCTTCCGTAAATTGGTTCGCAAGGATATTCGCACCGGGCTTTTTGTACGCCATGCCATCTGGAACTGGTTCTGGCCGGCACCTCGTGCGCGCGGGCTTGAAAAGGCGTTTCGCAAGAAGATCGGCGCACGCACCCTGGTCGAGTTGCCAGCACGCGAGGACGACGGTATCGAGTTCATCTTTCTCGCGACGAATATAGAGAAAGGAACGCCCTGGCGGTTCACGTCGGAGAAGGTCGGAACCCACACTACGCCCCAGGACATGACGATTGCAGAAGCGGTCGCCGCATCGGCCTGTTTTCCACCCATCTTCGGACCGATCAAGATCAAGAAAGGCGGCAAGACCATTGCCCACCTGACAGACGGCGGCGTGTACGACAACACGGGCATGGAACCCGTGTGGAACAGCAACAAGGTGGTCCTGGTTTCCGACGCAGGATCGCGGTTCGACTTCAAAGTGCCCAAGTGGTTTGGGTCGCGAATCATGCGTTACGTCGACATCGGCAGAAACCAGGTCGGCGCACTCAGAAGACGCGCCATTATTCAGCGGCTGCACCGACGCTACCAGACCGTACGTCTCGATGAGGAACCTTCACCCTGCCCTCTTTCCGAGCAGGACGATTGTTTCATGCAGAATCGCCGAGCGACCGACAAACCCACGGGCGCGTTTTGGCGGCTTGCCAGTCACAAAAGTGGGTTTTGTGAAAACTGCAGCGAGGAATTCGAGGGTGAGCTTAGGGAGCTGGAGAGTGACTGGTACGGTTATCCCGAGGACTTGCAGGAATCGCATATTGGTGAAATTCGAACAGACATGGATTCATTCACCAATGCTGAGTCAAAGATCCTCGAGAACCACGGTTACTTCATGGCCGACCTGGCCATCCGCCGGCATGCTCGCCACCTGGGCGATCTAGACGTTGCGTTTCGGGTGCCCCACCGCGATGTTCTCGATGCGGACCTGGTGCGCGACGCGCTGCGGGTCAGTCATAGTCGACTGTACTTCTGGAGTCGCTGGTTCGATTGAAACTCTAGGCGTCTTCGCCGAGATCCAATATGCAGTGTGAGCCGGTTCGATTGTATGGATCGCTGCCGAAGTCATCGTTCTCATCGATCTCGAGCTTTAGCAGTTCAGGCGCCGGTGCCTTTGCACCGGCTATCGCGCCGTTGTCACGAATGTTTGGTATTGCGCGTGTCGACCTTAGCTTACTGATTGTCATTTTCTCGTTAGACATAATCTCGTCCGTCAATTATTCCCCACATCTTCATGCTAGGGATTAAACGGATGAGAGTGAATGTCGCCCGTCCGACGAGAACGACCGTTCGTCAGGGTTCCACCGTTCGTCGGAAAATTGCGACCGTCTGTCGAGAATTTACCTGGACAACAGACCGCTGATTCCGGCACCAACGACAACCAGGGCAAAGGCGCCGACACCAAAACCAGCGATAGGTGCGCCACCAAAACCCCACATCGCCAGCAGCGCTATTCCGAGACAAGTCATGACAGCACCGACAACCTGTCGCGCTGCCGAGGGTACGGGGTGATCAGGATTACGCGACCGCCGCTCGAGCGACGAAAGCACGAGCGCTGCGGGCACCAGTAACACAATGAGGGTGGCAATCCACAAAGGCCTGGTCAGCCACCAGTCGGTCGTTCCTGGTTCGATACCGAAACCGAAGCCGCCGGACAAGTAGAGTACCGATCCGAAGATGACCATGATCGTGATATGCCACAAGTAGACCGTCATGATCATACTGTTGATCAGGACCGTCCCGGTCCACAGCGACAGATTCGACAATGCCTTGCGCATCGGACCTTCCAGCGCGAGCAGCAAGCCGAACTGGAATATACCCAGTGCAAGCAAAGTGATCTTGGGCGGTAATGTGTTGCTCAGCCCTGTGTCAGGGGAACCGACCATGGCCAGCGGATAGGGTCCCCAACGAACCAGTGAGTACAACGCGCCAAAGCCGAGTGCCGAATAAATAAGGAGCTTGGGAACACTCCCCATGCGGCCATCACGCCAGGCGAAGCCGAGCTGGTGTACCGCCAGCCACACCCAGACGTAATTGGTCCAGCCCGGCCAACGTATGTCCGCTGCGAAGAACAGCACATCGACGAGCACCGCGACCGCGACAAGCGCCCAGAATGACAGGAACCCGTAGCGCCGCCAGAACTTGTAAGCAATCGGTGCGAGCAGCGCGAGCGTGATGTAAATAGACAGGAACCAGGTTGGAATCAGTGCCGCTTGCGAGGTGAATACTATGACTTCATCTCGCACGCCCATAAGGTTCATCACGGTAGCCACAGCGCCCCACGCGATGAACAAGGCCAGCAGCGGTGTCACCAGTCGGTAAAGACGGGCAGCAAGCCAATCGGCGTAACCTTGTCCTTTGCGCTTCGCGCTTTCAAGTGACACACCGTTGGAATATCCGCCGACGATGAAGAAGATCGGCATGACCTGGAACAACCAGGTAAGCCATTGAGTTTGTGGATGAGACTTCAGGAGATGGCCCGGCGTAAGTGACCCGTCGACATACCACGCCGTTGCGATCAGCCAATGTCCGACAACGACAACCAGGATCGAAACAGCCCGCAGGAAATCGACGTAACGATTTCTCTCAGGCGGAGTCTTTGCCGCCATGTCGCTTGCTATGGACCATATCTTCATTGGCACTCCTGACGTCAAAATCCCGGACGTTGCCACCATAACACTATAGGATTAGGTGATGCGCAGATTGCTGAACAGCCTTGTACTACTGTCGTTACTGGTGCTGCCGCTCTACTCGTTAGCCGCAACGCATTCGCTTCCGAGTTGGCTTGGCGAACACTGCCCGGGATGCGCAGATCAAATGGATGGGAAGACCGGCGTCTACATTCTCGAGAAAGGGGAAGAGGCGCTACTCGGCCGCGCCTGGTTAACGCAAAACGCCACGCAGACAATCGATGTCCAGTACTTCATCTGGAGTAGCGACAACATCGGCAAGCTCGCCGCCGAACAGCTCCTGAGTGCTGCGGAGCGCGGCGTGCGTGTTCGGGTATTGGTCGACGACACGCTCATCGATGCACAAGACCGAACGCTGGTTCTATTGTCGGCACATCCGAACGTGCATATCCGGATTTACAATCCAAACCTCCGAGTCGGCGTGAACTTCTGGGAACGCATGGGCAATGCCTTCACGCAATTTCGTGCAATCAATCTGCGCATGCATGACAAGACCGCGATCTTCGACAACGCCGCAGGAATAACAGGCGGCCGCAACATGGCGGACGAGTATTTCGACTTCGATCACGACTACAATTTTCGTGACCGTGATGTGTTACTGCTTGGGCCAGCCGTCGCTGACATGAGCGAGAACTTCGAGGAGTTCTGGAACAGTGAATTCGCACACCCCGTTGAAGACCTGCTCGAGGATATAGGTCGCGACCTGACAGCATCGGACGTCGAGACACTGTCTCGCGAATTTCACGCCTACGCGGCAGACCCGAAGAACTTCAAACCGCAGATCCGTCGCGCCATTACGGAGGCGCCTGAAAAGTTTCCGGGAATAGTAGACGCGATGTCGTGGGAAGACGTGTTATTCATCAGCGACATTCCGGGCAAGAACACTGGCGAAGCGGGTCTGGGTGGTGGCGGCGAGTCGACGGAACACCTCATCAATGTGGTACGGAATGCCGATTCGTCAATCCTGATCCAGTCTCCCTACCTCGTCATGCCTGAGGGTGGCATTGAGCTGTTCGAGGAACTTGTTAGCCGGGGTGTGCGTATTCGCATTTCGACCAACTCATTGGCGTCGACAGATAACATCCAGGCTTTCAGCGGCTACCACCAACAACGCAAGGCGCTGCTAAAAGCCGGCGTCGAGCTTTATGAGTTCAGACCCTACCCCGCTATTCGCGACGAACTCATTGAGCGCTTCCCGCAAATTGCCGTACACAACCCGGTGTTTGCCATTCATGCCAAGAGCATGGTCGTCGACGACAGGACGGTATTCATCGGCACGTTCAATCTTGACCCGAGATCAGCCAACCTGAACACCGAAGTCGGCATGCTCACCGACAGCATCGAGCTTGCGCGACAACTGACAGGCAGCATAGAGCGCGACATTCACCCGTCGAATAGTTGGCGTACGACAGCTGATTTCAATCCGGACGGTGAGGTTGGGCGTCTTAAGCGACTTCGCGTTTGGCTGAACCGGATGCTGCCGCTGGAACCGCTTCTCTAGCATTCGCGAGGTGCAGCAACTGCTGCCCTCTCTCCAGGTCCACGAGACGATTAACCACGTAGAACGCGAACATCGTCGTGAGCCAGTTGGCGAAGTCCTCTTGTGATCCGAGATGCTTGCGCATATTGATCATGATCCAGGAGAAATGTTCCCAGGTATCGAAACAGGAGTCGCAGTCACGGTCGACACCGGTGCAACAGCGCCGTGATGTCTGAAAGTCCGCGTTGATGGCGCGGAAATGTCGATTGAAAGGCTTGTCATTCTTCTGCCGATCCTGGTTGTGCTCGTAGTCAACAGACAGGTTGGTACAAACATCGTATCCCCAGGTTTCGTCTTCGAGCGTGCCGCTCGTAATGACCTCACTAAGATAGCGGGTGGTGTACATCTGCCCCGGATACTTTGAGATCATCCTGTCGACTTCGCAGTGCACGTCTTCGAACCCTTCCCGAAAATCGAGTTTGCCGCCAAGCTCCGAGACATCGCTGTAGTAATTGAAGAGCACACGGTTGCCATTGCTCACACACTCATCGACAACATCCTCAATCTCGTCAGCACAGCCTGGTGCAACGGTGTAATACCAGAAGGCCCTTTGATCACCGCGGTAGTTGTCGAGTGCGAGTGAAAACAGATCACGTTGACCGCGATCGCGGAGCATTGAGTCGGTTTCGCGATTACCCCAAAGCGCGATACCAAGCGGCATGTCTTCGAGGCCCTCGACAGGGATGCGAATCAGGCCATTGGTAGCCACATTGATCTTGAAATTCTGATAGAGCTTTCTGAGTCGATCCGGAACAAGCGCGGGCTCACCACCGACGACGGTCACGAAATTTGTGCCGCGCTTCTTTTCCGATTGGATCAAGGCATCGAACGCAGTGTCGTCCTTTTGCGCATCAACCTTGTCCATTCCTTCCGCAAAATAGTAACAACCAGCGCAGCGCAGGTTGCATTTGCTGGTGATATCCAGGGAGATCGGCCGCATGGGCCCGGCACCACGGATCATCGAGTACATCTCGCCCAGCAGTGGGTCAGACAGGTATTTTTTCAGTTTTGCCACGCTGTGAGTTTACCTCGGGAATCTCGCAGAAGCGTCAGTAGAGGACGTAGTGATCTGCGGCGAAGTTTGACGGCTCGAACCCGCCTCCCTAAGCTGCGCCGATGCATCGTCCCTGGCAAACCCCACATACCCTGCTGATCCTGATGTCGGTCGCTATGCCAATCGCATTCAGCACATGGGCCGCATTGCTCAATAATTTTGTCGTCGAACGTGCCGGATTTACGGGTATCGAGATCGGAATTCTGCAAAGCCTCCGTGAGGTACCGGGCTTTCTGGCGTTCACCACGGTTTTTGTCCTGCTGATTCTCAGGGAGCAGACGTTTGCTGTCATTGCACTCGCGTTACTGGGCATCGGCGTCGCACTGGCCGGCTTCTTCCCAACCGCGCTTGGCCTGTACCTGACCACCGTATTGATGTCCATGGGGTTTCATTACTTTGAAGTCGTCAAGCAGTCGTTGGCATTGCAGTGGTACTCCAAAGCCGAGGCGCCACGAGCGTTCGGCAAACTGATTTCGGTCGGTTCGGTTACGTCGCTCGCTGTCTACGCCATGCTTTGGGTGTTCCTGGCACTGCTCGACGTCGACTACGTCTGGCTGTTCCTTCTTGCGGGTACCGTATGCGTTGGATTGGCCATATTCATGCGGCTCGGTTTTCCAAAGTTTCATGCCGAACATGAACAGACCAGCAAACTCGTGCTGAGAAAGCGTTACTGGTTGTTCTACGCATTGCAGTTCTTCTCCGGTGCGAGGCGCCAGATATTCATGGTGTTCGCCGCGTTCCTGATGGTCGAGAAGTTCGGCTATTCGGCGGCACAGGTGACAACGTTATTCCTGATCAACTACGCGTTCAATTGGCTCTTCGCAGAACGAATCGGGGGCCTGATCGGGAGAATCGGTGAACGTAAGGCGCTGACGATCGAGTATGTCGGCCTGATCCTCGTCTTTACGGCCTACGCGTATGTTGAGAATCCGTACATCGGGGCAGGCCTGTACGTCATCGACCACATGTTCTTCGCCCTGGCAATTGCCATCAAGACGTACTTTCAGAAGATTGCCAGCCCGGAAGACATAGCAAGTACGGCCGGTGTTTCGTTTACGATAAATCACATTGCCGCAGTGGTCATTCCGGCCGCGCTTGGGCTGGTCTGGGTTGCCTCCCATTCCGCGGTATTCCTGATCGGCGCAGGCTTTGCCGTGTGTTCACTGCTGCTGTCGCAGAATATTCCACCACGGCCAGTGGAAGGCAACGAGGTCGTCTACGGTTTCGTGCGACGGTAAACGAGCTTTTCCTCCCAGACCTTCTCATCGTTGTGCAGCGCGATGTAGACGTGAATCTCGTCGTCGTTAATCCGGTAGAAACTCAGTCCTGAGAAGTGCACCGCATCCGGCGTGGTACTGATAAAACGAAACGTGACGTAGTCGTCCTTCTCTTCCCACGCCGTGAAATCGGCATTGAAGTGCTTGACCTTGAGAACCAGCGAACCTTCTTCTTCTGCGAGCAGCATCAGTTCATAGAAGCTGACCTTGCCCTCAGCCATCACCTTGAACATGCCGACCATCGTGCCGAGCGATGCCGGATTCCATACTTCTTCGACAGTTCCGCCGAAAGCCTCGCCGGCCCACGAGCCGACCATCCAGGCGACGTCTTCGAGCGTGCCTTCGGGTCGGGCATCGGGATCATCCAGCTTGAACGTGTGTTCTGTCTTCGCAGACTGGGCCATCGCAGCGCCTGCAAACAACAACGCGGTGCACAGTACGACCAGCTTATGAAATCTCTTTATCATGACGTTACCCATATAACTTCGTGCATCAGATCCAGCCCCGCATCCAGGAACTTCGGCGGTGCATTTGCTGTGTCATCGACAACAGCGTGCCGCTTGAGATGAGGCCAGTAGCCCAGGACCTCGTCTGGAACTATCGAGAATGGCGGTCCATCGCAGACCTCCTGATCGTACTCGACGGTAATGACCAGTTGCCCTGCCCTATCTCCAAGCAGGGATGAAGTGTGTGCCGCATATCGTGAACGCAGGTCCGAAGTCAGTGCAACCAGCGCACCTCGATCGAAATGCGCATCAAACGGCTCATCTCGAAATTCGAAAAAATCGCCGCAATAGAGAGTGACACGACGACCGACGGCACGGAACCCTGGCAAGCTGCCATCGATGCGCTCGAACTCCAGTTCGTTTTCTTCGAAGAAAGCGAGTATGCCGAGCTCCGATAACTCCACGCCGACAACCTCGTTGTCCTGCGCTTCAAGCCACAGGAGGTCCTGCGTCTTGCCGCACATTGGCACCAGCACTCGCGCGCCCGACCAGCGCCAGTGTGCCTGCAGGTTTCGGTTGCCGGTTGGTTCGTGCCAGCCAATTCGGCCCTCTTCCCAACGTTCAATCCATGATTCGTTCATGACTCTAGTGTAACTTCAAAATTCTGATCATTGGGTAGACTGAAGCACAGAGACCATTTCATGACGCAAGAGCCCGTTCAATACAGCCTGGAGGACCAGGTTGCCACCATCCGTATCGACGACGACAAGAGAAACGCACTGTCACCGCAAGTGCTGCAAGGCATCAACAAGGCGCTGGACCAGGCGGAATCGGACGGCGCGATAGTGATCATCACGGGTCGGGAGTCCGTCTTCTCGGCCGGATTTGACCTGAAAGTGATGAAGCGCGGGGGCATACCGGCGCTGGGCATGCTGCGTGCTGGCTACAAGCTGACTGCTCGTGTCCTCGCTTACCCCTACCCGGTTATCGTCGCCTGCAATGGTCATTGCTTTGCGATGGGAGTCTTCCTCATGCTGACGGCTGATTACATTATTGGCAGACGTGGCGACTTCAAGATCGCGGCCAATGAAGTCGCTATCGGCATGAAGATGCCACGTGTTGCGGCGGCCATGCTGAAGCACCGGCTAAACCCCGCGGCGTATCAACGCGCGGTAACGGTTTCACAGCTCTTTGACGTCGAGTCCGCGCTCGACGCCGGCTTCTTCGATGAACTGGTCGAGCCCGACGCCCTGCAGGCACGGGCCGAAGCGCAAGCGGACGAGTTCAGGAAGCTCGATGCGAAAGCGCACACGAGCTCAAAACGTCGTATTCGAGCGAAACTCATTCGGAAGATCCGACGCAGCGTACCGCTGGATGTACTGGATGCGGCGCTGGTTGGACTAAGTCGTTAGATCTCGTACCGCGCGATGCGCCTCTTCGATCGCGGACTCGGTCATGGCGTTGGAAGATGCGTCGGTGCCGGCGATCGCGATATTGCCGACGCGCTGCCCTGATTCTAGCCACGGGCGGCTGTCGTGTCTCCACACCTCCGGCCACCAGGCGACGTCACCAGACTCGGCATCAACGGAGTACGCGTAGCCATGCGGCCAGCGATTAACCGTAATGCCCGCGATATCGCGTGCCGCGTCGAAACCGCCCGGACCCAGCATGCGATCGAGTTGGTCGCGGATATTGCGCTCGAACGTCTCGAAAGGCGTTTCGAGGAGTTTGTTTCGGCCCACCCGAAACTGTTCGGGCGCAGGCAAACCGGGTTCGAGCGGAATGTGCTGCATGTGCAGGATGATCGGTTCTTCGGGTGACTGGGAGAACTTGTAGTCGCCCATGCTGACCGGATGTGTCGGCATCACCGTCTGGAAGAAGCTGCCGGGGCAATAAGCTCGCTGTACACCCAGCTTCGCGAGACTCGTCCAGTTACGGATCAGTACATTGGTGTAGACGAGCGGCGCACGAACAGACTGGCCCTGTGCTGCCGCCTGGTCCTGTGGTACGTCCGGGCAAATGTGCGGCAGCATTGCATGGTAGCCGGCCCAGACAACTTTCTTCGCCGTCACTGTTCTGGCTGTTTCGCCATGCACGTAAGTCACATCAACGTCAGCATCGAGCTTGCCACGCTGGTGGCGCAGGCCCACAACCGTACTGCTCAGTCGAATGCGGGTGTCATTCTCGGGCTGGTCGAGCTTCGCGTAGTCGAAACGTGCGGTAACGATATCGTCTGCCGAGTTACCCGGCGCAACGGCGGGGACCAGCTTGCGAATCAATAGACGGGCTATTGATGCGTTGCCATCGGGAAAATAGAAGTGCCCGTCATCCTCTTCGCCACCATGGTCGTCATACCCGAGGTCCATCCCGGCGAACCCCGGGTAGCCCTCGATCCAGGCCATCCAGGCCGGCAGGGCATCCGCTCCGATCGCCCAGACACCGTGTGGCCACTTCTGCACAAACGCGAGCACCTCTTCACCGACCCCGGCGAACGTCTGGAGATAATTTCGCCAGCTCTGCGATTCGAGAACCACACGACGTTCGGTCGCGGTCATGCCCTCCAGGTAATCCTCTTCGTCGTCGAACAGTCGCTTGAGCTCCGCCTTCGCGGACTCCGACAGGGGCATATCGGCAATCGACTCACCGATGCCATGCTCGCCGGTCGCAAGGAAGTCGGCGCCAAAAGTCTCCTTATCGAGGAAGCTGGAACGACCGGCCCCGCGCGATGCGAACAAGTGCTCGTGGTATGACTCACTCTTGCTGTTGAGATCAATGCCAAGCTCGTCGATTACCTGTTTGGCAACCGCGGGGTATGAATTTGGCGCCTCCATAAGCATCGTGCCGCCATAGCCGATGTATGTACGACCATCAAGCGTAAACTCATTGCGTTTCGCGTGACCGCCAAAGTCGTCGTGATTGTCGAGAATCAGGATGCGCGCGTTCAGGTTCACATCGCGACGGTAGATGTAGGCGGCCGACATGCCGCTAATGCCCGCCCCAATAATAACCAGGTCGTAGTGCTCGTCGGATTTCTCGGCCGCCCAGTCGCGGCCCTGAACCGTGGCGTGCGCCGCCTCGTATGAACCCGGATGCGAACCTCGCAACCCAGTTTCCGCCGGTGGGTAATAGGCAAGCGGGCCGGCGGCGGGCGGCTCCCCGGACCGGGTGCAGGCAGGCAGCAGCACGGCGCCGACCGCAACGCCGACACCGTTCAGGAAGTCACGCCGGGAGATTGCCCGGTCCATACCCAGACGTTTATCACGTGAATTCATCAAACACCCTTGTTAATCGATAGAAAGAGGTTTCGCTCTTAGCGGGTGCTTTGGCATTGTCATCTCCCGTTACACCGCTATTAACTCTAGCAGCTGGGATAGATCAAAACTTCTTGTCCGACAGGCTTGTCTCTGCGGGTGTAATCCCGAACAGCAGCGAATAGATGGTTGGCAGCATAACCAGGGTGAGTAACGTGGCAAACGTCAGCCCGAATACCAGTACGACGGACATAGACCTGAAGAACGCGTCGAGAAACAAGGGTACGACACCAAGTATCGTGGTTAGCGCGCCCATCATGACCGGCCGCAAGCGACTCGTCGACGCATCCACCACGGCATCGAAGCGTGGTTTGCCTTCACGTATTTCGAGATCGATCTGGTCCACGAGAACAATGCCATTCTTGATAAGCAGGCCGGACAGCGACAGCAATCCGAGAATGCCCATAAATTCAAGTGGCAGTTGCGTGATGACGAGCCCGAACACGACGCCGATTAATGCCAGTGGCACGAGCGACCAGATAGCTAATGGTTGACGCAGGGTGCGGAACAGGATGATGACCGTCAAGACCATGGCCATGAAGCCAAGCGGAATGGTCGACATGAGTTTCTTGTTGGCTTCGAGGGAATCGCCGTACTCCCCGTCCCATTCGAGCGTGTAGCCGTCGGGCAGTTCGATCGCCTCGATTTGTTCGAGGATACGGCCACGCAAATCAGATGGAAGCTCATCCGGGTACGGATCGGCCTGCGCCTTGATGGACCAGATACGATCTTCACGCTTCAGGATCGCGTTTCGCCAGGTGGTGCGGAATCCTTCTGTAACCTGCGTGATCGGCACGACCTTACCAGTGACGGAGCTGAGTACCTGGACTTCCTCAATGTTCTCGACATCGCGGCGCTCATCCGCTGGAGCACGTGAGATGATGGGAATGAGATCGTCGGACTCGCGATAGTAACCGACCGTATTACCCGAGTAATTCGTACGCAACGCGTTAGCGAGATCCTCGCGTGACACACCCGTGTGGCGACCGGCTGTTGCCGAATAGATCGGCTCGATGACAGGAACCGTCTGGCGCCAACTATCCTTGATCGACAGTGCTCGGCCGTCCTCTCTCATGATGGCCTTGGCCTGATTAGCCAGGCCCCTGAGAACAGTCGGGTTGGGTCCCTTGAACGTAGCCTCCACTTTGGAACCGCCGCCGGGCCCCAGGACGTACCGCCACACTTTCGCCTGCGCCTGCGGGAAGCGTTCGTCGATGTACTGTTGCACCTTCGGAATCAGCGTGTCGTTGAGATTGTAGTCATCGAGGCGCGCAATAATCTGGCCATAGGAAGAGTTGGGAGACTCGGGGCTATAGACCAGCATGTAACGAACGCCGCCTGAGCCCACGGACGCAGCTGTTGACTGGACACCGTCCTGCTCCCGGACGAAGGCTTCGATTTCCTTGATCTCGGAGAGCGTCGTTTCGATATCCGTGCCTTGTGGCAGCCAATAGTCGACGACCATTTGTGGCGTGGTCGATCCCGGGAAGAAACCGGATTTAACGAACTGGAACCCCCACATTGATACGGCGAATACTGCGAGCGCCCCAATGAGGACGTAAGTCCGGTGCTTGAGCGCGAGCGCCAGGGTGGCTCCGTAGGCACGGTAGATAATGTTCGGTTTCGAGTCGGTGTTCTCTTGTGCGTCCGATTCATCGAAGAGCCAGTAACAGAACAGCGGTGTCAGGGTGATCGCGAACAGCCAGCTTGCGAGCAGGGAAATCAGGACGACCCAGAAGAGGTGCCCGGTGAACTCAGCAACCTCGCCTTCGGAGAGACCGATGGGCGCGAACGCGATGATCCCCACTAACGTGCCGCCCAGGAGCGGCCATTTGGCCCGAGCAACAATGCGCTTGGCGACGGCGAGCTTCTCTTCGCCTTTCTGGATGCCGACCAGTATGCCTTCTGTCACGACAATTGCGTTGTCGACCATCATCCCGAGAGCAATGATTAACGCACCCAGGGAAATCCGGTGCATCGGGATGCCAAAGACGTGCATGGCTGCGAGTGTGAACAGCACCGTTAGCAGGAGTATCGCGCCGATGACCTTGGCCGACTTGCGGCCCATGAAGACGAGCAAGGTCAGGATAACGATGGCGAGTGCGGCAATGACGTTGATGACAAAGGCCTGAACTGACGAGTCAACGGCCTTGCCCTGGTGGTACACCTCGTGAAGCTCGATACCAAGCGGCCGGCGACTTTCCGATTCAGCGAGTTTCTCGGATATGGCATCGCCGATTTTCGAAATATTGCTACCGGAGACACCGGCTATACCGATTGCGATGGCGGGTTCGCCACTGCTCAGGAATACGTTTCGCGGTGGCGTCTGGTAGCCACGCCAGACCTCGGCAATATCGGAAAGGTAGATGACACGGCCGTCATTGGATGTGGAAACCAGGAGGTTGCGAATGGCGTCGACCGAATCGATCGCACCGGAAGGATCAATGACAATACGCTGGCTGCCAACGAGAACATTACCTGCGGAAACGACAGCGTTCTGCTGACCGAGCACGCTGTAGACGCTCTGCAGCGAAACACCGAGCGAAGCCGCTGTCTCACGCGATACCTCGACGAAGATTGCTTCGCTTTGCTCGCCCGCCAACACGACCTTTGCGATGCCATCGACCTGGAGCAGTTCGCGCTGCAGATCCTTCGCGTAGTGCCTTAGCTCAGCCGGCGTGTAGCCGGGCCCGCTAATGTAATAGTACAGACCGTAAACGTCGCCAAAGTCATCGTAGACGATGGGTGTCTGTGCACCGGGAGGCAGCGACAAACTCGCGTCGCTTACTTTGTTGCGGAGCTTGGTCCAGACGATCTGCAGATCGTCCTTGTTCCTGGAGAACCGGAACTTGATCTCAACCTGCAGTTCGGACATTCCATCGGACGTAGTCGAGACAATCTCTTCCACTTCCGGCAATTCCTGAATGGCCCGCTCCAGCGGTTCGGTTACTTCCTCGGCCACCTCTTCGGGGCTGCCGCCTGGGTAGGCCGTGAAAATCTGGGCGACTCGAATGGTGAACTCGGGGTCCTCGAATCGAGGCATGTCCTTGTAGGCCGTAAGACCGCCAACAACAATTAGCAGGATCGCAATGCCGCTAAGTAGCTGGTTGCGGATCGTCAGCTCTACGATGTTCATTTCAGTCGGTCCAGGGCCGCACGTTCATGCCCTCGGAGAGGTACGACGTACCCGCTGCGACGATTGTCTCGCCCGCATCGAGTCCGCTCGTCACCAATAAGGTCTCGCCGACGCCATCAACCGTTTCAATCTGGCGCCTCGACACGGTCATCGAATCCGCATCGTAAACCCAGACAAATAGCTGGTCGCCGTCACTAGATATCGCGGTCAATGGAACTCTGACACCATCCATGTCACCACTGCCTACAAACGGGAAGTCATCGATTTCGACCGTTGCATTCATGCCGGGGAGTATCAGCACGTCCTCGGGGCGTTCGAACAGGAATGCGACTTCGTAGGTTTGGGATGCGGCATCTGCGATAGCCTCAGCTTCCTTGAAAAAGGCGTTGAACTGCAGGCCGGGGATCGCCTCAAGTATCACCTTGACAGGAAAGCGGGCTCTTCGCTCCTCGATATCGCGAGGAACACCTGCAATGGCACTGCTCGGGATGTTGATAACCGCTTCGAGTTTATTTGAACTGATGAAGGTCGCCAGCGTGTCACCTGACTTGATCGACTGCAGCCGGCGCAAGTTCAGGCTCGCAATCTGTCCATCAAAAGGCGCGCGAATGGTCGTATCGTCCAATGCTTTTTCGGCCGAGTCGAGTTGTGCCTGGGCGATATCTCGTTGCGCCTTCCGCTGCTCCAGGACGCTTTGCGAGAGGACGCCATCCACGGCGAGCGTGGCGGCACGCTGGTATTCCTCTTCGGCGTTGTCAAACTGCGCCTGGCTCGACAGAACCCGGCTTTTGAAATCACGTTGATCAAGTTGTGCGATCAAGGTGCCCTCGGTGACTTCGTCGCCCTCCTTGATCGGCAGTTGCTCGATCAGGCCGTCGACCTGGAAGCTCAATTCGGTCCTGTCTGCTGCTTCGATCACGGCCGGATAGCTGCGCGACCTGTCTGCCTCGGCGCCATCAACGACGATGAGCTTGACGGGACGTGGCAAAGACTCGGCTGCGGCCTCACTTTGTAAGGTGTCACAGGCAGAGAGAGTCACCGCGGTTACCAGGACAGCCAGTATTCGCGTGATTGGGAATTTCATTGTTCTTGCTCCGTATCGCGGCCAACTTGCTTCCGGGACCGCACCGAAATACACTGTACGGTGTAGTTTACTGATATGTCGAAAAAAGTAAACCTCCTAGTGTAAGTATTAATGCATGGAACCCGGAAATGGCTAAAACATTGACGTTGAGCGAACAGAAGCACCTCGATATCCTGGCGGCGGCCAAGGCGGAGTTCCTTGAGCGCGGTTTTGACAACGTCAGCATGGATGCAATCGCCGGCCGCGCCTCTGTCAGCAAACGCACGGTCTACAACCACTTCGCCAGCAAAGACGCCTTGTTCGAGGCGATTACCGAACAGCTTATCGACCGGGTAAAGGGCGGCCTGCGAGTCGATTACGATCCTTCGATACCGCTGGACGAGCAGCTTCGTACAATTGCAGGGCTGCAGGTTCGTCTTAGCGGAGACGAGGACATGCTGCGCACCGCCCGCATGCTCCTGGCGGGCATGCTCTCCACTCCCGACTCATGCAGCGAGGCACTGCAACGGGCCAAATGGGCTAAGGAACCGCTGACCGACTGGATCAGGGCCGCACAGGCGGATGACAAGCTCATCGACTGCGACCCCGACATCAACGCCCACCTGTTTCGCTCCATGCTCGACGGCATGTTCTTCTGGCCACGTATCACAGGCGCGCACGAGGTGCCCGCCGACAAGGAACAGGACACCGTAATAGAGAACGCCGTCGGGATGTTCCTCGGCCTCCTCGCCAAGACATAGGCCGGACATAGGCTAGAATTAGAGTAGGACCAGCAACACGAAGAAACTCTGCCATGGCCTCGAGCGGCCCGACCCGGTTTGTAGATGAAGCGCGTCGACGCCAGGTCTTCGCTGTGCTCGCGATCTACGTTGTGGGTTCCTGGGTCGTATTGCAGGTCGCAGCGACGCTATTCCCCGGGTGGCATATTCCTGACGAGGCCATTCGGTTTGTCTGGATTGGTGCCGTACTGCTCTGCCCCATCGCACTGATCTTTGGCTGGTACTACGACGTTTCCGTCCGCGGCCTTCGAAGAACCTCCCCCACAGGCGCGGACACGCCGTCTGTCTCTCTGACGAGAAAAGACTTCGGGATCATCTCACTGCTCCTCGTGCTTAGCATTGGAATCCTGGGTGGCGTGGCCAGGGAAGTGCTCGCAATTCGCGAAACACCGCAACCCCAATCTGTAGCCACAGACATCCCAGAGAACTCCATTGCTGTATTGCCCTTCGTCAACATGAGCGACGATGCAGGCAATGAGTATTTCAGTGACGGCATAACAGAGCAGCTCCTGAACGAGCTCACGCGGGTTTCCGGGTTGCACGTCGCAGCGAGGACATCATCGTTCTATTACAAGAACAAGAACGAATCGATGCGGCGAATGGGGCAGGAACTCGGCGTCAAGACGCTTCTCGAAGGTAGCGTCCGAAAGGTCGGCAACAAGGTTCGCATCACCGCTCAACTTATCAATGCGGATGATGGCTATCACCTTTGGTCGCAAACCTACGATCGGGCCCTTGACGATATTTTCTCGGTGCAGGACGAGATATCCCAGGCGATTGTTAAAACCTTGAAGATCGAATTTCTGGCGGAGGCGGAAAGACAGGTTGGCCCTCCTCCAACAGACAATGTGGAAGCTTATGATCGATATCTGCGCGCCCTGGCCTACAGACGCTCTGACGCGGACAACGCACTCGAGGCGTCGAACGAATACCTCCAGGAGGTCATCGACCTCGCACCGGATTTTGCGCTTGCTTATGATGCGCTCGCTTATGGCTACCTGCTGCAGTCATACAACGGCAGCATGGCAGTCGACGACGCGACTGCGCGTGCCGAAGTCCTGCTTGTTAAAGCACTTGAACTACAGCCCGATCTTGAAGAGGCTCATGCGTCACTCGGTCTCCTGAAGAGCCGGCTAGGTCGGTACGCAGAAGCTAACGAGCACTATACGACCGCTCTGCAGATCAATCCCAACTATTTCGGTGGTCAGGTTAACTACGGGCTGAGTCTTGTTCATCAGAGCCGCCTGAAGGAAGCGTCGGCTGCGTACTTGCGAGCACAAGCGCTGGACCCGTTGAACGCCAACCTCAACTTCAATCTTGGCGCATTGATGATGTTGATGGGTCAATTCGACAACGGTTACCAGTTCATGCAGAAGGCCTGGGCGATTCAGCCAAAAATGATCCGGGCCAGGGCGGCAGCGACTCACTGGCTGGGGAACTACGGCAAGCTGGTCGAGGCCGTGCAGAATGGTGAAGAGACCTTGAGTTACTTTCCGGACAGCGTGGCCAACATCACGGGACTGGTTGGAGCGTACATGTCGCTAGGCCTGATCGATGATGCGAAACGAGTTCTTACTGATGCGCGGAGCAACTTGCCCGAAAACGGGCAACTCATGAGCAGCAACGTGCAGATATGGCTGGCTGAAGGCGACCAGGACTCTATTGCTCGCTATGCCGAGACAGAGTTCGCACTGGTCGACGCGAACATCGGCGACCCGCTGAATTTTGCGGACCGCATAAGAGTCTATCGGTATGCCTGGTCAATGCTGCTACAGGGTAAGAATGAGTCGGCGTCCGAGTTGTTCTACTGGGTAGCCGGCGGCGCGGATGGCATCGCTCAGCAAACTTACGATCAAATGACCTACCTGAAGATGCTCGCGTTATCGTATCTGCGAACCGGTCGCCAGGAGGAGGCGGACGCGTTACTTGATCAGTGCCTCGAACTGGTTGCGGCGGCACGCGATAACGGCTGGGCTACGCCCTTTCTGCACGTTCGATTGGCCGAGGTTTACCTGTTGCGTGGAGAATCGGTAAGAGCGATCGAGAATCTTGAAATCGCCTTCAACAAAGGCTGGCGCGGCATCAACACGATTGAAACCGGCATCGTCTGGCAGGACCTACAGGGTAACCCTGAGCTTGAGCGGATCAAGGTAGAGATCTACGAAGATCTCGAGATTCAGAAAGAAGCGCTACAAAGTAGCCGACAGCGGTAGGGCTATTTCCACACGCAGGCCATCGCCCTTGTTGGTTGCTTTGATAGAACCGCCGTGAAGTACCGTCGCGCGTGAGGCTATGGCCAGCCCGAGTCCACCACTGCGCCGCAACTGATCGGCGCGCGTCGTTGTCGAGCGGTAGAACGGCTCGAAGATACGATCGAGTTCGTCATCTGGAACGCCGCCGCCCTGATCCTGGACCGCGATTACTGCCTGCTCTGCCTCGATACCGAGATAAACCAGCACCTCATTGTCACCGCGACTGTGCTCCATGGCATTACGCAGTACATTCTCGATACAGCTTCGCAACGCATGTGGGTAGCCGTTGACGCTGCACGCGATATCGATCTCGACCTGTATACCGGGATCGTTGTCCGGGTCGCCGTATTCATAGCGAACATCATCCACGACAGATCGGACCAGGTCTTCGAGTTCAATCAGCGATTTTTCCTCACCCGTTTCCGCATCTAGTCGGGAATACTCGAGAATACGGCCAATGAGTTCATCGAGCCGTTCCGTCTCCGTG
>Ga0265303_10000533_pt1 | contig 21536 bp, 17 predicted proteins | sample Helome_2_FD_192494 | JGI IMG/M metagenome (GOLD analysis project Ga0265303, IMG submission 192494) | Marine sediment microbial communities from subtidal zone of North Sea - Hel_20160317 (Illumina Assembly) | ecosystem: Environmental > Aquatic > Marine > Subtidal zone > Sediment ... | reverse complement strand
ATTAGGTCGCCAGCGACGCCGAATCGCAGCCCTTGTTGCAACCAGGGCTTGTCCTCTATGCCGGGCAAGCAGAAGCCTTTAAGGGACTTCACTGGTACGCAGGCAGGCAAAAAAAGGGCCCTCAACAGAAGGCCCTTTCGGAATTTGGCTCCCCGACCCGGACTCGAACCAGGGACCAATTGATTAACAGTCAATCGCTCTACCAACTGAGCTATCGGGGAATGATTTCGCACCCAACCACAATGCTAGCAGGTGCGGGCCGGGATTTTCGTCCAGCACCGGTCCGAAGTCAAGCGGCCAGCACGCGCTTTATGCGACTGATCGCCTCTTCCAGGGACTCCATGGAACAGGCGAATGACAGCCGCATATGGTGCGGCGCGCCGAAGGCCGATCCGGGAACGCAGGCGACATCCCCTTCGTTGAGCAGTAACTCAACCAACTCGATGTCTGTTGTCAGGCCCCTGCGCCGCAGTGCCCTTGCGACCTTCGGAAACGCGTAGAACGTGCCTTCCCCCGGACGGCACTCGAAACCCTCGATGGAATTTATCGCCGCCACGAAATAGTCGTGGCGTGCCCGGTACGCCGCGCACATCTTCGCGACCGGCGCCTGGTCCCCGTCCAGTGCGGCGACAGCTGCCGCCTGGGAAATGCTGCAGGGATTGGAGGTGCTCTGGCTTTGCACGGTCGTCATCGCCTTGATGAGGACCGCGGGCCCCGCGGCATAGCCGATACGCCATCCCGTCATCGCGTAGGCTTTCGAAACGCCATTGGTTGTGACGATCCGGTCCTCGAGAGCGGGGCAGGCCGTCGCAAAGCTTGTGAACGGTTCATCGGCCCAATGAATATGCTCGTAAATGTCGTCGGACACGGTCACAACCGAGGGGTGGTCTTCGAGAACGCGTCCGAGGGCTTGAAGTTCCGCCGCGTTGTAGCTGGCACCCGTTGGGTTTGACGGGCTGTTCAGAATGAACAGCCTCGTCTTGTCCGTAATGGCCCCGCGAAGCTGCTCGGGCGTGATCTTGAAATCGTGCTCGATACCGGCCTGGATCAAAACAGGCTCAGCCCCCGCCAGCTTGACCATATCCGGGTAGGAAACCCAGTAGGGTGCCGCGATGACGGCTTCATCGCCGGGCCCGAGCAGACCGATGCACAGGTTGAACAGCGCCTGTTTCGCGCCGCTGGTGACGATTATCTGCTCAGTACCATAGTCGAGCTGGTTGTCACGGGCGAACTTCCGCTGAATGGCTGCCTTGAGTTCCGCGGTGCCATCAATCGGCGTGTATTTGGTCTGACCCAAGCGGATAGCCTCGACCGCAGCGTCCTTGATGTGCTGGGGTGTATCGAAGTCGGGCTCTCCGGCACCGAGGCTGACGATATTCCGGCCCGCAGCTCGCAGCTTCGTGGCCAACGCCAGGACGGCCCCGGTCGGCGAGGGCCTTACGGCTGCCATCCGTTTGGAAACTGATAAACTCACTCGATTGCCTCCGAAATACTGACGCTCATGGTACGTGAATCCAAAGACCTGCCCAACACACAGAATGACGAGCGCGATCGCCTCACGCTGGTCGCGGAGTTTGAGCCGGCCGGCGACCAGGGCAAGGCGATCCAGGGCCTGGTCGACGGATTGAGCGATGGTCTGGCGCGGCAAACACTGCTGGGCGTCACCGGCTCCGGCAAAACCTTCACGGTGGCCAGCGTTATCGAGCGACTGCAACGACCAGCCATCATACTGGCGCCCAACAAAACCCTGGCGGCACAACTTTACGGCGAAATGCGTGAGTTCTTCCCGCGCAATGCCGTCGAGTACTTCGTCTCGTACTATGATTATTACCAGCCGGAGGCTTATGTCCCGAGCTCGGACACGTACATCGAAAAAGACGCATCGATCAACGAGCATATTGAGCAAATGCGTTTGTCGGCGACCAAGGCCCTCATAGAGCGGCCCGATGTGATTATCGTGGCCACGGTATCCGCTATCTACGGCCTCGGGGACCCCGAAGCCTACTTCAGCATGGTATTGCACCTGGTGCGCGGGGATCGTATTGATCAACGCACCATCCTCCGGCGCCTGGCAGAACTGCAGTATCAACGCAATGAAATCGACTTTTCCCACGGTACCTACCGTGTACGCGGCGATGTCATCGATATTTTCCCGGCCGAGTCGGACCGTGACGCCGTGCGTATCGAGTTGTTCGATGATGAGATCGAGTCGTTGTCGTATTTCGATCCGCTTACCGGTGAAGTTGTGCGGCGGGTTGCCCGGGTGACGATCTTCCCGAAGACTCATTACGTGACGCCGAGGGAGCGCCTGCTGGAGGCTTGCGAGCACATCAAAGTGGAGCTCAAGGAGCGCCTGTCCTACTTGAGAAAACATGAAAAACTTCTTGAGGCTCAAAGGCTTGAACAACGAACTTTATTTGATTTAGAGATGATCAGAGAGCTCGGCTACTGCTCCGGCATCGAGAACTACTCGCGCTACCTGTCCGGACGCAATGTGAGTGAGCCCCCGCCTTGCCTGTTCGACTACGTGCCGGACGACGCCATTCTGATCATTGACGAGAGTCACGTAACGGTGCCGCAGCTCGGGGGCATGTACAAGGGCGACCGCTCACGCAAAGAGACCCTTGTCGAGCACGGCTTTCGATTGCCGTCGGCACTCGACAACCGGCCACTACGATTTGACGAGTTTGAATGCCTGTCGCCGCAGACAATCTATGTTTCCGCGACCCCGGGCAAGTACGAAAATGCACATGCCGACAATGTCGTGGAACAGCTCGTTCGGCCGACGGGGCTCATCGACCCGACGGTCGAGGTGCGGCCGGCCAGGACGCAAGTGGACGACGTACTTTCCGAAATTTCTCAGCGAGTCGCTGAGAATGAGCGAGTGTTGATCACGACGCTCACCAAACGCATGGCCGAAGACCTGACAGATTATTTGCGAGAGCACGGGGTACGCGTCCGGTATCTTCACTCCGATATTGGCACTGTGGAGAGAACGGAAATCATCCGGGATCTCAGGCTCGGCGCGTTTGACGTGCTCGTCGGCATCAACCTGTTGCGTGAAGGGTTGGATATGCCCGAAGTATCGCTGGTAGCCATTCTCGACGCCGACAAGGAAGGTTTCCTGCGCTCCGATCGCTCCCTGATCCAGACCATCGGCAGGGCGGCGCGAAATGTCCACGGCAAAGCCATTTTGTATGCGGACAACATGACGGGCTCCATGCAGCGCGCCCTGGAGGAAACCGGTCGTCGACGCGAAACCCAGGTCGCCTACAACGCAGAGCATGGCATCACCCCTACCACGATCGTCAAGCAGGTGGCGGACGTCATGGAGGCCGCTTATCCGTCACCACAGAAAGGGCGACGCAAGGTGGCTGAAGACAAGCCTCTGTACGAACTGATGACCACTGAGCAGCTCATGAAACGCGCTGCCAAACTCGAGAAAAAGATGCTCAGGCATGCCCGGGACCTGGAGTTCGAGGAGGCGGCGAGGCTGCGAGACGAGATTCAAATCGTCCGCGATTACGGGCTCGGGCTGGGGGAGCAGAAAGCCGGTTGATAAGCCTTGCAGAGGCGCAAGCGCTTCAGTATCTTACGGCTCCCTTCGATGGGTCTGGGTGATTAGCTCAGGGGCATAAGAACGAACGCACTGTAAATCGGGTTGGGTGATTAGCTCAGGGGCATAAGAACGAACGCACTGTAAATCGGGTTGGGTGATTAGCTCAGGGGTAGAGCGCCACGTTGACATCGTGGAGGTCGGTGGTTCGAGACCACCATCACCCACCAAATCCCCAAAACGCCTGATTTTTTTGAATAAATCGGCGTTCTCCCGGTTGTTTCTTGGCATCCGTCTATATAGAATCGCGGTCCCGCTCATGCTGCGGCGTTTCGCCGTGGGTAGAAAGGGCGGGGACCGATGAGTTTTTGGAGGATTTGGGTATCGCAGTTACAAAGCGTGTAAGGCGTAATGAGGAAATCGAGGCCACCGAGGTACGAGTCATTCGTTCCGATGGTGAACAGGCAGGGGTCATGGGAATCGCAGCGGCGATCGAGCTGGCCAAAGACGAGGGACTGGACCTCGTTGAAGTATCGCCGATGGCGGATCCACCGGTCTGCCGTGTCATGGATTTTGGCAAGTATTTGTTCGAGCAGAACAAGAAAAACCAGTCTGCGAAACGCAAACAGAAACAGGTTCACGTAAAAGAGATTAAGTTTCGTCCGGGAACGGACGAAGGTGACTACCAGATCAAGCTCAGGAAACTCGTGCATTTTCTGGAAACGGGTGACAAGACCAAAGTCACATTGAGATTCAGAGGTCGGGAGATGGCGCACAAAGAGCTTGGTGCGCAGCTGCTGGCCAGGGTCCGGGACGACCTGGAAGAATATGGCTCGGTTGAGCAGATGCCGCAAATGGAAGGTCGGCAAATGGTCATGGTGATTGCGCCCAAGAAGAAATAGGCGCGGGCACGAAGTGCCATCAGTAAAAGTGAGTAACAGCCTCAAGGCTTGACAACCGGAGAGGCTCTACCCGCCTGCAGCGGCCGAAATAGTCCGGTACGTGGCAAGGCCCAAAAGTGAGTACGACATGTCAAAGATGAAAACCAACCGGGGCGCCGCCAAGCGCTTCAGCAAGACGGGTAAGGGCGGCTACAAGCGTTCCCAGTCCCACCTCAATCACATCCTGACGAAGAAGACGTCAAAGCGTAAGCGCCACCTTGGTTCTACCGAGCAAATCGCAGACGCCGATGTCAAGAGTGTGCGTCGCATGCTCCCTTACAGCTGAGAGGAGATTGAGAAATGGCAAGAGTGAAACGTGGTGTAACTGCCAAAGCCCGCCATAAGAAAGTCCTCGGTAAAGCTAAGGGTTACTATGGCGCGCGCAGCAAGTTATTCAAGACGGCCAAGCAGGCCGTTATCAAAGCTGGTCAATACGCCTACCGCGACCGGCGTCAGCGCAAACGCCAGTTCCGTGCGCTCTGGATCACGCGTATCAACGCGGCGGCGCGCTTGCACGGCCTGTCGTACAGTCGTCTCATCAATGGCCTGAATCGTGCCGATATCGAAGTAGACCGAAAGGTCCTGGCCGATATCGCCGTGCACGATCCTGAGGCATTTGGCGCCATTGCCGAGGCTGCAAAAGCCGGTCTCGAACAAGCCGCCTAGTTCAAGAATACTCAGCCGGCGCGATACGTCGTTATGAAGCCGCTCAAAATGCTCATGTATGCCTACATACGCTGCGCTATTTCGCGGCTTCATGCCTCGTCTCCCGCTCGCCTGAATCTCCTTGAACGTAATTATTCATGACGGGGCTACGTGAGCTAGTCGACGCGGCAGCGACTGAAATCGACGCCGCCACCGATCTTGCCGCGCTGGACGCGGTGCGGGTTTCCTATCTCGGCAAGAAGGGCGCGCTCACGGCGCGCCTCAAGTCGCTGAGTCAGCTTCCTGCCGAGGATCGCCCTGCCGCCGGGCAGGAGATCAACAGGGCCAAGCAGACCGTACAGGAACAACTCAACGCGCGCCGCGAATCGCTGGAAGTAGCGGCTCTGGAGGCGAAGCTCGCGACTGACGCCGTTGATGTAACGCTGCCCGGGAGGGGCGCGTCGATTGGCGGCCATCATCCAGTGACCCGCGCAATGATGCGCATTGAGAAGATCTTTCGAAACGCAGGTTTTGGCGTACGCTCGGGGCCGGAAATCGAAGACGATTTTCATAACTTCACAGCGCTCAACATCCCGGACAATCATCCGGCACGGGCCATGCATGACACGTTCTATTTTCCCGGCGGCAACCTGCTGCGAACGCATACGTCGCCAGTGCAGATTCGCTCGATTGTCGAAGAAGGCGTACCCATTCGTATCATCGCGCCGGGCCGGGTCTACCGTTGCGACTCGGACCAGACGCACACGCCGATGTTCCACCAGGTGGAAGGTCTCGTCATCGACGAGAATATCAGCTTCGCGAACCTGAAAGCCGTCCTGCACCAGTTTGTCGAGGCGTTTTTCGAGCGCAAAGCCGAGCTGCGTTTTCGACCGTCGTATTTTCCCTTTACCGAGCCGTCGGCCGAGGTTGATGTGAGCTGGGGCGAGGGCAAGTGGCTCGAAATTCTCGGCTGTGGAATGGTGCACCCGAACGTGCTCGAGAGCGCCGGTGTGGACGCAGAGAAGTACACCGGCTACGCGTTCGGTATTGGCATAGAACGGCTGGCAATGCTGCGCTATGGCGTGACGGATCTGCGCACGTTCTTCGAGAACGACCTTCGATTCCTGCGACAGTTCAGGTAGCGGCGATGAAGATTGCAGAATCCTGGTTGCGTGAGTGGGTGAACCCCGATCTCGATACCGCAGCGCTCGGTCATCAACTAACGATGCTTGGCCACGAGGTCGACGGCATCGAAGTCGATGGTGCCGAGATCGGCGACGTGGTCATTGCCGAAGTCGTCGAAGTCGAGAAGCACCCGGATGCAGACCGTCTGAGCGTCTGCAAGGTCTCCGCTGGCGATGGCGAGGTTGTGGATGTGGTCTGCGGGGCACCGAACGTCAGGAAGGGAATGAAGAGCCCGCTGGCAATGCCGGGGACTACGTTGCCCAACGGGCTGAAATTGCGCAAATCAAAGATCCGCGGTGTCGTGTCGAATGGGATGCTTTGCTCGGCCGTGGAGATCGGTCTCGGTGACGAGTCCGATGGCATCATTGCATTGCCTGACGGTGCACCAGTCGGATCGGCGTTAGTCGATTTCCTGCAGCTCCCGGATGCGGTCATCGATCTTGACCTGACACCCAATCGAGGCGATTGCTTTTCGCTGCTGGGCATCGCTCGGGACGTGTCGGCTTTGACCGGGGCGGCGCTAAAGAACTCGACCGCAAGTCCTGTGCCGGCGACGATCAAGGACTCGCACCCTGTGGAGCTCGTTGAGCCAGCCGGTTGTCCGCGATTCGCGGGACGCGTCGTACGCGGCATCGACCCCGAAGCGAAGTCGCCGATCTGGATGACCGAACGGCTTCGACGAGTTGGCCTGCGCGCTATTTCACCCGTAGTCGACATCACGAACTACGTCATGTTGGAGCTCGGCCAGCCTCTGCACGCTTACGACAGTGCGCTGCTCCAGGGGGCGATTCGTCCGCGGCTTGCGAAAGCGGGCGAAAAGGTCGTCTTGCTCGACGAGAATGAAGTCGAACTCAACGAAGACACGTTAATCATCACGGATGACAGCGGCCCGATTGGCATCGCCGGCATCATGGGTGGACTAAGCACGGCGGTGTCCGAAAAGACGACCGATGTCTTCTTCGAGGCCGCGTTCTGGCCGCCAGCCTTCATGGCCGGGCGGGCGCGTGCCTATGGCATGCATACCGATGCCTCCCTGCGATTCGAACGCGGTGTCGACCCGGAAGGACAGGCGCGTGCCGTCGAACGCGCGACGGAGTTGCTGCTCGAGATTGCCGGTGGCGATGCCGGCCCGGTAGTCGTCGAATCGGTGACGGAGCATCTTCCCTCGCGAGCGACTGTGACACTGCGCAGGGATCATCTGGCACGACTGCTTGGACTGGAGATTGACGACGGTGAAGTAGTGCGAATTCTCGAGAGCCTCCAGCTGCAGGTCGACCCCGTCGACGAAGGCTGGCGCGTGACTCCACCCAGCCATCGATTCGACATCGAAATCGAGGCGGACCTCATCGAAGAGGTGGCCAGAATTCATGGTTATGATTCGATTCCGGAGACGACGGCCTATGCGCAGTCGCCACTCTTGACCGTTACTGAAAGTTGCATTGAACTCGAGCGCGCTGCGGAGACGCTAATCGCTCGCGATTACCAGGAAGTTGTGACCTACAGTTTCGTCGACCCTGAGGCAAACAAGGCGTTTACCGGCACCGACTCCGAGTTGGTCTTGAGCAATCCCATCTCCTCCGAAATGTCCGTCATGCGCGGAACCTTGTGGGCCGGCATGGTGGCCGCGGCAGCGGCAAATGTTGCGCGCCAGCAGGATCGTGTACGGATTTTCGAAGCCAGTAAATCATTCCATGGCACCGTAAGGGAGCCCATTGAAGTACTTCGTATCGCGGCGCTCGTGACGGGTCCTGTTGTTCCCGAGCAGTGGGGCAGCAAGACAGAAAACGCAGATCTGTTTGACATAAAGGCCGACGTCGAAGCGCTGCTTCTGCTTGCGGCGGACCCGAGTGAAATCGATTTTTCACCTATCGCGCACGCCGCGTTACAGGCCGGTCAGGCCGCGGAAATCACGCGCAACGGTGAGCCGATTGGCGTGGTCGGGAGGCTGCATCCCAGCCTGGCCAAGGGCTACGATCTCAAACGTCCGGTCTTCCTTTTTGAACTGGATGCGACGAAAACCCTTGCGTCAAAGGCCCCTTCAGCACAGTTGATTTCGAAGTTTCCCGCGATCCGTCGGGACCTGGCGGTCATTGTCGACAATTCGGTGTCGGCCGACGATCTTGTTGCGGCGGTCGCCGCGAGTTCGCCCAGCCTGATTCAGGAAGTCAGGATTTTTGACGTTTATACGGGATCCGGTATAGAAGCTGGGCGAAAAAGCGTCGCAATAAGCTTGATTTTGCAGGAAACATCGCGCACCCTTACTGACGATGATGCGGACGTCGTGATAGCTGCGACTATAAGCAAATTAAAAGACAAATTCGCCGCTGAACTAAGAGACTGATCGCAATGGCACTGACAAAAGCAGACATGGCCGAGTCGTTGTTTGATGAGCTGGGTCTCAACAAAAGAGAAGCGCGAGAATTAGTCGACATGTACTTTGAGGAGCTGCGTGCATCACTCGCAGTTGGGGAACAGGTCAAACTTTCCGGTTTCGGAAATTTTGATCTTCGGGATAAAAAAGAACGTCCAGGCAGAAACCCGAAAACCGGACAGGAAATTCCGATCAGCGCTCGTCGCGTTGTGACTTTCCGGCCAGGACAAAAACTAAAGGCCCGAGTGGAAGCATATGCTGGAACCGGGGAATAACGACGAACTCCCTCCAATTCCTGGTAAGCGTTACTTCACGATAGGTGAAGTGAGCGACCTGTGCGCAGTCAAGCCACACGTACTCAGGTATTGGGAACAAGAGTTCCCACAATTGAAGCCCGTCAAACGTCGCGGCAATCGACGCTACTATCAGCGTCAGGATGTCCTGATCATTCGCCAGATCAGAAGTCTGCTGTATGACGAGGGTTTCACGATCGGGGGTGCTCGGCAGCGCCTGACGGGCGATGATGCCAAGTCTGACGTCTCTCAAAGTCAACAGATTATCAAGCAGATACGCATGGAACTTGAACAAGTTCTTAAGATACTGCGTCGCTAAAAAAATCCCACTTCCCTCCGGCACCAGCGGCACGTAAACTGCTGCCGTGCAGGTGCCTGCGTAGCAGGCAACTTCGTTAATTCGGTCGGGGCGTAGCGCAGCCTGGTAGCGCACCACAATGGGGTTGTGGGGGTCGGGAGTTCGAATCTCCCCGCCCCGACCATTATTTCGAAAAAAGAAAAGTCGCTTTACTTTCGGTTGAGCGACTTTTCTTTTTGAAGATGGTTGGGCTCGAGGAGCTGACTTAGGGGTTCGACAAAATCACGTAGTGATTTTGGACGCGCGAAGCGCGCCCGTAGGGTGAGCGCCGAAGGCGCGAATCAATCTCCCCGCCCCGACCACTTAAGAAAAAGTGCCCGCTCTCAATTTTAGTGAGCGGGTATTTTTCGTAGTGGGCGGTAGTGAAGAACCGCACAAGGGTTCGTACCGAGGCCAACGCAGTTGGCCGACAGACGCGCAGCGTCCATCTCCCCGCCCCGACCTTTGTATTCTATTCGTGGGCGATGGGTTTTTCGGTGAACAGGTAGTCCTTCAGTTCCTTGTCAAACGTCGGGTCCTTACGACGAATCCACTCGAGCACCATGGCAGCATGTTCTTTCTCTTCATCCCGATTGTGCGCGAGTATCGCTTTTAGCTCCCCGTCAGTGCAGGCATCAACTCGCTGGTTGTACCAGTCAACAGCTTCGAGTTCTTCCATCAACGAAGTGATCGCCCGATGCATGTCTCTCGTTGCGTCGGAAAGTTCATCGATCGGTTCATGGTAACCCTCATTTGCCATTTGTTTCTCCCTTCATGTTTATGCGTGGCGACGAAGCCGAGACACGCCTTCGGACGCCGCGAGCATCAGTGCCAATAATGACAGGACCGTTGCGGCACCCGATACCGCGGGTGTCGCTGACTGCATGACGGAAATCCCGTAGGAGGCCCACGCGATCACCAGAATAAACACGGCGTCACCAACTCGCGAAATCACCGTTGCTCCGATCGCTCCGGCGACCGCGAGTTTCATGAGTGTCCAGCTGATCGCGGTCAAGCCCGCGCTGTCCCATCCGTTTGCTGTCTGCAGAACGCTGACATTGGCAATGGTCGCCACCGTAATCCAGCCTGTGTAAAGACTGAACGGTAGATGCAAGGCAAGGTGCTGGCTGACCGGAGCGTGCTCGACTTCATCCAGGAGCTGACGATAGATACCGATCAATGAAGCCAGCAGCAGCAGCATGATGAGCAAGGAAAGCCACAGCAGATCGTAGTGCCAGACCACAATCCATGCCGCGTTCGCCAGGCAACTCAGCTGAAACAGACGGCTGATTCGGGAGATAGCGTCGTTGTCCCGCTGAGACGGCAATGCCTGATAGATGACAAAGATCATCAGCCCAAGGTAGATGACACCCCAGATCGAAAACGTGAATCCAGCCGGCGTGAACAGGGACGGGTACTTGGCCGAAATCTCCGGCATCGTTTGGCTGTTGAGAGGCAGGACGTTAGACAATGTATTCATTGCCAGGACCAGTACGAACGCGGCGAGGTTCCCGCCCCAATCGGAAAAGGATCTCCGCATGGCTGTGTCTCCGATAGTTCTTCTAGACGGAATTGATTGTAGGCAACTTTCTGTCCTGAATCCCAAGCAGTATTGGCCGCGCGGTTTCGCGATAGATATTCACTTTGGCATTGAAGGCAACGCGCGAGAGTCCGTGTTTGTCTTTGATGGTCAGACGACGAATATTGAATTCACCCCCACCCATGTTCTCTCCGGTCAGGTAGCACTTGATGGCAGTAACGCGCTCGCCGGATAGCTCCATGCCGCTCAACTGTGAAAGATTCCCCTGAGCTCGCTGCAAGAATGTCACGGCATCAATATTGGGGTCGACGAAGGTCTCGTCGCCCACCATGTCTTCCTCGATATCCGCCATGAAATCACCCACGAGAATCTGGCCGGGCAGGGCTGCATCGATCATGCGCGCCAGTTCAATGGTGACGTCGCCAACAATGAAATCGTGCATGGTCGGATTGAGACCTTCCGCCTGATGAAATTCATAGCAACTGCCTACATGAAAACAGGCGCGCAGTCTTGGTACGGCTTTGGACGCTGATTTGCTGCGTGCAATCGCATTGTCGGCCAGTACAATGTGCATTAAATGGTAAAGATTGACGCTGGCCTCGAGCCCGTCATCCCGATTCCAGATGTAAAAGCCGTCGCCGCTGGAAGATCGTGCGAAATTCAGGTTAACGTCTTGCTCCAGCATTTTCGCGTGAGCCGAATTCAGCGAGTACGACAGGCTGTTGAGCTGTGTCATTTGCTCAAACGGCGTGAGAAGGCTAAACCCGACGATATCGAACAGCGTGACGGCGCGGCTTGCCACGTAGTTGATGCCGTAGCGACGAATCATTTTTTCAATGATCTGTGTCTCGACTTTACTGCCCGATAGTGACTGTCGAAGCGGCAGGTGAATTGGTTCGACTTCGAGCAGACGCGCCACCTTTTGCATTTGTGGAATAGAAAGTCGGCGCTCTCCGGAAATCAGCTCCGTAATAAATAGCGGCGACAGTCGCGACGGCAGGCCCGAGGCGCGGGGTGACGTGTAGTCCGCGATTGCGTAGTGGGGCACAACAAGGATGAGCACGCCACGATCGACGGGTGCCCAACTCAATATGTTGTTTTGCCCGAGCGACCAATGCGTGTGCAGACATTTTTCGAGGTGTATGAGATTACTGCGCTGTTTCAGGCCCATTTCCTGGTCGAGCCCCGACAACTGATCCAGATAGGGCGAATAGTCGGCTATTCGTCGAATCCCCGATTGCGACAGATTTTGTTTTTCCATTTCTATGCCCGCAGCGACTTTCGCGAACCGGTATTCTCTGACACAGTTCGCTCCACCCAACGTAATCAACTCTGCCACACATGGCAAGTACTATCAGAAAGTTGCCGTATCTATTTTAAATTGCAGGCATTACCCTTGAATATGCCTCGACTGATTTTACATAAGAAATGATAGCAGCCGGACCAGATATCGCCGACATTCGGGCATTGCGCGAACGTCTCGCAGGGAAAACGATCCTGACGCCCATGATTCGATGTGCGGCGATAGAGGCCGCTATTGGTGGCAACACCGAGGTCTATGCCAAGCTGGAGTTTCTGCAGCGTACCGGGACCTTCAAGGCACGCGGAGCGCTTGCGACATTGCTGGCTCTCGAACCGGAACAATTAGCGGCCGGTGTTACGGCTGTCAGCGCCGGAAACCATGCGATCGCCACGGCCTTTGCCGCAGAGGCTGTCGGAACGACGGCGAAAGTCGTAATGACCAGGTCCGCAAATCCGGCGAGAGTCGACGCCTGCAAAGCCTATGGGGCAGAAGTGGTTTTCGCGGCAGATGTCCATCAGGCGTTTGAAATCGCGGAGGCGATTCAGGACCAAGAAGGTCGATACTTTGTGCACCCGTTCGAGGGGGTTCCCATTGCGACGGGTACCGGCACCGTGGGCCTGGAAATCTGTGAACAGTGCAGTGAATTCGACGCAATCATCGTTCCCGTGGGAGGGGGCGGCCTGATCGCGGGCATCGCAAACGCAGTCAGGCGGCTGCGACCCGCCTGTGAGGTTATCGGTGTTGAACCGGAAGGCGCGGATTCGATGCACCGAAGCCTGGCCTGCGGGGAACCCGTAAAGATTGATGCGGTCCGAACGATTGCCGATAGTCTCGGTGCGCCGTTTGCCATGCCGTACTCATTTGGACTCTGCCAACTACACGTCGATCGACTGGCTATGGTCGATGATCGACAACTTCGCGAAGCAATGGGATTCTTGTTCAGTGCCATGAAGATTGCCGTCGAACCTGCCTGTGCGGCCAGCACCGCGGCACTGTTTGGCCCTTTGAAGGACGATCTATCAGACAAGCGGATTGTGCTCGTGATGTGCGGTAGCAATATCGATTGGGCGACGTTCGAGGAGCACACGATTTTCGATGACGATGTTGATTGACGAGTTGAAGGCGATCGTGGGTGCCGGTGCGTGGAAGACGGATCCTTTGGAACTGGAGCCCAATCTGACGGAATGGCGCGGCCGGGTATTCGGTAAAACCCCGATCCTGGTTGCCCCGGGAAGCACCGAGGAGGTTTCCCGGGTGGTCTGCGCTTGTGCGGCCGAAGGCGTTGCGGTGGTGCCCCAGGGCGGTAATACGGGCATGTGTGCCGGCGCCGTTCCCGACGAATCGGGTAACCAGGTCATATTGTCTCTCGAGCGCATGAACCGGATCCGCGACGTTGACGCGCCCAATTTCTCTATGGAGGTGGAGGCGGGCTGTGTCCTCCAGACCATCCAGGACGCGGCAAGGGCAGCCGATCGCTATTTTCCCCTGAGTCTCGGCGCGGAAGGCAGTTGCCAGATCGGTGGCAACCTGGCGACGAACGCCGGCGGCATCAACGTCATTCGTTACGGGACAGCCCGAGCCCTGGTGCTCGGTCTCGAGGTGGTGCTGGCGGATGGCACCGTGCTGGAGGGGCTCAGGTCGCTGCGCAAGGACACGGCGGGATACGACCTGAAACAATTGTTTATTGGTAGCGAAGGAACGCTTGGGATCATCACGGCGGCGACACTGCGGCTGTTCCCGAATCCCGGGGAGACCTCGACAGCGTTACTCGCGATCAGGAATAGCGGAGACGCGGTTCGCTTGCTGGCGAACCTGAGGAGTTCACTGGAGGATCATATCGAGGCGTTCGAGCTGGTGTCCGAGCCGGTTTTTGCTTTGGTGGAGAAGCACATTCCCGGGGCGAAGCTACCCTTCGATGAATCGTTCCCCTGGTACGTACTCGTTGAAGCGGCCACGGGGGGTGATACGGACGTGCTCGAAAATGCACTGCTGAATGCCGCGGAAGCGTCGCTGATCCTCGATGCCGTCATCGCAAAAAATACCAGCGAGGCAGACCGTCTATGGAAGCTTCGCGAATCCATCGCAGAAGCGGAACGACACCACGGTAGTGCCCTGAAGCACGATATCTCGGTGCCGACAGGCAAAATGCAGGATTTCCTCGCGCGCGGCGACACCTTGCTCTCGAATCTTCTGCCGGGTGCAGGGCTTCTGGCATTCGGTCATGTTGGCGATGGCAACCTGCATTACAATGTAACCTTGCCGCGAGAGCTCACGCCCGCCGAGGCAGACGCGGCGGCTGAAGAGGTGACAACAGCGATCTATGATCTGGTTGCCGAAATGGGGGGCAGCTTCAGTGCTGAGCACGGTGTGGGGCGACTAAAGAAACAGTACCTCCGGCGCTACCGCGCCGGCGCCGAATTTGAGCTGATGAAGCGGTTAAAATCATTGCTGGATCCACAACACATTCTCAATCCGGGAAAGGTAATTTGACGACCAGTTCCGGGATGCTGTTAGGTGATCCCGGTAGACTGAACGGCTAGTTATGAGTGCAGAAGTCGAAAATATCACCAACAGTGACGCAGACGGCGAGGATGCGTTTGGCAGCACGACCGTCATTCCGAACGAGGCGATGCCGATCGCCACGGCGGAGTCGCGCGTCCAGGTTGGATCGTTGTTACGAGATCGTTTCCTGCTCAAAGAAAGGATCACGGGCGGCAGCATGGGTGTTGTCTACAAGGCACTCGATCGGCGTCTTGCCGAAGCAGAAGCGGAAGACCCGTGGGTCGCCATCAAGGTTCTGTCACCGCAATTGGCTGAAAACGGGCAGGCGTTACGTGCACTGCAACAAGAGGCGGCGAAAGGCCGTTGCCTCCTGCACGAGAACATTGTGCGTTTCGTCGACCTTGATCGAGATGACGACCTGTATTTCCTGGTCATGGAGTGGCTGGAGGGTCGCACCCTGGCGAATATCCTGGACTCGACAGACGCCAAGAGTATCGATCGCGATACCGCGTTTCGAATCGTTGATCAGATCGGGGATGCACTCGACTACGCTCACCGATGCGGCATCGTTCATGCCGATGTTAAGCCGGCCAACATCATGATCATGCCCAACGGCGATGCCAAGTTGTTCGACTTTGGCGTTGCGCGGGTAAGGCAACAGCAGCGCGGTCCAGAATTCGATCCGGGCGTACTGGGCGCCGTATCGCCGGCGTATTCGAGTATGCAGGTGCTGACTGGCGAAGAACCGATGGCGTCCGACGACGTTTTTTCGCTCGGATGCCTTTTGTACCGGTTGATTGCAGGACACCGGGTTTTTGGTCCGCGCAATGCCGCCGAGGCATCACAGGAAGGCATGAAGCCACAACGGCCACAAGGGCTCAGCGATCGACAATGGAGTGCCCTGAAGAAAGCGCTGTCTTACGCTCGAGTCACGCGCTTCGCCTCGATTTCTGAGTTTACTGACGCGCTGAAATTTGACGGAGAGGACACGATCAGCTTCGAGCTGCCGGAAGCGCGCGAAATTGAAAAAAGCAGTGGCGTCGGAAAATCGCTGGTCGCTGCTATCGTGCTGCTTGGCGGACTGGGCATTGTGCTGTTCCAGATGAATTTGCTGGATCCGTGGGTGGATGCACTTTCAGATCGTTTTGTCGATGACGGTGTTCGGGAAGAGCTTGTTCCGATCGCGCCGCCCATCGTGGATTTCGAACAACGGGACGAAGTCGATGCAGCGCCCGATCCCGAGATCGAGGAAATCGTAGTACCGGAGCTTGCCCCTGCGCCGGTCGAGGCGACTCCGGTTGAAGAGTCGCTGGTCGACTTTTCGAGTCTGCCGCCCGCCGACGTCGAAGTGACGTTCCGGATGGGCAGGGTGTCTAATACGAGGTTCAAGGCGACTTTGCGCGAGGACGGCAAACCGGTCATAGTGGATTTCGTCCGACAGGGCCGCGTCGACCTGCCGTTGGCTCTGAAACTCGATGAGGTCGGTTTCAGTGGTAATCGCTCGCCCTGGGGTTCACGCCAGTATTCCCTGTCGAATTCCGGCATCGTCCGGTTTCCGGCCGGACAGGATCGCAGCCGTATTGTCTTGACCATGGCATCAGACCGTTTACGTGAAGCCGATCAGTTATCGACATTGCGCCTGCGCGAACTGGATTTCGCCGCGGCGGAACTCGCCGTCCTCGAGGTCTCACTCCAGGACGATGATCAACGAGCGTTCGAATCTCAGCTTCCTGTCAATACGATCGGATTCGCCTCAAGCCAGGCGTCCATACGCGAGTCAGATCCGGCCGTTCAAATCGATGTCGTGCGATTCAACCCAGACGATTCGCGTGTGTCAGTTGACTATGAGGTCAACGACATTACGGCCACCGAAAACGAAGATTACTTCGCGCCTGGCGACTATTCTTTTACGTTTGGTCCCGGGCAGCGTTCCGCGCGATTGCTGATTCCGCTGGTTCAGGACGCGCTGGCCGAGGGCGACGAGGCGTTCGTCCTGGAGCTCTCGGAATCGAACGACGTAGCGGTCGAGGATGTCTACCAGCGTATCGTTGTCATGATCCGGGATGACGAGCCGCAAAGCCCCTGATTTGCTGCTAGACTCCGCTCCGACCCCTCGGGCAGACGTTCTGCAATATCCGGAGCAAGTCTTTACATGAGTGACAAAGAACTGCGGCGTTATTCGCGCATCGTTGTCGATGGCGTGGAGCAGGCGCCGAGCCGCGCCATGCTGCGCGCCGTCGGTTTTTCCGAAGCCGACTTCGACCGCCCCCAAATTGGTATCGCATCGACATGGAGCATGGTCACACCCTGCAATATGCACATTGGGGGACTGGCGGATGAGGCAGCCAAAGCGGCCAGCGAGGCCGGCGGCAAGGGTGTCGTATTCAACACCATCAGCGTTTCCGATGGGATATCGATGGGCACGCCGGGCATGCGATATTCGCTCGTGTCTCGGGAAATCATTGCCGACTCGATCGAGGCCGTGGCCGGCGCCGAGGGCTTTGACGGCATCATCGCGATCGGCGGTTGTGACAAGAATATGCCGGCCTGCGTTATGGCCATGGCGCGTCTCAACAGGCCCTCGGTATTCGTTTACGGCGGCACCATCAAGCCGGGGGCCAAGCGCCGCGACATCGTATCGGTATTCGAGGCCGTCGGTGCCCGGTCTGGGGGCAAGATAACCGACGAGGAACTGCTGGAGGTCGAGCGAACAGCCATACCCGGTCCTGGCGCATGCGGAGGGATGTATACGGCCAACACGATGGCGTCGGCGATCGAGGCGCTCGGCATGAGCCTCGCCAACAGCTCCGCGCAGGAAGCGGTTTCCGAGCAGAAACTGGACGATTGTCGTCTTGCCGGCAAGGCAGTCATGAACCTGATTCGGAAAGACATCAAACCGCGGGACATCATGACTCGCGAAGCGTTCGAGAATGCAATCTCAGTTGTCATAGCGCTTGCCGGATCCACCAACGCGGTGCTGCATTTACTCGCAATGGCGCGCGAAGCGGATGTGCCGTTGTCGCTGGACGACTTCACCCGCATCGGGGCCCAGGTGCCTGTCCTGGCCGACGTCAAGCCGAGCGGCAAGTACCTGATGTCCGAACTGATCAAAATCGGCGGTATACAGCCGTTGATGAAGCGAATGCTCGATCGGGGCCTGCTGCATGGCGATTGCATGACAGTAACCGGCAAGACGCTCGCCGAGAATCTCGCCGGTGTCGCGGATTATCCACCGGGCCAGGACATCGTTCGTCACTTCGATAATCCCATCAAGCCGGACAGTCACCTGTCCATTCTCTACGGAAACGTTGCACCGGAGGGTTCCGTCGCCAAGATTACGGGCAAAGAAGGGCTGCGTTTTGAAGGTACGGCGCGGGTCTTTCATTCTGAGGAGGATGCCCTGCAGGCAATCCTGGACGACACGGTCAAGGCGGGCGACGTACTCGTGATCCGATTCGAAGGGCCGCAAGGGGCGCCGGGAATGCGCGAAATGCTAAGCCCGACGGGCGCCATCATGGGCAAGGGACTGGGTGCGGATGTTGCACTGATCACCGACGGTCGCTTTTCGGGCGGCAGCCACGGTTTCGTCGTCGGCCACGTGTCGCCGGAGGCGGCCGCCGGCGGGCCGATAGCGCTGATCGAGGACGGCGACGTCCTCACAATTGATGCGAAATCCCGGGAAATTAATGTCATTGTCAGCGAAGAGGACCTGGCACGACGTCGTTCCAAGTGGCAGCGACCGCCGTCGCCCGTGACCCGGGGCGTTCTGGCCAAATACCGTAATGAAGTGTCATCGGCATCCGAAGGCGCGGTTACGATTCCTCCTGCCTGGGACGAATAAGCGGCCCGAGGCTTGACGTTTGGCGCCAGTTTCGCTCTACTTCAGCGATGAATCTTTACGACGCCCACGTAAAGTGCCAACGTATCAACTCGATTGATACGAAAAAACATACAAAATATATGGCGCGCCAGAGGTGCGTGGGTGCGATTGGCAACGGTACCGGCTAGTAATAAAGTTCGGACATTGTCAGCAAACCCGCCGGGACTTTCCTAGCGGGTTTTTTTTTGGGCGAAACAGCGGACCAACGCATGAGCAAGGACATCTTCGAAGCCGCCTTCGATGATAGCGCTAACCTGGGAGCGCCCCGCTCGATAGCTGATTCGCCATGGGTCGTGATGAAGTTCGGTGGCAGCAGCGTCTCGAGCGCTGAGAGCTGGGCGACAATTGCGGAACTTGTGCAACATCGACTTGCGGATGGCCTGCAGCCCGTCATCGTGCATTCGGCATTGAAGGGCGTATCGGACGCACTGGAGGATGTGCTGATATCCGCCGCGGCCGGTGTTCCGTCCGAAAACCTGGAACTCATACGCACTCAGCATTACGAGTTGGCAGATGCACTGGGAATCGACGGCCCTTCGCTGCTCGACGACATCCTCCATCAACTGGATCAGCTCGTCGCTGGTGTGAAATTGGTCAAGGAAGTGAGCGTGCGGGTACGCGTGCGAATCATGGCGCTCGGTGAACTCCTCTCGACGCGCCTTGGCGCGGATTTTCTATCGCGCTCCGGGTTGCCGGTGCAATGGGTAGACGCCAGGGATCTACTGGTCAGCAAGGCTCGTACTGGCCTTAATCCGGTCAATGCCTACCTTTCCGCGACCTGTGATTTCGAGCTGGACGAGGAATTGCAGGCGACGCTCGAGGCACACGGCAAAGTCATCCTCACGCAGGGATTCATCGCGCGAAATAGTGCGGGCGCCACTGTGCTGCTCGGCCGCGGGGGCTCTGATACGTCCGCCGCGTATTTTGCGGCAAAACTCGGTGCGCGCAGGCTCGAAGTCTGGACCGATGTTCCGGGAATGTTCAGTGCCGACCCACGCGTGGTGCCATCCGCTCGATTGTTGATCGCGCTGCATTATGACGAGGCGCAGGAGCTTGCCTCGGCGGGCAGTTCGGTATTGCACCCGCGCTGCATATCGCCACTCAGGGAATACTCTATTCCGCTGTTCGTGCGCAGCACCTCGGCGCCGGAAATAGCAGGCACCGTAATTTCTGCGATAACGGAAGAGGTAGAGCCGCAGGTCAAGGGTATCTGTATCAGGAACGGCCTGACACTGGTTTCCATGAGCACTGTTGGCATGTGGCACGAGGTGGGCTTTCTCGCGAAAGCTTTCGCCGCGTTCGGCGACAACGGTGTATCCGTCGACCTCGTTTCGACCTCCGAAACCAACGTTACGGTATCGATAGACACGAGCGACGGCATGCTGCCCGAGGAGGTAGAGGCGTCACTGGTTCACGACCTAGAGGGTCTTTGCCGTGTACGTATCATCGCCGACTGCTCTGCCGTGAGCCTGGTAGGCCGGAAGATCCGGACCATCATGCCGCGACTGGCTCCTGCGCTCGAAGTGTTTGAGGAGGAGCGCATCCACCTGATGTCCCAGGCGGCCAACGACCTGAACTTAAGCTTCGTGGTCGATCGACAACAGGGGCCGCGACTGGTCAGCAAACTGCACGCAACGATTATTCGCAAGACCGGCGCGACGACCGTGTTCGGTGCAAGCTGGGAGCGTCTGTTTGCCGGTGACGAGCCGGTCGCACGGGCTGCCGACACCTGGTGGATGCGAAAGCGAGATGAACTGCTCGACGTGGCTGGTGCTCAGTTGAACGCCTACGTCTACGACCGCGAAAGCGTTGAAGAAGCGGCACAAAGCCTGCTTGGACTGAACAGTGTCGATCGAATCCTGTACGCCGTGAAAGCCAATTTCAACGCCGACCTGTTGCGTGCCATGGCCGCGCTGGGTGTCGATTTTGAATGTGTCTCGCCCGGTGAGGTCGAGTGGCTTGAAGAGACACTGCCTGACCTCGATTTGTCGAGAATCCTGTTCACACCCAACTTTGCGCCGCGCGAAGAATACCAATGGGGGCTCGCAAAAGGACTCCAGGTAACGCTCGACAACCTCTATCCTCTGCAAGCGTGGCCGGAGTTGTTCACAGCTAAGAAACTGTTTATTCGTGTGGATCCGGGGCAGGGGCGCGGCCATCACGAGCATGTCAAGACGGCAGGCGTGCACTCGAAGTTCGGTGTACCGCGCTTTGAGGTCGATGAGCTGATTCGCCTGGTCGATGCGGCCGGCGCCGAAGTAATTGGTATTCACGCACACAGCGGCAGTGGCATCCTGGATCCGGACAATTGGCGCAGCGTCGCAGCGGAATTGGTTCAGATCGCCGAACACTTTCCGTCGGTGGAGACGATCGATTTGGGGGGCGGGCTGGGGGTCCCCGAGAAGCCGGGTGACAGGTCGTTCGACCTGCATCGCCTCGATTGCACGCTTTCTGAAATTCGCAATGCCTATCCGCAATACAAGCTCTGGCTGGAGCCCGGTCGCTTCCTGGTTGCGCGCGCCGGCGTCTTGCTGACTCGGGTAACCCAGACAAAGGGTAAAGGCGAAATGCGGTACATCGGGGTAGGCACGGGCATGAATTCACTGATTCGACCGGCACTCTACGGTGCCTATCATGAGATCGTGAATCTGTCGCGCGCCGGCGAGTCACCGAGCGAGACGGTGACTATCGTGGGACCCATCTGCGAGACGGGTGACCGATTGGGCAGCGATCGACTGTTGCCGCGAACTGTGGAAGGCGATGTTATTCTGGTCGCCAATGCCGGAGCGTACGGCTATGTGATGAGTTCGCAGTACAACCGCCGCGAGGTCGCGAAGGAGATCGTGATATGAAGCTGTTTTGGGCGCCACAAACTCGATCGATGCGCGCTATCTGGATGCTCGAGGAAGTCGGCGTTGACTACGATATGGAACTGGTCAACATCCCTGCGGATGACCGAAAAGACAGCGGCGAATTCCTGGCC
>Ga0265303_10000532_pt1 | contig 21538 bp, 19 predicted proteins | sample Helome_2_FD_192494 | JGI IMG/M metagenome (GOLD analysis project Ga0265303, IMG submission 192494) | Marine sediment microbial communities from subtidal zone of North Sea - Hel_20160317 (Illumina Assembly) | ecosystem: Environmental > Aquatic > Marine > Subtidal zone > Sediment ... | reverse complement strand
GGGAGATACAGCCACGATGTCTGTACCCGAAGTATCCAGACCCGAGCCGTTCCGGGAGCCGTGTCGATGACGGCTGAACCGGGAACGCTTTACGTCGTGGCCACGCCCATCGGCAATCTGGACGATCTGAGTCCCAGGGCCAGGCTGATCCTCGACGCCGTCGCCGTGGTGGCGTGCGAGGATACGCGGCGCACCGGGCAATTGCTAACCCGCCTGGGCCTGCGGCGACCGCTGCTTTCGTTGCACGAACACAATGAGGCGGAGCGCGTGGAGCAGCTGCTGGGCCGGCTGCGCAGTGGCGACGATATCGCACTGGTCAGCGACGCCGGAACGCCCCTGGTCAGTGATCCGGGGTATCGGCTGCTGGCTGCCCTGCGCGAAGCGGATCTGCCCGTGTGCCCGGTGCCTGGCCCGAGCGCGGTCATCGCCGCACTGTCGGTGGCGGGTCTGCCGAGTGACCGCTTTCATTTCGAAGGTTTTTTACCATCGAGGTCTGCCGCTCGCCGCCGGCGCCTGCAAACCATTAGCGCCTATCCCCAAACCCTGGTGTTCTACGAGGCCGTGCACCGAATCGATGCTTGCCTGGCTGACCTCGCTGAGGTCCTTGGCCCTGATCGTCCGGCCACCCTGTGCCGCGAGCTGACCAAGCGCCACGAGACCATTCAGCGCAGCACACTGGCGGGGCTGCGCTCACTGCGCCGGGATGACCCCGGGGCAGATCGCGGTGAGCTGACCCTGGTCGTGGGTGGCCAGATGACTGAGTCGGACCCCAACATGGCAGAGCTGGAACGCGTTTTTGGCCTGCTGGCGAAAGAACTGCCGCCAGGCCGGGCGGCATCGCTGGCGGCGCGAATCACCGGGGCGAAACGCGCCGACGCGTATCGCCTGGCCAGCTTGCCTGACCCGGGCTGATGGCCTAAGGTGCCCGCCGGAGTCGGCCAGGCAGCCGCTCGGCCTGGTGCCGGGAGGAAAGTCCGGGCTCCAGCGTGACAGGGTGCCAGGTAACGCCTGGGGGGCGCGAGCCCACGGAAAGTGCCACAGAAAATATACCGCCGGCCTCGGCCGGTAAGGGTGAAATGGTGCGGTAAGAGCGCACCGCGCGGGTGGTAACACGCCGCGGCACGGCAAACCCCACCCGGAGCAAGACCAAATAGGGGAGCAGTGCGGGCTCAGGCCTGCACACCGGCGTCCGCCCGGGCTCCCGGGTAGGTCGCACGAGGCCGCCGGTGACGGCGGTCCCAGATGAATGGTTGCCCTCGACAGAACCCGGCTTATCGGCCGACTCCTTTTCCCTTGCGCGCAAAGCCGTCGCGAGCCTGATCCGGGCGCCGCGCCGGAGCAGGTCTGCTCGCCAGTTCAAGCTGCTGTCAGCTATCCCTGTTAACCCCCTGATTTATGTCAAGACGACCCGCTAAGAAGGCCCTCTCAGGGCCGCGAAGCACGCGCTAAGTCGCTGTCAGGCAAGCATTAAATGGGATTTTGCCGTTGACGCACCCCCATGGCCTCCCTATAGTGTCGAGAAGTGGAATTTTGTGGGAGGAAATGGGCAGTTTTGTCCGTTCGGGGATGTTTCGCGGTGCCACCAAAGTCACCCTGGATGCCAAGGGAAGAATGGCTATCCCGATGCGTCATCGGGAGCGCCTGGCCGCCCGTGGCGACGGGCAGGTCGTTTGCACCGTGGACCCCGACTACTGCCTGTTGCTTTATCCACTCCCGGACTGGGAAGAAATTGAGAGAAAAATCATGCGCTTGCCAAGCTTCCAGCCCAAGGCGCGGCGGCTGCAGCGCCTGATGGTGGGCTACGCGACGGAGATCGAGATTGATGCCAACGGGCGCGTGCTCGTGCCGCGGGAGCTGCGGGAATTCGCGGGCCTGGAGAAGCAGGCCATCCTGATCGGGCAAGGCGCCAAGTTGGAATTGTGGGATGAGGCGCGCTGGAACAGCCGGCGGGATGAGTGGCTGGCGGAGACGGGCGATGACGGCCTGGGGCTGCCGGCAGATCTCGAATCGCTGACGATCTAGTCGCTGGGCAAAGGCTATGACGCAACCTCGCGCCGATCGAGGGGTGCTGGAGTGGGGCAGCATGTTCCCGTACTGCGGGACCGGGTTCTGGAGCAACTGGGGATTCGCGCCGATGGCGCGTATCTCGACTGCACCTTTGGGCGCGGCGGCCATAGCCGCGCGATCCTGGCGCAGCTCGGTCCCCGGGGACGCCTCTGGGCGCTGGACCGCGACCCGGCTGCGGTGGCGGCGGGCCAGCAACTGGCGGCGGAGGATGCGCGGCTGGTCATGGGCCACGGACGTTTCAGTGAGCTCGAAGTGTGGCGAGAACGTTGGGGCATCGATGGATTCCACGGAATTTTGCTGGACCTGGGCGTGTCGTCGCCACAGCTCGACGATGCCGGCCGGGGATTCAGTTTTACCAATGACGGACCGCTGGACATGCGCATGGATCCGACGCGCGGAATCAGCGCCGCCGACTGGTTGAACTCGGTGGCGGAAAAAGACCTTGGCCGGGTGTTGCGGCGACTTGGCGAAGAGCAGGCCGCTGGCCGGATCGCGCGGGCAATCGGCCGGTATCGCCAGGAGACAAGGATTAGCACCACAGGGGAATTGGCTGCAGTGATCGAGAGCGTCGTGCCGCGACGGCCGGGTAGCAAGCATCCGGCGACCCGCAGTTTTCAGGCGATCCGGATGCACGTGAATGAAGAGCTGCAGGAACTCGACGCCGGCTTGCCGCAGGCCCTGGACAGCCTGGCGACGGGCGGGCGTCTGTGCGTCATCAGCTTCCATTCCCTGGAAGACCGCCGGGTAAAACGCTTTCTCCGCGATCACTCGCGCATCGACCCGGCCCTTGCGCGCTTGCCGGTGGTGCCGGAATCTGCGCGCCCGACGCTGCGCTTGCCGAGCCGCGCCATTCGCCCGTCTGCAGCTGAAATCGCCGCGAATCCGCGCGCCCGCAGCGCCACGCTCCGCGTGGGTGAACGGCTGTGAACCGGCGGCGCAACATCAAGCGACTGGCGGAGCTGGCACTTGGTCTGGCCGTCGTCGCTTCTGCGGTGGCGACGGTCTACACGAAGCACGAGTCGCGCAAGCTCTATGCCGAACTACAGGTGCTGCAACGCGAACGTGACCGGCTGGAAATAGAGTGGGGGCAGCTGCAGATCGAACAAAGCACCTGGTCCACGCACGCGCGGGTCGAGCGCATGGCACGTGAGGAAATTGGCATGGGCGAGCCGCGTCCCGAACAGTTGCGGATGCTGCCCTGATGACGCGCAAGGGTTCGACGGCAAGCAAGCGGCTCACGTCATTCCAGTTGCGCACGCACTTCGTCGCCGCGTGCATGGCCGTGGCGGCCCTGGTGCTGCTGGGTCGTGCGGTACACCTGCAGGTGTTCAGCAAAGACTTCCTGAACGAACAGGCGGCGGCGCGACATCTGCGCGTGGCGCAGATCGCCGCGCACCGCGGCACTGTGACCGATCGCAACGGCCAGGCCCTGGCGGTAAGCACCCCGGTGGACAGCATCTGGGTCGACCCGCAGGAGATACTGCGCGTACCCGAGCGCATACCCGAACTCGCCGCGGCCCTCGACGAAAATCCCGAGAGCCTGGCGCGGCGGCTGACACGCAACGGCGACAAGCGCTTCTTGTACCTGCGACGACATATGAATCCGTCGGCGGCAGAGCAGATCCTGGCCCTGGACCTGCCGGGAGTGGACCGGCTTCGCGAGTACCGCCGCTATTACCCGGCCGGTGAAGTGACCGGCCACCTGTTGGGCTTCACCGACGTCGATGATGCTGGCCAGGAAGGACTGGAGCTGGCCTACGATCACTGGCTCGTCGGGCGGCCGGGCAGTCGCAAGGTGCTGAAGGATCGCCTCGGTCGGGTCGTCGAGGATGTCGAGGCCATCGAGCCGGCAAATCCCGGCAGGGCACTGGCCTCGTCCATCGACCTGCGCATTCAGTATCTCGCCTACCGTGCGTTGAAGGGCGCGGTCCAGCAGCACCAGGCGTCGTCGGGTTCTGTCGTGGTGATGGACGTGCATACGGGTGAAGTCCTGGCGATGGTCAATCAGCCGGCCTATAACCCGAACGATCGCAACCAGCGCGATGCGGCTCGCTATCGCAATCGTGCCATTACCGACATTCTCGAGCCCGGTTCGGCGCTGAAACCTCTGGTGGTGGCGGCGGCGCTGGAGAGCGGCCAGTACGGGCCCGATACCGTGGTGGACACCGCGCCCGGGTTTATCCAGGTCGGCGCCAAACTCATCGAAGACACAATTAACCACGGACGAATTAATCTGGCCACGCTGCTTGCGCGCTCCAGCAACGTGGGGGCAACCAAGGTGGCCATGTCCCTGGAGCCCGAACAGCTCTACGACGTGTTGACACGTTTCGGCCTCGGTCGCCCGAGCGCCAGCGGTTTTCCCGGCGAGGCGGGTGGCCTGTTGAGTCACTATTCCAACTGGCGTCCGATCAGCCAGGCCACGCTGGCCTATGGCTACGGTCTGTCCATGACGCCCCTGCAGATGGCCCAGGCCTACGCAATCCTGGCCGACGGGGGTCTGCAGCGGCCCGTCTCGCTAATCCGGGTGGACGAGCCGCCGATTCCGCGACGGGTGATTCGCGAAGACGTTGCGCAGCAGGTGCTGGCGATGCTGGAAATTGCGGTGGGCCCCGGTGGCACGGGCGCAGCTTCCAACATCGCCAATTACCGCGTCGCCGGCAAGACGGGGACCGCCCGCAAGATCGCGCCGGGCGGCTACGCGGAAAATCGCTTCGTGGCGGTCTTCGCCGGGCTCGCCCCGGCCAGCGCACCGCGACTGGCCACGGTGGTCGTTGTGGATGATCCGCGCGCCGGCGACTATTACGGCGGCGCGGTGGCGGCGCCGGTGTTTTCCGAAGTCATGGAAGGTGCATTGCGAATTCTTGCCGTGGCGCCAGACAACTTTATCAGTGGTGACACCCGCACCACGTTGACGGCCAGGGCGCAGTGACGGGCGGGCGCGACATGTTGTTGACCGACCTGTTCCGCGATTGCGGCGTGGATGCACCGGCGGTGCGCGTGCAGGGCCTGAGCGCGAGCAGCCGGCGGCTGGCCCCGGGTTCCCTGTTTCTCGCCTGCGCCGGGCAGCGGCAACATGGTCTGAAGTATCTCGACCAGGCGCTGACGGCCGGCGCGATAGCGGTGGCCTGGGAACCCGCCGCCGGTGTGATCGCACCGCAACTGCCGGCCGGCATGCCAGCGCTGGAAGTGCCGGGCCTGGGCCGCTTGCAGGGGCGCCTCGCCGAGCGATTTTTTGGCTCGCCGTCCAGGGACCTGCGGGTCACCGGTATTACCGGAACCAACGGCAAGACGACCGTCGCCTGGCTGGTGGTCCAGGCGCTGGAAACCTGCGGGCAGGCCGCGGCGTATTCGGGGACGCTGGGCCACGGCCGCCTGCCTGCGCTGGCGCCCAGCGCGTTGACTACGCCGGGCAGCATCGAACTGCAGCATCGATTGCGCCAGTTCGCAGATGCCGGCGCTGAGCACGCGGTCGTTGAGGTATCGTCCCACGCTCTCGATCAGGGCCGCGTGGACGGGGTCAGCTTCACAGTTTCCGCGCTGACCAATATCAGCCGTGATCACCTCGACTATCACGGCGACATGGATCATTACACGGCGGCGAAGGCGCGGCTGTTCCTGGATTACGCCGCACCCACTGCGGTCATCAATCTCGGGGACGAACGGGCGCGCCAAATCCACGCACGCCTGCCCAAGGGGACCGATGCAATCACGGTTGCCCTGGTTGCCGGCGGTGATGCGCCACCGGCGGCGCGCCTGTTGGGGCGCCTGACCGCGACGCGCCGAGACGGTATCGGGCTCGGCCTCAGCGGTGATTTCGGCACCGCGCTACTCGATAGCCCCCTCTGGGGTGAGTTCAATGCAGAGAACCTGGTCATGGCGGCCGGCATTCTCCTTGGCCACGGTTTGTCATTGGACAAGGCGGCCACCGCGTTGAGCTCGGCAGCGGCGCCGCCCGGCCGAATGGAGCGCGTGTCGCGCCCTGGTTCCGGCCCGGCCGTCATCATTGATTTCGCGCATACGCCAGACGCGCTGTCGCAGGCGCTGCGCGCCGTGCGCGCCCACAACGACGGGCAGCTGTGGTGCGTATTCGGCTGCGGGGGTGAACGCGACGCTGGCAAGCGAGCAAGCATGGGCGAGGTGGCTACGTCCCTGGCTGACCAGGTGCTGTTGACCGACGACAACCCGCGCGACGAAGACCCCGACGCGATCATCGCGGCGATTCGCAGCGGGATGGCCACGGACGCGCGCGTGCAGGTCATGCGCGATCGTGCCGAAGCGATTCGATTCGCAGTGCGCGGGGCTGATCAGGGCGATGCGGTACTCATTGCCGGCAAGGGTCACGAAGCGGTGCAGATCGTCGCTGGCCGAAGCCGGGTATTTTCCGATCAGCAAACGGCGCGCGACGCCCTCGGGCAGACGGAATGAGCATGGCAACGCTGGGTCTTGTTGCAGAGTCGGTGCACGGGGTGCTGCACGGCCGCGACCGCGGTTTCGACGCCGTCAGCAGCGATACCCGCAGCCTGCACAGCGACGAACTGTTCATCGCGCTGCGGGGACCCAATTTCGACGCGGCTGATTTCATCGCTGACGCGGAACGCATCGGCGCCGCCGGCGCGTTGGTCGAGCGGCATCTCGACAGCGGCCTCGCCCAGGTCGTGGTTGCCGACACTCACCAGGCGCTGGCAGATTTTGCGCGCGCGTGGCGGCGGCGTTTCGACTTGCCCGTGGTTGGAATCACCGGGAGCAACGGCAAGACCACGGTCAAGGAGATGACTGCGGCCATATTTCGTGCCCACGCCGGTGACGCCAGTGAGGTACTGGCTACCCGAGGCAATCTGAACAACGACATTGGCCTGCCGCTGACGGTGCTGGAGCTGCGCCCGTCGCATCGTGCCGCGGTGTTTGAAATGGGCGCCAGCGCGCCGGGCGAGATCGCTTACCTGGCCGCCGTTGCTCAACCGTCAGTAGGCATCGTGACGAATGCCGGTCCGGCACACCTGGAGGGTTTTGGCAGCCTGGAAGGGGTGGCTCAGGCCAAAGGCGAGCTGTTCGCATCCTTACCGGCGGATGGCACGGCGATCATCAATCGCGACGATGCATTCTTCGACGAATGGCTCGCCCGTTGCACCGGTCGCCGCGTGCTCAGCTTCGGCCTGGACACCCACGCCGACGTGCGGGCGTCGGACATCCGCGAAGACGGCGCTGCACTGGAATTCACGCTGCACTTGCCCGACACGAAATTCCCGGTGCACTTAGGGTTGGCCGGGCAGCACAACGTTCGCAATGCACTGGCAGCTGCGGCTGCCGCGCTGGCAACCGGCGTTGAACGCGGCGCGGTTCAGCAGGGTCTTGCCGGGCTGGTGCACGCCGCCGGCCGCCTGCGACGCCTCGAGTCGGCAACGGGCGCGGTAATTTTTGACGACAGCTACAACGCCAACCCGGCATCACTGCAGGCGGCCATCGAGTTTCTCGCCGGCCAGGCGGGGGAGGCCTGGCTGGTGCTCGGCGACATGAAGGAACTGGGCACGGACAGCGCCCGGCTGCACCGTGAATCGGGTGCCGTGGCACGCGAGGCGGGACTGTCGCGGCTGCTGTGCGTGGGCGAAGAGAGCCGGGCGGCGGTGGCCGCATTTGGCGCCGGGGCCAGCTGGTTCGAGTCGCGCGACGCATTGGTGGCCGCCGTTAAAGGTGAGCTGGGTCCGGGCGTCACGGTGCTGGTCAAGGGTTCCCGCAGCATGGGCATGGAAACGGTAGCCGCCGCACTGGCCGCGACGGGCAGGGAGGGCTGACGGTGCTGGCCTGGCTATTTGATTACCTGACCCGCTTCGTCAGCGGTTTCAACGTTTTTAACTACATCACTACGCGGGCCATCATGGGCGCGCTGACGGCGCTGGTTATTTCCCTGGTCTTTGGTCCAGTGATGATTCGCCGGCTGCACGTGCGCCAGATTGGCGAGACCGTGCGCCAGGACGGCCCGGACACGCATCTGTTGAAAGCGGGCACGCCCACCATGGGCGGGGCGTTGATCCTGGTCGCGATCGTTGCCAGCACGTTGTTGTGGGCCGACCTGAGCAATCGGTATGTGTGGGTCGTGGTGGGTGTGACCGTAGCCTTTGGGCTGATTGGTTTCGTCGATGACTACCGCAAGCTGATCCTGCAGGACCCGAAGGGATTGGCCCCTGCCGCGAAGTATTTCTGGCAATCCCTGGTGGCCGTCATCGTTGCCGTGGCGCTGTATCAGCTCGCCGACGAGCCATATGAGACGGCGCTGCTCGTGCCCTATCTGAAAGACGTCATGGTGCCCCTGGGTATCCTGTTCGTGCCTTTTGCCTACCTGGTGATCGTCGGCACCAGCAATGCGGTCAATCTCACGGACGGTCTCGACGGCCTGGCCATCATGCCCACGGTGCTGGTGGGCGGAGCGCTGGGCGTATTCGGCTACGCCGCCGGCAACGCAATCTTTTCCGAATACCTCGGCATCCCCTACATCGCCGGGGCCGGCGAAATGTTGGTGTTCTGCACATCGCTGGCCGGTGCCGGCCTGGGCTTCCTGTGGTTCAACACCTATCCGGCGCAGGTATTCATGGGCGACATCGGGGCGCTGGCCCTCGGCGCGGCCCTGGGCACAGTTGCGGTCGTGGTGCGCCAGGAACTGGTGCTGGCAATCATGGGTGGTTTATTCGTCATCGAGACCCTGTCCGTCATCATCCAGGTCGCCTCTTTCAAACTGACGGGCCGGCGCGTATTCCGCATGGCGCCGCTGCACCACCACTACGAACTCAAGGGCTGGGCCGAGCCGAAGGTCATCGTGCGCTTCTGGATCATTACCGTGATTCTCGTGCTGGTCGGCCTGTCGAGCCTGAAGATTCGGTGATGCGGGGGATGGCACTGGCAATGGGCGAGCAGGGAATCCACGGACAGTGTCGGGTCATGGTGCTGGGCATGGGCGCAACCGGCGCGTCCGTGGCCCGCTACCTGGCGTCGCGCGGCGACACCGCGGTGTTTTGCGATACCCGCACCGCGGCGCCGGGCCGCGATGCCATCGCCGCGGCAATGCCCGACGCGCCGTTGCATGCGGGCCCCGTGCTGCCGGCCTTACCGCACACGGTGGAACAGGTAGTGGTGTCGCCGGGCGTGCCGCTGGACCTGCCACCGCTGGTCAAGGCCCGCGAACGCGGCCTGGAGATTTGCAGCGACATCGACCTGTTCATGGGCGAGTGCCGGGCGCCGGTCATTGCCGTGACCGGTTCGAACGGCAAGAGCACCGTGACCGCGATGACCGCCGCAGCGCTCGCGGGTGCCGGCTGGCACGCGCCGGCCGGCGGCAACCTGGGGACGCCGGCGCTGGATCTGCTCGACCTGACTGCCGACGCCTACGTGTTGGAACTTTCGAGCTTCCAGCTCGAGCGGAGCCAGCCGTTGGCCGTCGCCGCAGCCGTGGTGTTGAACCTGTCGCCCGATCATCTCGATACCCACGGTGGTTTCGACGCGTATATGCGCGCGAAGGCGCGCATTTACCTGGCCTGCCGGCATGCTGTGGTGAACCGCGACGAGCCCCGACTGGCGGCGCTGCCTGGCCGTCACGCAGCGGTGTCGGGGTTCACCCTGTTCGACCCCGAGTCGGGCGATTTTGGTCTGTTGCAACATGACGCCGAGGCGTGGCTGGCCTGCGGGGAGCGGCCGCTGCTGCGGGCGGCAGAACTCAAGGTGGCCGGCCGGCACAATGTGGCCAACGCGCTGGCGGCCCTCGCGTTGGGCGCCGCGCTGGGTGCCGATCCGCAGTCCATGATCGCAGGCATCCGCGATTTTCCCGGTCTGCCGCATCGCATGCAGTGCGTCCACCGCGCCGGCGGCGTGACGTGGATCGACGATTCAAAAGCCACCAACGTCGGCGCCGCCGTGACCAGCATCATCGGCGTGCAGGGGCCGCTGGTGCTCATCGCCGGCGGCGATGCGAAGGGCGGCGACTTTGCCGCACTGGCCGCCGCGCTGCGCGGCCGCCAGTGCACGGCCGTGCTGCTGGGTCGGGACCGTGAGCGTCTCGCCAGCGCCCTCCAGGACGTTTGCGAACTTTGCCTGGTGGTGGACATGGCGGAAGCGGTCGCGGTCGCTGGTGCGCTGGCGAAGCCCGGAGCCACCGTGCTCCTGGCCCCGGCCTGCAGCAGCCTCGACATGTATACCGACTACGCAGCTCGTGGCGATGCTTTCCGCGCGGCAGCCAGGGCGCAGGGTTCATGAGCCGGCCGGTGTCATCGACTCGCCCGGCCGTGGGCCTGGACCCGGCACTGCTGCTGATTGTGGGCCTGCTGCTGGGCGGCGGCCTGGTCATGCTCGCGTCGGCGTCAGTGGCCCTGGCGGAGCGCAATACCGGCGATCCGCTGTTCTACCTGGAACGCCAGGCAGTGGCCGCTTTGCTGGGCATTGCATGTGGCGGGCTGGTGCTGCGCGTACCCACGGATTTCTGGGACCGGGCCGGGCTGATGCTGCCGTGCCTCGCCGTCGTGCTGCTCGTCGCAGTGCTGATACCCGGGCTCGGTCATACCGTGAATGGCAGTACCCGCTGGCTCCGGGTCGGCGGCCTCAACATACAGGCCGCGGAGCCGGCCAGGTTGTTGTTATTCATGTGGGTGGCGGGATACGCGGTGCGACACGCCGACGCGTTGCGCACATCGGTGGGCGGCTTCCTGAAACCGATGTTCCTGATCGTACCCGCCTGCCTGTTGTTGCTGATGCAACCGGATTTCGGTTCCGCGGTCGTACTGATGGTGGTGTCCGTGGCAGTGCTGTTCGTCGCCGGTGCGCGTATCCGTGACCTGCTGCTGATCGGCGGCCTGTTTGCCATCGTGGCGGCGCTACTGGTTGGCACATCGGACTATCGGCTCGGCCGCGTGCTCGGCTTCATGGACCCCTGGGCCGATCCCTACGCGAAGGGATTTCAGCTGGTGCAGTCGCTGATTGCCGTCGGCAGTGGTGAGTGGTTCGGGCTCGGGCTTGGCAACGGTGTGCAGAAACTGTTCTACCTGCCCGAGGCCCACACGGACTTCGTGTTTGCAGTCATTGCCGAGGAGTTCGGTCTGCTGGGCAGCGTGCTGGTCATCCTGCTGTTCGGCGCGTTGATCTGGCGTGCGCTGCAGATCGCCCGCGACAGCGCCAGGGCGGGTCGCTTGTATCAGGCCAACCTGGCCTTCGGTATTGCCGCCTGGCAGGGACTGCAGGCGTTCATAAACGTCGGCGTGAACATGGGCGTGCTGCCGACTAAAGGTCTGCCGCTGCCGCTGGTCAGCTACGGGCGCAGCAGCATGATCATCACGCTGATTGCGCTGGCATTGCTGTTGCGGATCGATTGGGAAAACCGGCAGCCCGTGCTGCGCAAATCCAGACGCCGGCGGGCCGCGTCATGACGCAACCCATACTGATCATGGCCGGCGGTACGGGCGGACACGTATTCCCCGCACTCGCGGTGGCGCGCGAACTGGAAAGTCGCGATGCACCGGTGATCTGGCTCGGCACGCGGCGCGGTATCGAGGCGGAGCTGGTGCCTGCCGCCGGGATTGCGCTGGAGTGGATACGCGTCGGTGGTCTGCGGGGCAAAGGCGTTCGGACCTGGCTGCTCGCTCCGTGGCGCCTTGCCGTCGCGCTTTTCGACGCGTTGCGGGTGATGCGCCGTCGCCGTCCGCGCGCGGTGCTTGGCATGGGGGGGTTCGCCTCCGGTCCCGGCGGCGTGGCCGCCTGGCTGCTCGGGCGGCCGCTGATTATTCACGAACAGAATTCTGTCGCGGGTCTGACGAATCGTCTTCTGGCTGGCTTGGCCCGGGAAGTGCTTGCTGCCTTCCCGGGCAGCTTTTCCAGCCGGGTTTCCGCGCGCGTGGTCGGCAACCCGGTGAGGCCGGATATTCTCCGGCTGCCGGCGCCGGATGAGCGCCTGGCCGGACGCGTCGGGCCGCTGCGGTTGCTGGTCCTGGGAGGCAGCCAGGGCGCGCTGGCCCTGAACGAAACGGTGCCCCTGGCCGCAGGCCGTATCGCCGCAGCCGAGCGCCCGGAAATCCGTCACCAGGCCGGCCGTCATACGCTGGCGCGAGCCGAGGCGGCCTATCGCGACGCCGGCGTTGCTGCCCGGGTGGAGCCTTTTATCACCGATATGGCTGCAGCCTATGCCTGGGCGGACCTGGTCATTTGCCGCGCGGGGGCGCTGACCATTGCCGAACTCGCGGCGACGGGCGTTGCCGCGGTGTTCGTGCCATTCCCCGCCGCGGTGGACGATCATCAAACGCGCAACGCCCGCTTTCTGGCCGATGCGGGCGCAGGAGTGCTGATACCGCAGGCGGAACTGACTGCGGCGCGTCTCGCTGGGGAGATCGAAGCTTGCATTCAGGACCGCGGCCTGGTGCTGGCGCGGGCGCGAGCAGCGCGGGCGCGGGCGCAGCCGGCCGCCACGCGAGCGGTGGCAGACACTTGCCTGAAGTGGGGCACCGGTCGATGAACGCGCGCATGCGCAAGATCAACACCATCCACTTTGTCGGCATCGGCGGTGTCGGCATGGGCGGCATCGCCGAGGTGCTGGTCAATCTCGGCTACCGGGTGCAGGGGTCGGACCTGCGCGAATCGGCGATGACGCGGCGGCTCGCCGGCCTGGGGGCCACCGTGCAGATCGGCCATCGCGCGGAAAACGTTGCGGGTGCCGATGTGGTGGTTGTGTCCACTGCCATCGATGCAGAAAACCCTGAACTGATCGCGGCCCGTGACGCACGTAAACCCATCGTGCAGCGCGCAGAGATGCTCGGCGAGCTGATGCGCTTCCGGCGTTCCATCGCGGTGTCCGGTACGCACGGCAAGACCACGACCACCAGCCTGGTGGCCAGCGTGCTGGCGGAGGCGGGGGAAGATCCCACCTTCGTCATCGGCGGCCGGCTGAAGAGTGCCGAGACCAACGGCCGCCTCGGCGCCGGGCCCTGGCTGGTAGCGGAGGCGGATGAAAGCGACGCGTCTTTCATGCACCTGCAGCCGGTGATCGCCGTGGTCACCAACATCGATGCCGACCACATGGAGACCTATGGTGGCGACGTCGGGCGGCTGCGCGAAAGTTTCGTGCAGTTTTTGCACAACCTGCCGTTTTACGGGCTGGCCGTGATCTGCCTGGACGACCCGGGCGTGGCCGCGGTCTTGCCGGACATTAAACGTGCGACCCTGACCTACGGCACGGTCGCCGACGCCGATGTGCGAGCCACCGACATCGTGGCCGACGGGATCCAGTCGCGCTTCAAGGTCTGGCTGCCCGGGCGCGATGCGCCGCTCGCGATCACCCTGAATCTGCCCGGTCGCCACAACGTGCTCAATGCCCTGGCCGCCTGCGCCATCGCCCACGAGCTCGACCTGAACGATGCGTCACTAGAACGGGCGCTGGCCGGTTTCGCCGGTATCGAACGACGCCTGCAGGTGCTGGGTGAGGTGGCCACTCGCGCGGGCAAGGTGCTGTTCGTCGATGACTACGGACACCATCCGACGGAGATTGCTGCGACGATGGCAGCGACCCGGGAAGCCTGGCCGCAGCGCCGGCTCGTGGTGGTTTTTCAACCGCACCGCTATACGCGCACGCGGGACCTGCTGGACGATTTTGCCGCGGCACTGTCGACGGCCGACCAGCTGTTCGTATGCGAGGTCTACCCGGCCGGTGAAGCGCCCATCGTTGGTGCCGACAGTCCCGCCATCTGCCGGGCGATCCGCTCGCGTGCACGCGTGGAACCGGTGCTGGTCAAAGACCTGGAGAATCTGCCGGCACAGCTTAACGACGTGCTGCAGGCCGGTGACGTGGTGCTGACACTGGGTGCTGGCGATATCGGCACCGCCGCCGGGCGCCTGCCCGCGGACCTTGCCATCGCCCGCAAGGTGGGACCATGAGCGCCGCGGCGCGCATCCCGGCGGTAGCCGACGTGCGGCGTGGCGAGCCCATGTCGCGCCATACGTCCTGGCGCGTCGGCGGGCCGGCGGAAGTGTTCTTCCGGCCCCGCACCCGTGACGAACTCGTGAACTTTCTGAAAGAGCTGGACCCCGCCACACCGCTGCTGTGGGTTGGTCTGGGCAGCAACCTGCTGGTGCGCGACGGCGGCGTCCGCGGCGTCGTGATTGCCACCGCAAAAGCCCTCGGTGAGTCCCGACGCCTGGACGCCGGCATTGTCGAAGCCGGCGCCGGCGTGCCATGCACGGCGCTGGCCCGGCGCTGCGCGCGCTGGGGGCTGGGCCCGGCGGAGTTCCTGGCCGGCATTCCCGGCACCGTAGGCGGCGCGCTGACGATGAACGCCGGCGCCTTCGGTGGCGAAACCTGGGACCGGGTGTCCTCAGTCGACACCGTGGATCGCACCGGTGTCGTGCGGCGGCGGACGCCTGCCGACTATCACATCGGTTATCGGCACGTGTCCGGCCCGGTTGCTGAGTGGTTCCTGTCGGCGCAGTTCCAGTTCGATGCCGTGGACGACGACGCCCTTGAACGGTTGCGCGGCATGCTTCAGCAACGCGAAGCCAGTCAGCCGCTCGGTGAGCCAAGCTGCGGCTCCGTATTTCGCAACCCGCCGGGAGACCATGCAGCACGGCTCATCGACACGGCCGGGTTGAAGGGCTATGCCATTGGTGGCGCGGTCGTATCTGAGAAGCACGCGAACTTCATCATCAACAGGGGCGGCGCGACGGCTGCTGATATTGAACAGCTGATCGAGCACGTGCGGGTCACCGTGAACGAGCGGCACGGCGTGAGCCTGGTGCCTGAAGTGCATGTCGTCGGTGAACCGGCAGAGGGTGCCGGGGCATGACGGCCTATCCGACAGTGACGGACGCAGCAGACTTTGGTCGGGTGGCGGTGCTGTTGGGTGGCACCTCCGCAGAACGCGAAATCTCGCTGATGAGCGGGCAGGCGGTCCTCGACGCGCTCCTGGAGCGCGGCGTCGACGCGGTGGCGGTGGACCCGGCCGACGGTTTGCCGGGGCCCCTGGCCGCCGGGGCCTGCGATCGAGTCTGGATCGCGCTGCACGGTCGCGGCGGTGAAGACGGCACGATCCAGGGTTTGTTGTCCCTGCTTGGCATTCCGTACACAGGGAGCGGCGTGCTCGGCTGCGCGCTGGCCATGGACAAGCTCCGCACCAAGCGGCTGCTGGCCGGTTGCCGTCTGCCCACACCCGACTTCGTGGACCTCCGCGGGCCGGCCGATTTCGAGTCGGTCGGCGAACAACTCGGGTTCCCGGTGATGGTTAAGCCGGCCGACGAGGGATCCAGCATCGGGCTGACCAGGGTGGAGGATGCCGTTGGCTTGCCATCAGCCTATGCGGCTGCGGCCGCCTGCCAGTCGCCGGTGTTCGCCGAGCGCTGGGTCGCCGGCGGCGAATACACGGCCGCGATACTGCATGAACAAGTGCTGCCGCTGATTCGCATCGACGCCGGCTCCGGCTTCTACGATTACGACGCGAAGTACTTCAGCAATGCGACCCGCTACCTCTGTCCCTGCGGATTGCCGCCGGCGGAGGAGGGCGAGTACGGCAAGCTCGCGCTGGAGGTTTTTCGCGCCGTTGGCGCCAGCGGCTGGGGCCGCGTGGACTTCATGCTGGATGACAACGGTGCGCCGTTGATTCTTGAAGTGAACACCGTGCCGGGCATGACGGGGCACAGCCTTGTGCCGATGGCTGCGGCGCAGGCAGGCACCGATTTCGCCACGCTCGTATGGCGAATTCTCGAAACCAGTTGTGGGGAGGTGGCAGGTGGCACGCCGGCCTAACCGTCGCCGCAAAGCCGAGCCGAAGCAGCGGGTGACCCTGCCCGCGGTGAACTGGACCCGGGTCGTCGGCGTGCTGGCCGGGGCTTGTATCACTGCCGCTGTTTATGTGTGCACGGTGTGGCTGATGGACCGGCCGATTACGGCGGTGCTGGTGCAGGGACCTTTCGAGCGGGTCTCCGCTATGCAGATTGAAGAGGCGCTTGCCGAGCACGTGCAGGCCGGGTTTCTCAGCAGCGACCTCGGCAAGATTCAGCGTGCTGCGGCGGGCCTGCCGTGGGTCGCAACGGCCAGCGTGCAGCGGCGCTGGCCGGGCAGCCTGGTGGTGCATGTGGTGGAACAACAACCGGCGGCCTGCTGGGGTGAAGACGGTTTGTTGAACGAGGGCGGTGAGCTATTCGTCAAGGGCGAGGCGCGGCTGCCGGCGGAACTGCCACGCCTGATTGGCCCGGACGGTTCGGAGCGCCGCGTCGCGAGCATGTATTTCAAGATCCAGACCCAGCTCGAACAGCGTGGTCTCGCGGCGCTGAGTCTGGAACTGGATGCCCGGGGAGCCTGGAGCTTCCGACTCAACAACGGCGTCGCGGTTCGACTGGGCGCCGACGCGGTGGAGCAGCGGCTCGCGCGCTTTTTCCGTGCGCTGGACAACGGTGTGGCTGTGAATTCAGAGCAGGTCGCATACGTGGATATGCGCTACACGCACGGCTTCGCCATTGGCTGGCGCACCCAGCTGGAAGAACCGCATGTCTAAGCGTGGGGACAAAGGTCTGATTGTTGGCCTGGACATTGGTACGTCCAAGGTCGTCGCGGTGGTCGGTGAAGTCCACGACGACGGCGAGCTGGAAGTCATCGGCTTCGGCATGAACCCGTCCCGGGGCCTGAAGCGCGGAGTCGTCGTGAACATTGAGTCCACGGTCAACTCCATTCAGCGCGCGGTAGAAGAGGCGGAACTGATGGCTGGCTGCGATATTCACACGGTGTTTGCCGGCATTGCCGGCAGCCACGTGCGTAGCCTGAACTCCCACGGCATCGTCGCAATCCGTGATCGCGAAGTTACGCGGGGTGACGTGGACCGGGTGATCGATGCGGCCAGGGCCGTTGCAATACCCGCCGACCAGCGCATCCTGCATGTGCTGCCGCAGGAATTCGTCATCGACGGCCAGGAAGGCATTCGCGAGCCCATCGGCATGTCAGGTGTGCGGCTGGAGGCTCGCGTGCACATGGTGACGGGTGCCGCAAGCGCGGCGCAGAACATCGTCAAGTGCGTGCAGCGCTGCGGTCTCGAGGTGGAAGACATCGTGCTGGAGCAGCTGGCCTCCAGCTACTCGGTGCTCACGGAAGATGAGATGGAACTCGGCGTTTGCCTGGTCGATATCGGCGGTGGGACCACGGATATCGCGGTTTTCAATGGCGGCGCCATCAAGCACACGGCCGTCATCCCCATTGCCGGTGACCAGGTCACCAACGACATCGCGATTTCCCTGCGCACGCCCACGCAATACGCCGAGGAAATCAAGATCAAGTACGCGTGCGCGCTATCGCAGTTGGCCAACGCCGAGGAGACCATCGAGGTGCCGAGCGTGGGTGACCGGCCGCCGCGGCGCCTGGCGCGCCAGACGCTGGCCGAGGTGGTGGAGCCGCGCTACGAGGAGCTGTTTGGCCTGATTCGTGACGAACTGCGCCGGAGCGGCTTCGAAGACATGGTGGCGGCCGGCGTCGTGCTCACCGGCGGCAGCTCGAAGATGGAGGGCGCGGTGGAACTGGCTGAAGAAGTGTTTCACATGCCGGTGCGCCTGGGCACGCCCCAACACGTGCGGGGCCTCGTGGACGTGGTGCGCAATCCGATTCACGCCACGGGTGTAGGGCTGTTGCTGTACGCGCGCAGCCGGGCCGAGAAAGAAGCGGCCGAGCCCACGGGCAGCAGTTTGCGAGAGGTCTGGGAGCGCATGAAAGCGTGGTTCCAGGGTGGTTTTTAAGGTTGGCCTGTACGGGGCCTGTTGTCGTTGAAGTCAGGAGGAAGAGCTGATGTTTGAGCTAATGGATGCCTACAGCCAGAACGCTGTGATCAAGGTACTGGGAGTCGGTGGTGGCGGCGGTAACGCCGTGAAGCATATGGTGAACACCGGCATCGAGGGCGTGGACTTTATCTGCGCGAACACGGATGCACAGGCCCTGAAAAGCTGCAACGTGCGCACGGCGTTGCAGATCGGCTGCAACATTACCAAGGGCCTGGGCGCCGGAGCCGATCCCGATGTCGGCCGGGCCGCGGCAATGGAAGACCGCGACCGGATTCTCGAGGTGATCGAAGGCACCGACATGCTGTTCATCACCGCAGGTCTCGGTGGCGGCACCGGCACTGGCGCAGCGCCGGTGGTGGCCCAGGTGGCGCGCGAACTGGGCATCCTGACGGTGGCGGTGGTCACCAAGCCCTTCTCCATGGAAGGCAGGAAACGCCAAAGCGTGGCCGACCAGGGTATCAACGACCTGGGCAAGTACGTGGACTCGTTGATCACGATTCCCAACGAGAAGCTGTTATCCGTGCTCGGTGCGCAGACCACGCTGCTGGATGCCTTCAAGTCCGCCAACGAGGTGCTGCAGGGTGCGGTGCAGGGCATTGCCGAGCTAATCACTCGTCCCGGGCTGATCAACGTGGATTTCGCCGACGTGCGCACGGTGATGGCCGAGATGGGCATGGCCATGATGGGTTCAGGCGGTGCAGCCGGTGAAGACCGGGCCCGTGAAGCAGCCGAAGCGGCCATCTCCAGCCCGTTACTCGAGGACATCGACCTGTCGGGCGCACGCGGAATTCTCGTCAACGTAACGGCGGGCATGGATCTGTCTATCGGTGAGTTCCAGCAGGTGGGTGACACGGTCAAGCAGTGCGCGGCCGACGACGCCACAGTGGTAGTCGGCACGGTGATCGATCCCGATATTTCGAACTCCATTCGGGTCACGGTGGTTGCCACGGGCCTGGGCCAGCCCATCAAGGCGGTGAAACAACCGCCCGAGGTCATGGTGGTACCCGACGTCAGAGCGGCAGCTTCCGGCGAGCGGCCGAACTATTCGCAGTTCGACACGCCGACGGGCATTCGCCAGCAGGCGGTGGGCGGCAGCGACGCGCCACCGCCGGAGCCGGCTTTCGAACTGCTGGATATCCCGGCTTTTCTCCGCCGGCAGGCCGACTGAAACGGCGGGGGGACCGGCGCGGGCCGGTCGCCCCGGAGTTCAGCCGCCCTGGGTGACCCGCACCCGCACCCGCGCCGCTGCCGGGTAGACGGCGCGACACAGGGTCAGCAGGCGATCGCTTTCAAAGCGCAGGCGCGCGGCCCATTCCGGGCCCGTGGCCAGCACGACCAGCGTGCCGTCGTCACGGAGATTGGCCCCGGCAATGTGGGAGCCGACGGAGTCGGCGAGGCCAGCGCGCAAGTGGTCCGTTAACGCGACACGGGCGGCCGCCTCTCTTGCCAGGCGACCCAGTGGCGAAGTAGGATCGGTTACGAGCCTGGACAGGGACTTGGGCTCGGTATCTGACATAATCTATAAAAAATAAGATCGCAGGTGTGAAGCCAGTTCCTTGTACTGCGCATAGCCGTTCGGCATAGTCTTTGCAGCGATAAAGGCAAACCCGTCGAAAGACGGGGACGCAAAGCCACCGATCTACGGGTCAACACCTACGACAGCGGGGTCGCCGAATGACAGCTCCTGCCAGCTTGCGCAGTGCGCGTGCACGAACCTCCGTTCGTCAACCAGCCATGGCTGGCTCGCATGATTTCTCGCCCGTCGAGTATGGGGTAAGACGGACCTGATGAACATAATCATCTTCCGCCGGGGCGGCACCGCCCGCCACCTGTCCATGTCCGGGATGCTGCTCGGCGCCCTGGCAGGCATTGTCGGAATGGTCGCAGGGGCCGGCTTCACTGCCGGCTACTTCGCTGCCGGGGAACACGCCGCAGCCAGATCCGTAGCTGAGGTCACCGACCTGCAGGGTGAAGTGGTCGCTCAGCAATCCAGCCTGAAAGACTTGCGGGGTGATGCGCGCCGAGAACTCGATGCGCTGGCCCTGAAGCTTGGCCAGATCAACGCTAATGTGATTCGTATGAACGCCCTGGGCCGCCGGCTGACCAGCATGGCAGACCTGGATCAGGGCGAGTTCGATTTCGACATCGTCCCCGCGGTGGGTGGTCCGGCCAGCACCACGCTGGCATCGGGTGCACCAAAGGTGGCGGAGCTGCTGGCGGACATGGACGCACTGGACGACACGCTGACCGGGCAGGAACAGCAGTTGATGGTGCTGGAAGGCCTGTTGCTGAACCGCAAACTGCATAAACGCGTGTACCCGCAGGGCCGGCCAGTTCGCGCCGGCTGGATCTCCAGCAATTTCGGCCGGCGTATAGATCCGTTTACCGGCAAGCCCGCGTCACATCGGGGCGTGGACTTTGCCGGGCGAGCTGGCACGGAGATCGTCGCTGTGGCGGCCGGCGTCGTCACTTACTCGGGTGATCGTTCCGGCTACGGCAAGATGGTGGAGATCAACCACGGCAACGGCTATGTCACCCGCTATGCGCACAATGCCGAGAACCTGGTGGCCGTGGGAGATGACGTGCGCCAGGGCCAGAGCATTGCGCTGATGGGTTCCACTGGCCGTGCCACGGGGCCGAACCTGCATTTCGAGGTGCGCCATCTCGGTCGCCCCGTCGATCCGCTGCGACACATCCGCGAGACTACCTGAGCCCGCCGCCGGACCGGACCATCCGGCCCGCAATCCCCGTACAATAGAGCGCTTTGTTCCCGCAGCGGGTCACAGATCCGTCGGGCATGATGCCCGTGGAGCCCGCCGGCGGGAGGGCACGGAGATTTCTGTTGGCAAACTTCCTGACACAATTGTTCGGCAGCCGGAATCAGCGGCTTCTGCGCCAGTACGGCAAGCTGGTAAAAGCAGCCAACGCGTTTGAGGAAGCGTTCAAGGCCCTCGACGACGGCGCGTTTCGTGGCAAAACGGACGAATTTCGCCAGCAGCTGGCTGACGGCGCGACCCTCGACGATCTGTTGCCCGCCGCCTTTGCAGCGGCACGCGAAGCAGCCGACCGCACGCTGGGCCTGCGCCCCTTCGACGTGCAGTTTCTCGGTGGCATCTCGCTTCACCAGGGCAAGATCGCCGAAATGCGCACCGGCGAAGGCAAGACGCTGGTGGCAACGCTGCCGGCGTACTTGAATGCGCTGTCGGGCAAATCCGTGCACATCGTCACCGTGAACGAGTACCTGGCCCAGCGCGACGCGGCCTGGATGCGCCCGGTGTACGAGTTTCTTGGCCTCACGGTCGGCGTGATTCACAGCGGCCAGACGCCGGATCAGAAGCGTGAGGCCTACGCGGCAGATATTACCTACGGGACGAATAACGAGTTCGGCTTTGACTACCTGCGCGACAACCTGGCTTTGCACACGACTGACCAGATGCAACGTGAGCTGGCCTTTGCCGTGGTCGACGAGGTGGACTCCATCCTGATCGACGAGGCGCGCACGCCGCTGATCATCTCCGGTCCGGCAGAGGACAGCTCCGATCTGTATTTGCGCATCAACCAGCTGATCCCGGACCTGGAGCGTGGTCTCGATGCCAATCGGCCGCGGAACAGCGATCTCACCGTTAAGAAAGTCCACTTGCTCGGTCGTGATGGTGAAGACCTCGGGGAGATGAGCCTGGAAGCCGCCATTGACCGGGGT
>Ga0265303_10000531_pt1 | contig 21538 bp, 13 predicted proteins | sample Helome_2_FD_192494 | JGI IMG/M metagenome (GOLD analysis project Ga0265303, IMG submission 192494) | Marine sediment microbial communities from subtidal zone of North Sea - Hel_20160317 (Illumina Assembly) | ecosystem: Environmental > Aquatic > Marine > Subtidal zone > Sediment ... | reverse complement strand
AGATCCGCGTAATACAGGAGATCTTCTGGGAAAAGATGGTATCGGTTTGGACAACAATTCGTTTTACAGTACGCAACAATGGAACGGTAATTACCGTGCCACAAAGAATGCCAATTTGTTGATAGAAGCTGCCTCTAATACCGAATTTGTTACTGACACCGAATCCAATGGATATATTGGGTTTGCCAAAACAATGCAGGCCTATGAATTAATCCAGATTTTAAAATCCTATGATAGGGCCAGATTAGATGTAGCCGACCCTGATAATCTTGGTCCAATTTTAGATTTTAACGACGCATTATCACAGATTCGTGCTTTGTTAGACGAGGCCCAGGGAAATCTTTCAAGTGCTGGTGATAGTTTTGCCTTTCCCTTAAGTAGCGGTTTTAGCGGATTTGACACTCCGTCTACTTTTACCCAATTCAACAGAGCCGTAGCTGCCATGGCGGCGGTATATGCTAGTGATGGTACATCTGCATTAACCGCACTTACCGGTTCTTATTTTGATATTAGCGGAGCTCTGGATCTGGGTCCCGATCATATTTTTGGCTTGGGTGGTGGAGATCAGGCAAACCCTGTGTTCAGGGTTCCATCTACACCAGAAAATATAAACAACGGGGATCAGATAATTGTGCATGATAGTTGGATTAATGAAGCTGAAACAGGGGATACTCGTGTAGATACCAAAGCTGCACCGCGATTACCGCTATTGGATCCCAGCTCCCAGGATGGGCTTACAGGAACACATGAAACGCGTTTATATGCTACTAATGTATCACCTGTTGAAATCCTTCGCAACGAGGAGTTGATACTGCTATATGCCGAAGCAAGTATTTTAGCAAATAATCTGCAGGATGCCGAAGATGCTTTAAATACTATTCGTAGTTCAGCATCCCTTCCAAATTACGCAGGAGCGCAAACGGCCGATGCTCTTACTACAGAACTATTGAATCAAAGAAGATATTCTTTGTGGTCTGAAAACCATAGAATGTTTGATCTAAGACGTTACGGATTGTCCGGTACCTTGCCTATAGATAGGCCTGGAGATCAGATATTTAATGTTTTGCCAATACCGCTTTCCGAAAATGAATAGATGTATTTACAGATCAACTTAAACAAAAAACCCCGCACAATGCGGGGTTTTTTATTGAATAATAAACTAAATATTAAGCAGCTATTTCAAGATCTTTCTTTTTTAAAGGGGTTTTTTTGGCTCCTCCTTTGAGTTTAATCTTTATTCTATATACGATATTAAAGAGCACAGGAACTATTATAAGTGTAAGGAAGGTAGCCATAATTAATCCAAAAATAACTGTCCAGGCCAAAGGCCCCCAAAAAATAACGTTGTCTCCACCGATATAAATTTTAGGGTCAAACTCAGTAAACAGCGAAAAGAAATCAAGATTTAGGCCAATAGCTAAAGGAATAAGTCCAAGCACGGTAGTTATTGCTGTTAGCAATACCGGCCTCATTCTGGCTTTTCCGCCTTTTACAATTAATTCTGTGACCTGTTCTCTTGTTAATAAATCCTTATCCGTCATGCCCAGAGATACCTTTTTTCGATCTATAAGTATTTGGGTATAATCTAAAAGGACCACCCCGTTGTTTACAACAATTCCTGCAAGAGAAATAATTCCCATCATGGTCATCATAATTACAAATGGCCAGCCAGTTATCATTAATCCACCAAAAACCCCGATAAGACTCAGGAAAATTGCGGTCATTATAATAACTGGTTTAGAGACGCCTCCAAATTGGAACACAAGAATTAACATTATCAAGCCAAGCCCTGAAAAGAAGGCACCAACTAAAAATTGCATCTGTTTATTTTGTTCTTCAATCTGTCCTGTATAGTCTATTTTTACATTGGCTGGAATGTCGCTATATTCTTCCATTTGCTTTTTTATCTCAGCTACAATTGCCCCGGCATCGGTAAATCCTGGTCTGAGTCCCGAATAAAGTGTCACAACACGTTTTGTGTCCTTGTGTTTTATGGCACTAAAACTAGAAGTATTCCTCTGAGATGCCACGGCAGAAACAGGAATTTCTTTTATCTTGCCTGTTGCCTGGTCCCTGAAAATTACATTCTGATTGAATAGAGCACTGGTATTATATCTAATGTCTTTATTAAAGCGAACATTAATATCATAATCTTCACCACCTTCTTTATAAATTCCGGCTTTGTCTCCAAAGAGTGAACGCCTTAACTGCATGCCAACCTGGCCTACCGATACGCCGAGTTCGCCTGCTTTTGCACGATCTACAGTCACTTGCATACTGGGTTTTCCGGTATTGACATCTATCTTTAGCTCTTCTATTCCTTCAATATTTTTTGTATTTAGGAAATTTCGCATTTGCTCTGCGATATTTATTAAAACGTTATAATCCTTCCCTTCAATTTCAATATTTATCGGATAACCCGATGGAGGACCAACGGCGTCTTTTTCTACAGAAATAGCAATCCCCGGGTATATATCTTTTAAACCGTCCTGAATTTCCTTTCTAAGTGCTTCGGTATCCCTGCCACCTCTGAACTTATACTCTCTCATAGAAATAGTAATTTTTCCTCTGTGTGGCATTTCTGCTGCTGATCCTCCTTCTGTAAATGGATTTTCTGCACCCTTTCCCACCTGGGAAACACTGGATGCCACCAGAAAATTATTTTCACCATCCATATATTTTGCATCATCGGCGATGGCATAAACTCTTTTTTCGATATTCTTTGTTATTGCATTGGTCTTTTCAATGGCTGTACCTTGTGGATACTCAATATAAACATAAATCTCGTTAGGTGTGTTGTCTGGAAAAAATTCCACCTTTGTTCTACCACTTCCAAGCGAGATGCCAAATGCAATAAAGGCTGTTATCAACAAGAGTACCGTAAAACCAAAGTACGCATATACATTTCTTCCCTTAAGAGCACTCCTCAAACGATTTTCGTACCAATTTTCAAATCGGGATAAGTATTTTTTCTGAAAGTTTAAAGCTGCTTTTTTCAGTCCGTATTTGTATATCCAGAACAAGATGGCCAATACGATCATCAAGGAACCTAATCCGCGTACCGTTCCACCAAATACCAGGATAAACAGACCAAATCCCCCAAGTATGATACTAAGGCGTATAAGTTGTTTTAATGTAAGTTCTTTGTCTCCCACCTCCATAAATTGTGACACCAGCATGGAGTTCATAAAAATGGCGACAAATAGTGAAGAGCCCAGAACAACAGAAAGCGTAATTGGGAAAAAGATCATAAACTCACCCATAATACCAGGCCATAACCCAAGTGGTATAAATGCGGCTACGGTAGTTGCAGTAGAAATAATTATTGGAAATGCAATTTCTCCAACACCTTTTTTGGCAGCTTCAATACGAGACATTCCCTCTGTTTCCATAAGTCGGTAGACATTTTCAACAACCACAATACCATTGTCCACCAGCATGCCCAGTCCCATAATAAGTCCAAATAATATCATTGTATTCAGCGTATATCCCAGGGCGGATAGGATCATAAAAGACATGAACATAGACATAGGTATTGCAAAACCAACAAACAAGGCGTTACGAAAACCTAAAAAGAACATTAAAACGGTGACCACTAATATGATCCCAAAAATTATATTGTTAACCAGGTCATCAACCTGATTTAAAGTTCGGTTCGAGGAATCATTGGCAATACTAACATCCAGGTCAGGGGGAAAATAGTTGTCCCTTGCATTCTTCACTATTTCTTTGATCTCCTCTGCCGCAGTGATTGCGTTTTTACCCGCCCGTTTTTTAATATCAAGCATTACAACACTACTGCCTCGTTCTCTGGCATAGGTAGTTTTCTCTTCTTCCTTGAATGAAACCGCAGCAATATCCTTTAGATAAACAGCCGCATTATTTTCCGATTTAACAACAAAGTTTTCGAGTTCACTTGGATCTTCAATTTCGCCTAAAATTCGTATTGTACGGCGCTGTCCGCTGGTGTTTAAATTCCCGGCGGACATGGTCATGTTCCCATTATTTATGGCTTGTATAACATCATCAAAGCTAACCTTGGCCGCCATCATTTTATAAATATCAACGGCTACTTCTACTTCTTTTTCCTGAGCCCCCCTGATATCTACACCTTTAATCTCTTGTAAATCTTCTATTTCATCTTCTAGATACTCTCCGAATTCCTTTAATTTGTCAACTGGATAATCCCCTTTCAGGTTGACATTCATGATAGGATATGATTCAGAAATATTAAGGTCAAATACATCGGGCTCTACTTTAGCTCCATTGAATATTGGCCAGTCTTCTCCTGCCTTTTCACTGTCAACTTCGTCCTTTACTTTTTGTTTCGCATTTTCAACAGAAATATCTTCATCAAATTCAATCACGATCATTGAATAATCCTCTTGTGAAGTAGATGTGATTTCTACCAGATTACTCACATTTTTAAGTCTGTCTTCCAGAGGATCCGTAAGCAGACGCTCAATATCTTCTGCAGTATTTCCAGGGTAAACACTGCTAATATAAATCTTGGTTTCTTTTACTTCAGGAAAATCTTCTCTTGGCATTGAAAAATAGGAAGACAACCCAATGAATAAAAAGATACCAATCATTACGTAAATGACCGAAGGGTTATCGATAGCCCAGGAAGACAATTTAAATTCCTTATTTGTGTTTTTATGTTGTTTGCTCATTAGACTATTGAATTATTTTTATTTGCTGGTTTTCCCTGACATTGCGTGCACCTTCCAATATTACTAGTGCGCCAGGTGCAATTCCGGCTAATACTTCTACATAGTCTCCCTGTGTTTGACCAGTATTTATAATCTGTTTTTTTGCTATTGCCATATTATTAGAATCAGCCTCTGTAGCGAGATAAACATATTGTTCACCTTGGGCATTTTCAGAAATCACACTCTGTGGAATTAAAATCGCATTGTCACTGCTGTAATTATTTATCTGCACTCGAGCTGTTAGATTTGGCTTTATATTTCTCTTTTTATTTGGCACAGCTATTTCAACCCGAAAGGATCTGTTAGTTGGGTTGATGAAATTACCTGTTTGCCGTATTACGGAAGTAATGCTATCACCCAGTACAGGGAAATAGACTTTTACCTCCTTGCCTACAGTTACTCCTTTTAAATAACTTTCAGGAACATCTACCTGGATATACATATCCGAGAGGTTGACAATACGGAATACTGCTTGTCCGTTACCCGGGGAAACAACGGTTCCCTGTTCCTGAATGACATCATCAATAATTCCTGAAAAAGGAGCTCTTACATTTGCCTTTGACAACTGACTTTGAGCTTGTTTAACAGAATTCTCTACTGCCAGATAATTTGTTTCAGCTTGCAGATATTGAATTTCAGATCCAATTTTTTGCTCCCAAAGTCTTTTTTGGCGTTCAAATGTAGTTTTAGCAAGTGCAGCCTGGGTTTTTAATTGTGCGAGTTGACTGCTCATTCCACCGTCATCAATAGTAGCTAAAAGTTGACCTTTATTCACCTTTTGACCTTCTTTCACAAATACCTTAAGTAAAGTTCCCGTCATTTCAGGATAGATCAATACATTCTGTTTTGTCATGACGTTTCCCTGCAGATCGAGATAATGTTGAAATGCCTGTTCATCCGTTTTAAAGGTGGACACCAAGGCTAATTTTGAATTACTATCCTGTAAGTTGATAACAGAATCCAGAAGTCTAAGTTCTGCGTTCACTGATTTTTGTTTTTCAGTAAGTTCTAGTTTTTTTAATTTAATTGCCTCTATATTCCCTTCAGTAATCAGGGTTTCAACAGATTGGACAGTTCCATTTCCACAAGAAGCGAAAACCATTGAAATAAGAAGTATTAAAAAAATATTTTTCATTTTATTTGAGTTTGTGAGTTGATGGTTTAATTGTTAAGAACAGTTTCCAATTCTGTTTTTCTATTGATAACTTCTACCATAGACTCCAGGTAATCCTGCTGTGCGGTATAAAGTTGTATTTGTGCCTGTCTTAATTCAAAACTTGTAGCCAGACCTTCGAAATATTTTGTTTGGTTTTTCTTTTCAATCCGCTCTGCCAGATTGAGATTGCTTTTTGTAGTTTCATAATCCTCAATAGAGAAAATGTAATCGCTTTTAGCCCGATCAAGTTGAAGTCTTATCTGTTCTTCTGTTTCTGTCAGTTGCGTTTTTGCCTGATCCAGAGCAATTTTCGCTCTTTGGGTAGTTGCACTTCTATTGAGAGAACTGAAAATAGGAATTTTCAAATCGAAACCCAGTACAGATGATCCAAACCATTGCTGTTCACTTCCAAAAAATGTAAAGGTGTTGCTATAAGCAGAGGCTCCATAATTTACAAATGCATTAAGAGATGGCAAAGCTTTACTTTTCGCCAGCTTTAGTTCATAATACCTTTGTTCATTTAAGTTAGCGACTAACTTATAATCTACATTATTTTCCATAAAGAATACCGAATCCAGGAGGTTAAAATCAATTTGTTTTAATACCAGATCATCCAGATTCTCTTTTAATCCCGTTTGGTTTTCAATTGGAAGCCCCATTATTAAATTCAACATTTGTAATGTAATATCTTCAAATCGGATAGCATTTTTTAATGCACTAATAATGGAAGACAATGTAATTTGAAGTTGTTCAACACTTTCTTCATCTCCAAGGCCGTTTTCAAAGAGTTTTTCAGTTTCAAAGAGATTTTTCTCCAGGTTAGCCTTATTGTTCTCCAGGATAGCGACTGTTTCCTGGGCAAGCAAAACATTACCATATGCCTCTATGACAGCTTTCCTTATTTCCTGATCTGTTTTCTCCTTGTTGTTTTGACTATACCTAAGAAAGGCTTCCGTGGCCTGTACGCCTACAATATATGAGCCATCGAATATTTGCTGGCGTAGGGTGGCAGTCGCATTTACCTGATTTTGTTGTCCGAATACAACAGGGAGAAAAGATCCCGGATCTCCTCCCACAAATTCACCGGGGACAAGTGTTACCGGTTGTTTTAACTGATTTTGATAGCTAAGATCACCGTCAATTTGAGGTAAGCCGGTAGCAATAACCTCCCATTTTTGTTTTCGAGCATCTAATATCTCTCTATCAGCATTAATAACACTGTAGTTATATTCTAGCGCATATGTGATGGCCTCTTCCAATGAAAAGCTATTGGGCGGATCCTGGGAAAAAGACCAATTAACAGAGATGAATGCTAAGAAGGTTAGAAATTGAACTTTCATTTAATCCTGATTTGAGTTGATTATATTGTTTAATATTTTTCTCCCTTTGGGTGTGACAATTCCCCGGAGATGATATTCCAAATAGTCGTCCATGAGATCAACCACAGGAAATGTAGCCACAGGAAATAGTTGGCTATCCTTAATACTTGAGACTCCTGAAAAGTAAATTCTAGCGATAAATTCTATGTTTAGATTGTCCCTGTATATTTCCTGATGAATACCTTTCTTCACATTATTTACAACACAATCATGCATCATTTCAAATTGTTTATTTCGAAGTGTATTAAAAATGCTGGGATAGTATTTTTGAAGCTGATATTGTGGTGAGGTTTTCTCATCGTTTAAATGCTGCATCACTAGTCTTTTAATCTCATAGAGCTCTTCAATAGGATTCTTGTTAAGTAAACATATTTGATCAATTCCACAGGAAACGGAATCAAATACATGCATTGTACAGGCTTCTACCAACTTAGTTTTGTTTTCAAAATTGGAATAAATGGTTTTTTTAGAAATGCCCATTGCCTGAGCAAGGTCGTCCATAGTTACGCTCTTAAATCCAAGATTTAAAAAGAGATCCGTTGCTTTAGTTAATATTTTTTCTTTCATAATCGACGCCAAATATAATCAGGAAACTATAAAAACATAAAAAGTTTCCTAAGTTTCACATTTTTTTAACAAACACCTGATTAAAGTCATTTTTTCTTACGAGGAAGTTTACATAAATACACTTCAATGCCATCATTTAATGTATTTTTGGGAAAAAATTAGAAATGCTAGACATCGAATTTTTCAGGAGTGGCTTTAATGCCTATCTCGAGAAGAAGCTAAGATCCAAAGACCCACTGAATTTATATGAACCAATAACCTATATTATGGATTTAGGAGGTAAGAGGTTAAGACCTATATTAACTCTTATCAGCACTGATGTTTTTGGTGGAAATTATGAGGAAGCAATGGATGCTGCCCTAGCTATTGAGGTATTTCATAACTTTTCATTGGTACATGATGATATTATGGATGCTGCACCTCTGAGAAGAGGTGAAAAGACAGTGCATAAAAAGTGGGATATTAATACTGGTATTTTGTCAGGTGACGTAATGCTTATTAATTCTTACCAATATTTTGAAAACTATCCGCCAGAGTTGTTCAAATCACTTTTAAATGTTTTTAGTAAAACGGCCATTGAAGTTTGTGAAGGGCAGCAATATGATATGGACTTTAACACAAGTGAGGATGTTACTATCCCGGATTATCTTAAAATGATCACTTATAAAACAGCCGTATTGGTTGCTGCGGCCTTGAAAATGGGTGCAATTATTTCCAATGCTTCATTGAATTCTCAAGATGCAATTTATGAATATGGAATTAACCTTGGAATAGCTTTTCAATTACAGGATGATTATCTGGATGCCTTTGGTGATCCTGAGACTTTTGGAAAGCAGGTTGGTGGCGACATTATTGAAAATAAAAAAACATTTCTTTATCTTAAGTCAATAGAATTAGGTACAGAAGACCAAATAAGTGAATTAAAAGATCTTTTTTCAATTAAACCCGCTAACCCGAATGAAAAAGTAGAAACCGTAAAGGAAATTTATATACAGAGTGGTGCTGTGGAAATAATTAAAGAAGAGATTAAGAACCATACAGAGCACGCCTTCAAGTTACTGAAATCTATTGAAGCTCCTGAAAATAAGAGGGAATTACTAGAGCAATTTGGTAATAAACTAATGAACAGGGAGGTTTAGAATAACCTGTTAAATAGTGCTTTTATAAAATAGGATTTCGGACAACTTGAAATAATCTGAAGATCTTCTTTTATGTTGGTCCCTTCATCTAAAAATTTAAAAATGAGTTGGGGGCTACTACCCTTAAAAAGAGACTCAAAAATATGCCTTCCCTTGCTGTTATCTTTATAGAGGATATCTAATAAAAGCAAATCATAATACCAATATCGATCTTTATGACTAAATGAAGAAAGTGGTTTGTTCCTTTTTAGAAAAACAACCAATTCTTTGGTTTTTCTGTTCGTACTCATAAAGGTGTATCCTGTGCTTGGTTTGGCCCAGCCTCCTGCTACTCCTATGTGTAATATGTTATCACTGTTCATCGCGGAAAAATTATAGCAGGTCATTGGAATATTACCCCTTTCTTTCTCTGTTATCTCGTATTGGGCACAATTAAGTTTTTCGTTAATATAAATTTTAATGGCATTTTCATACTCTTCTTCGGGCAATGTATCAGCGGAAAACAGAGTATACTCAACCAAACCTTCGGTTTCTGAAAATGGCAAAACATACATAAAGCGGGTATTGCCTTTTTGAGGGATTGAAAAATCCATAAAAGTGGCCATTTCCGGATTGAAAACAGGCTTGTCAGATTTAATAAACCATCCGACAAAGTGCTGTTGTAAAACAGGGTATTTGGTTTGTTGATAAAGCGACTCATAATCAAAAATACTATTGAATACTTGCGCAGCCCGGAAATTTCCATTTTCAGTAGTTACCTCCACATAGCTTTTATGATAGGCCATTCCGGTAACCAGAGCTTGTGAAAATGTAATATTTTCATAAGTCTGAATACGATTCAGATAGTTGCTATAAAAATCGAGCCCGCGCAACATCTTATAAGTATAGGGAGCTATCTCATGATTTGCCTCATAATTTTCCCCTTCAAATTGAATCTGGTTCCAACTTTTACTGATGATTTTATCAAAATCACCTGCACTCTTTTCCCAAAAACACCAGGTACGATCATTGGTTTTTTTGGCATCCTTGTCGATTAATAAAACAGTTTTATCCTTAAAATAAGGATCACTTCCAAAGGCATCAGCTAGCATTAAACCTGCTGCACCAGCACCAATAATAATATAGTCGAAGTCTTTCTGCACTAGAATGAAAAAATTCAAAAGTACAAATTACAATTCAAGTAACTAAGGTCCTTTAGTTCAATTGGTAGCGCAATCCTATAAAACCTCTCATCCCCTGATTTGGGGCATACACATAAGTGGGATCAAAAGTAAGGCCATATGGGTTGTCTGCTGTAGGGATGGCGTTTCCTGAATTGTCGAATTGAACATTTTTATCGAAAGGGTCATTGGCCCTTGCAATTATAAATGGATTGCCCGTATTAGGAGTCCAATCCAACAAGTTTTTTACACCCCCATAAAATTCAAAATCTTTCACACCGGAATAAGTAAATTGAATATTTTGAATACTCCAGGTGGGAGAATATTCCTGTCTGGGATCGAGCTCGCTCAAAAGAGGCAGTCGCATTGGGCCATATAGATTCCCTGTGTAATCAAAGGTAAGGTTCATAGCTCTGAAAGCGTAAGATATGCTCCAGTTTCCGCTAAAACTTTCGGTCAGGATTTGCTGTTGGGTGATACCGTTTTGTGTGTTACTTACATCCATAAAAGTAGCTCCTAAAAGTATTTTCAGTCCGGCAGGGAATGCCATGTCCAGGTTGGCACTTATTCCTTTGGAAACTGATTTCCCATCCAAATTTTTGTAGATTATTAAATTGGGATCAGAATCATAATCGGGAAGTATAACATTGTTGAAATAGGTATAAAAGGCTGAGGCATCCAAACCGATAAATGTCCCATTGTTGCTATATATTTTTTTAAGATAGTTGAGATTAATATTTACGGAGCGTTCTGGTTTTAGTTCTTCGGCAATGATTACCTCCCTGGCACCCGTTAGAGCGGCATGTTCCTCAGTAAAAAGATTTACGACGCGGAAACCGGTGCCGGCATTTAGTCGGATTATGTCATTATCTTTTAATTTCCATCTATAAGCTAATCTTGGGGTGAAAATTGAACCATGCCTTTTGTCATAATCGTAACGAATACCCATAAGTAAGGAGTGCTTTTTGGAAAAATTTATCTCATCCTGAACAAAAAGACTGGGGATCCAAACTATGTCTGCTTCATTACTGGCTAAACCGGAAGTTGCAGGGGTATTGTCATCATAATAATTGTATTTTATAGCGCTTCCAAACAGGAGATCATGCTTTGCCAAAACCTTATCCCAGGTTAATTGCCCAAAACCAATACGCTGATCTGCAAGATAAGGCACCGTACCATACACAGAATTTTGACTATGGTCATTATAAGAAACAGAAAGCAGTATATTTTCTTTTACGGGCAATTGATATTTTCCCAGTATTTCCCATCTTCTTGTATAGATGCTTTCACCATATATTTCGTCTCCACCCCTGAATTCAGGTGTCCATTGCATTTCACCACCCCATCTGTCTTCATAAAAAAAGCGGCCAGCCAAAGAAAAAATACGGTTATACTCCCTATTTAAACTCCATTTTTGGAAGAAAGATATGCGATCCTGAAGGGTTAAATCCGTAAAATTATCTCCATTGTCATCTATTGGGGTATCGTATTTGAAATAGTTTAAGCCTAACAACAAGTTGGAATTATTTCCAATTTCAATTTTGGATCCAATATCCAGGTTATACTCACCCCAACCACTCATGAAATTGTCTACGGCAAATATGGGAGCACTTAGCGCATTTTTAGTAATTATATTAATAAGCCCTCCTACAGCTTCGCTCCCATATAATGTGGAGGCGGGGCCTTTAACAATTTCAATTTGTTCTATGAGGGAATTGGGTATTCCAGACAGGCCATATACAGTGCCTAAACCACTTACTATGGGCATCCCGTCTATTAAGACAAGCGAATATGGCCCTTCGAGGCCGTTAATGTGAATATCTCCCGTATTGCAGACATTGCAGTTAATCTGGGGTCGTACGCCATTAACGTTCTGAAGGGATTCAAAAATGCTTGAGGTAGGATTTTTTTTAAAGAATGTAGGTTTATAGACTTCCACCGGAACAGGACTTTCCAATCTTCTTACGGGTTTTAAAGTTCCGGTTACTACCGTTTCCTCCAATTGCTCTGATGAACTTATAAGTAATATATTAAGCACCAGTACTCCATTATTAGCCAAATTTACTTTTTGGTAGAAACTGCTGTACCCCATGGAAGAAGCTTTGATTTTGTAGGAGCCATCAGGAATGTTATTAATGGAAAACTCACCATTCCTATCTGAAGATGTACCAAAGTTCGTTCCCTGAAGGTATATATTAACAAAAGGTACAGGTACATCTCCGTCAAGAATAACACCTTTAATACTATTGTTTTGTGAATACAAATTTAATCCGCACAAAATACCTAGTACAACCATATAGGCTACTCTTAGTTTATTTAAGTTCGCTTTATATTTCACTAGACAAATAATAAATTTAGACAAATCTAAAAATTTGTTTCTACAAATAAAAATGTATTTTTGCTAAAACGTTTTTTATGACCCATTCTGAGGAGAATTATATAAAGGCCTTATTCCATCTGGGTATTGGAGATGTTGAAGTTATTTCAACCAATGCCGTGGCAGAAAAGATGGAAACCAAACCTTCTTCAGTAACCGATATGATGAAAAAATTATCAGAAAAGGGACTGGTTCATTACAAAAAGTATCAGGGCGTATCACTGACCGACCTTGGAACTAAGACTGCCTTATCGATTATAAGAAAACATCGATTATGGGAGGTTTTTTTAGTAGAAAAATTGGATTTCACCTGGGATGAAGTACATGAAATAGCTGAACAACTAGAGCATATTAAAAGTGAAAAACTAATTGATAAGCTTGATGAACTCCTGGGTTTTCCAAAAATTGATCCACACGGAGATCCAATTCCTGGTAAAAATGGGGAGTTAATAGAGCGTGATAATCAACTACTAAGTCAAATTCCCATAGGTGCCTTTGCAATATGTGTGGGGGTAAAAGATTCATCAGCGGTATTTTTAAGGTTCCTCGATAAAAACGATATAGCGCTTGGAAATAAAATGAAGATTGTTGAAAAAGAAGAGTTTGATAATTCATTGCGCATTCTAATTGGCCAAAGAGAATTACATCTTTCCCAGCAAATTGCTTCTAACTTATACGTTAAAAAAATCAAATTATGATAGAGAATGTCATTAGTTATTTTGAATCAATCAATCCTATTTTGGCGGCCTTTTATGCAACCCTTTTTACATGGGGTCTTACAGCATTAGGTGCCGGTCTGGTCTTTTTTTTTAAGACAATGAACAGGGCCGTACTTGATGGAATGCTCGGCTTTACCGGTGGCGTAATGGTAGCTGCAAGTTTTTGGAGTCTTCTGGCTCCGGGAATAGAAATGAGCCCGGGGGAAGGATTTGTTAAAGTAATACCGGCAGCCGTGGGATTTTTGCTTGGTGCAGTTTTCATTTATGGATTGGACAAGGTTTTACCTCACATACATATTAATTTTAAAGAAAGTGAAGGGATTAAAACACCCTGGCATAGAACAACGCTTCTTACCCTTGCCATAACCTTGCATAATATACCTGAAGGACTTGCCGTTGGAGTGCTCTTTGGAGGTGTTGCTGCCGGTTTTGAAGGCGCCAATATAGGTGGTGCAGTAGCTTTGGCACTTGGGATAGGCCTACAAAACTTTCCAGAAGGTTTTGCAGTGGCTATGCCTTTAAGAAGGCAAGGATTGAGTCGACTTAAAAGTTTTACTTACGGACAGGCATCTGCTATGGTAGAGCCGATAGCTGCAGTTTTAGGTGCATGGGCGGTTCTTACTTTCCAACCAATTCTCCCTTATGCCTTATCATTTGCGGCGGGAGCTATGATCTTTGTGGTTGTGGAAGAGGTTATTCCAGAGACGCAGCAGGACAAATACACGGATATTGCCACAATGGGCTTTATCGGTGGTTTTATTATTATGATGGCCTTGGATGTGGGATTAGGCTAATTTATTAATGCTCGGACTATTTTATTTTCCATCATTCGCCCATTAAGGTAAATGCACCCTTCGTTAAAAACTTTGAATCGGCTGGAAAGTCATTCGCATTCTTTATGGAGGTGTAACCATTATATGCTACACTTACTTCCACTTTTACCGGTTTGAAATTATATATTTGGTCTTTCTCAGATTCCAATAATAAAAGGTATGAAGTGCCCTCATTGGATACGATTGCCTCCGAAGGAATACTCATGGTGACATTATCTGAAATAATTATAATAGCGTTGACAAACATTCCGGTCAGAAAATTATGACTTGTACGATCTTTAAGATGTCCGTGTACTCTTATTGTTCTGTTTTCTTCAATGGATGTACTAATTAAATAAACTTCTGCTTTATACTCCTCTGATGATGCTTCGGGTATTTTAAAACTAATTTCCTGTCCTTTTTGAATTTTCATTATATCCTTTTCAAAAACAGATAATTCTAAATGAATATGATCATTATCCACAATTTCAATAATCGGTGTTGCGGGCGAAACATACATCCCCAGAGATACATTAACCTGAGTAATGCTGCCACTAATGGGAGCATTTAATGTGGAGGTTGTACTTATAACACCCTTTTCAACTTCTGAAGGGGAAATTTTTAGTATAATTAATTGCTTTCTAAGCCCATTATAGGTGGCTTCGGCTTTTTTAAACTCGCTTTCAGCTTTTAAAAAACTTTTTTGTGATGAAATGTTTTCCTTGATCAATATTTGTTGACGCTCATATTCAGATTTCAAATAGGTCAATTGTTCCTTTATCTCTAAATAGTCTTGTTGCAAGGTCACAAAATCCGGATTTTCAATAGTAACCAATGTTTGCCCTTTGGTTACTCGATCTCCGATTAATAAATGTGTATTTTTAATATAACCACCCATAGTTGCACTCACTACTGCTCTGTTTGCCGGAGGCACATCAATTAATCCATTGGCCTGAACCAATTCAGGAAAAGATTTTTCTTCCAGACTACCTATTGTCATGGCGTTTTGTTCAAATTGTTCACGAGAAAGTTCAATAACGGTATCTTCAGGATTTAGATACTCCTGAACATCTGATCTATGTATAGGCTCTACATTTTTACAGTTCAAAACACTGATTACAAATATGAATTGAATGAAATAATATAAAATACGTTTCATGACTTAGTTTTTAATAAGTTAGATAGTTAATGGCAATAACGGTTTGATTGTATTCATTAAGACTATTTAGGTAATCCAGTTTAATCTCATAAGCATTTTCAAGACTTAGGATGTATTGGAAATAGTTGATTTCACCGTTTTTGAAACTCAGGGTAGCCGTTTTCAAAATTTCATCAGATAGGGCTGTGCCCTCATCTTCATAATATTTTAAGGCCTTTTCCTGCTTAGTTAATTCGGCATTAAGAGCCATATATTCGATATTCAATTGAACTTCATACTCCCTTGACTCTTCAACTGCAATTTCACGGGCAATGGACGATGCTTTAATTTTGGAAGATTGACCAAAAAACAACAATGGGATTCTAAGACCCAGATAATAGCCATATAAATTTTGATCTAAATCACTGTTCGATCCCAAAAAATAACTTAAACTCAGATCGGGTAATAAAAGTTGTTTTTCATATTTGCGTTGATCATCAAAAAGAGTTACTCTATTAGAATAATATTTTAATTCTATACTGTTTTCCATGGCCATGGGACTCAAATTAATTTTCTTTTGTGTGGCCATTCCAATATTAATGCTGTCCTCAACCTGGACTATTTTGATTAAATTTCCATAGGCCAGGACAACATCTTGTTCTGCCTCTTCTAATTTAATTTGTATTTGTTTTTGTCTGGACTGAGTGGTTATTTTTTCCAGGTAATTGGTTTCTCCAAGTTCAAAACGGCGTTCAGCAATGGACGCAAAATTTCTAAACAGACTATCTATTTGTTTATAAATAAATTCCTTCTCTATTGCATATTGATAGTCATAGAATCGGGATGTGACCTCCTTTTTCAAGATTTTCTTTTGGATTTCAAAAGCGCTGGCTTCTAAATTATGACCAGCCATATTTACTTTCTTTTTTGAGAAATAAACTGTTGGAAAAAGGAAATCCTGCTGTACCCCAAAAACATTTAAGGGTTTATTATTGATCGCCAGGTTATTTTGATCATACTCGTAAAAAATCCGAGTCTTGTCAAAGCTGAAAGCACTGGATATCATGGCATCAGACTGGTTAACCTTTAATGAGCCTGCTTTGAGGCCCGCGTTGTTTTCCAATGCAATTTCCATTAAACCGTTTAGGGTTAAACCATTTTTCTGTGCACTTAAAAGAGGTGTAAAAAGTATTGCTGCGATAAGAAGAGCATTAGAATTATTCTTTTTTAGAATTCTTTTTAGCACAAGTTTTCCTGGTTTGTTAAAAATGCTATATAATACAGGGAGAACAATTAGAGTCAAAAAGGTGGCACTCACCAGGCCGCCTATCACAACAGTTGCTAAAGGGCGTTGTACTTCAGCTCCAACATTTGTAGATATTGCCATTGGCAAAAACCCTAATGCGGCTGCAGATGCAGTTAGTATTACAGCTCTCAACCGGTCTTTTGTGCCCTGAATAATTAGCGCTTCCATGCTTTCAAATTTTTCTAGTTTTAATTCTTTAAAATGTTCTATCAATACAATACCATTGAGAACAGCAATACCAAAAAGGGCAATAAAACCTACTCCAGCAGAAATACTAAAGGGAAGGTCTCTTATCCATAATAACAATACTCCACCAACAGATGCCAGGGGGATTGCCGTAAAAATTATTAAGGTTTCTTTAATGGATTTAAAAGCCAGATAAAGCAAGACAAAAATTAATGCCAGAGCAATAGGTACCGCCACCATTAATCTTGATTTCGCGCTTTGCAGATTTTCAAATTGCCCGCCATAACTTATGGTATATCCAGTAGGCAGCGCTATGTGGTCATTTATTAAGTTTTGGACATCATCTACCACCGACTGTAAATCGCGGTTACGGACATTAATGCCTACCACGATTCTCCTTTTGGTGTCATCCCGCGATATTTTAGCAGCTCCTTTTTGATAGGAGATATCAGCAAGCTCACTCAGGGGGATCTTACCATTGGAGGGGAGATCAACAAATAAATTCTTAAGATTGTCAAGATCCTGTCTGTTTTCACTAGTGAGGCGAACCACTAAATCAAACCGCTTTTCGCCTTCGTAAACACTACCCACTTTTTTCCCGGCAAATCCCATGGCAATCATATCATTCAGTTCCTTGATATTCAGGCCGTAACGTGCAATTTTTTCACGTTTGTATCTGACGTTCATTTGAGGAAGGCCAACAATTTTTTCTACAGTGATATCGGAAGCTCCGTTCACATTTTCAATTAATGATTTTATTTGATTGCCTATTTTGCTGAGAATTTCCAAATCCTCACCAAAGATTTTAATGGCAATATCTGCCTTAACACCTGTAATTAATTCATTAAACCTCATTTCAATTGGCTGAGTAAATTCTACTTCCATTCCGGGTAGTATTGAAAGTGCCTCTTTGAATTTATTGGCCAGCTCATCTTTCGTATCAGCCGACACCCATTCTTCCTTTGAATTTAAAATAATTATTACATCACTTTCTTCCATTGACATCGGATCCGTAGGAACTTCTGCTGCTCCAATTCTAGTTACTACCTGCTTAACTTCCGGAAAGTTATTTAGTAAAATTTGCTCGATCTTGGTTGTCGTTTCTACTGTTTTACTGAGTGATGTCCCGGTTTTTAAAACTGGTTGTATTACAAAATCACCTTCATCAAGTGTGGGTACAAATTCACCTCCAAGAGATATGAAAAGAGGGACAGTTAGTACTAAAACCAAGGCCGCCAGACTTAACACTATTTTTTTACTTTTAAATGCCCAGCGGATAGAGAGATCAAAAGAATTATTGAGCCAACGCATTATATGAAACGAGATGTTCTTTTTAGAAGGATCTGAAGGTTTCAGGAACAATGATGATACTACCGGAACATAGGTAAAACATAAGATCATTGCACCAATAAGGGCGAAACTAAAAGTTAATGCCATTGGCCGAAACATTTTACCTTCAACTCCGCTGAGTGAAAGAATGGGTATAAAAACGATCAGGATGATAAACTGACCAAAAATTGCGGAGTTCATCATCTTAGACGCCCCTTGGTAAGTTATTTTATCTGTGAATTTTATCCTTTCAGGACGAGATAATTTACTCATCTCATCGCGTTTTCCGGTGATTTGAAATGCAATGAATTCTACAATGATTACCGCCCCATCTATAATTATTCCAAAGTCTATTGCACCTAAGCTCATTAAATTGGCATCTACCTTAAACAAATACATTAAAGAAAGAGCAAATAGTAAACTAAGCGGAATTACGGAGGCTACCACTAAACCTGAACGTAAATTACCCAATAGCAGGACCACAACAAAAATTACGATCAGACAGCCAAAGATCAAATTTTCAGTCACCGTAAAGGTTGTTTTATTTATAAGCTCACTTCTATCGAGGAAGGCGTTGATTTTTACCCCTTCAGGTAATGTTTTTGAGATTGAAGAAACTCGTTCTTTAACGGCATCAATAACCTCTTTGGAGTTGGCATCTTTAAGCATCATTACCTGCCCCAAAACCTTTTCACCCTCACCATTGGCTGTGATAGCTCCAAAACGTGTGGCACTTCCGAAACCAACATTAGCCACATCTTTTATATAGATTGGGATTGAATTCTCATTTTTTACTACAATGTTTTCTATGTCTTCCAAAGAAGTGGCTAAGCCTTCGCCACGAATAAAATAGGCCTGATTTACTTTTTCGATATAACCACCACCTGTAACACTATTGTTCAATTCCAGGGCATTTATGACCTCTTTTGCGGTGATTTTCATCGCATTTAGTTTTTCCGTACTAATTGCAACTTCATATTGTTTTAAAAAGCCTCCCCAGGTATTAACTTCAACAACCCCGTTAATACCCGAGAGTTGTCTTTTTACCACCCAATCCTGAATAGTTCTTAAGTCTGCAGTCGAATATTTTCCTTTATATCCCGGCTTTACATCAAGGATATACTGATAGATTTCTCCTAGTCCCGTAGTAATAGGCCCCATTTCCGGGCTACCGAAACCTTCAGGAATTTTCTCTGAGGCTGATTTAATCTTTTCGGCAATTAATTGACGGGGCAGATATGTTCCCATTTTATCTTCAAAGACAATGGTCACAACCGATAACCCAAATTTAGAAATAGACCTGATTTCCAGCACACCCGGCAAATTTGCCATTTCAAGCTCAACCGGATAGGTAATAAACTGCTCCATGTCCTGAGTAGATAAACTTCTTGAAGTGGTAATTACCTGAACCTGATTATTAGTAACATCCGGAACGGCACCAATAGATATCTGGGTTAGGGAATACAGCCCAAATCCAATTAAAATTAAGGTAAATAAGAGGACAATAAACTTCTTCTTAATACTGAATTCTATAATACGTGATAACATAATCCAAGGAATAATGATTGATAATCATGCACAATTAGGAGGTAAAATTATGCTTTTGAAAAAATAAACCAAGATGAATTATACTGTACGGGGGGGTTGGAAAGGTGTTTCTTTCTCGCAATTAGAATAGGAAGCCTGATAAAAGAAATTTGTCGCCGGACGTACCAAATCGTCAACGGGTTTAATATGACATGCTTGCAAATCCTTTATCATGAAAGCGGAAAGCAAGGTCATATGGGATTGGTGCTGAAATGGTAATTCTTCGTGTTCTTGTTTTTCTTCCTGATGTTTATTATTGTGATCTGCCTCAAGCTCACCATAATGCTTTGAGATAAAGACAAACAAGTTATCGCCATACTTCTCAGAATGAAATTTAGCATGCTCTATTAATTCACTAAGATCAACAAGATCTCTGATACAAATGTTCAAACTTTGTATCAGAATAAGGAAAGAAGCCGCTATGGAAACTAGTTTTACCATCATAATCCTTAAGTAAAGATACAATAATCTAAAATATTCTTATTGAACCTCCTCCTCCTCAACAATTTCATAGGGGATAGTATCTATCATATATCTCAAGGCTTTGATTCTGGCATCTGTTTTTCTGTCGGCATCTACAATTACCCATGGAGAATCTTTTAAATCTGTGTGGTCAAACATTTTTACCTTGAACTCAGTGTATTCATCCCACAATTCCTGCGCTTTTTCGTCTACCGCTGTCATTTTCCACTTTTTTAGCGGATCGGATTTAATTTCCTTAAACCGAAATGCTTGTTCCTCTTTGGTAATTGAAAAATAGAATTTTATTAAATAAGTGTCAGAATCCATAATCATTCTTTCAAAACTATTTACCTGCTTCATAAAACTTTGGTACTGAAGCTTTGTGCAAAAACCATTCACTGGCTCAACAACGGCCCGGTTATACCAGCTTCGGTCAAAGAAGACCATTTCACCTGGTTTTGGAAGTTTATTTACATAGCGCTGAAAATACCATTGCCCTCTTTCTTCAACAGTTGGTTTTGGCAAGGCAACAATCCTGTATTGCCTGGGATTAATATATGAGGTGATCCTCCTTATAGCTCCTCCCTTGCCAGCAGCATCCCGGCCTTCAAAAATCACGACTATTTTCTTATTTTTTGCTATTACCCAATTTTGAAGCTTAATGAGTTCTGTCTGAAGCTCTTTAATTTTCAGTTCGTGCTTCGTTGATCGCAAGGCCTTTTCAACATTAGTCTTCTTATCAGATAATAGACTTTTCAATCCAATTGGGGAGTTAAGCAATGAAATTTCATCTTCATTAAGTTGAATATGTTTCGTGTACTTTAGTGTCATTTTCTATATATCAATTTGTTCAATATGCCTGTAATACCTGAGAATTATGTTGGGATCTGGCAATATGCTTATTTTATGTTTTGTTTTTCTGGTATAATCAAACTTGGAAAGTACATAACGTATACTCTCAAGGCGGGCAGTTTTTTTGTTATTGGCTTTCACTATAATCCAAGGGCTGAATGTGGTATGCGTTTTGGAGAACATTTGTTCTTTATAATAGCTGTATTTATCCCACAAGGCCTGCCCTTTTTTATCTACAGGACTAAATTTCCATTTTTTCAAAGGATTTAATAATCGACTTTCTATTCGCTTTTTTTGTTCATTTTTAGAAATTGAAAACCAAAATTTTATAATTAGAACACCATCTTCATAGAGCATATGTTCAAAGCCCGGAACCTGAACCATAAATTGATTATAATCATGCTTATTGCAAAAGCCCATTACGGGCTCAACCACTGCTCTGTTGTACCAACTCCTGTCAAAAAAAACAATCTCTCCGGGATTTGGAAGTTCTTTAATATATCTCCTAAAATACCATTGACCCCGTTCTACGTCGGAAGGTTTAGAAAGCGCAACAACTCTCATTGATCTCGGATTAAGGTGTTCGGTAAAACGTTTTATAGCACCTCCTTTACCTGCTGCGTCCCTGCCTTCAAAAATTATGGCGACCCTTAGTTT
>Ga0265303_10000530_pt1 | contig 21560 bp, 16 predicted proteins | sample Helome_2_FD_192494 | JGI IMG/M metagenome (GOLD analysis project Ga0265303, IMG submission 192494) | Marine sediment microbial communities from subtidal zone of North Sea - Hel_20160317 (Illumina Assembly) | ecosystem: Environmental > Aquatic > Marine > Subtidal zone > Sediment ... | reverse complement strand
GACGCTCCCGGAGGCATCTCTGGCCATTTACCGCCAGCACCACGCGGGCCTTGCCGCCATCATTTTTGTGGCCATTATCGCCCTGCCCATTGGGCTGCTGGCGGCGATCATTGTGCTGATTATTCCGCTGGTTGTGGGGCGGCGCGCATCCTGGTTGCCGCAGGTGGGCAAGCTGATGTTCAAGCTCAACGACTGGGCGATGGTTGAGGTCTTCGTAATCGGGGCGATCGTCAGCCTGGTTAAAATCGCCCACCTGGCGACCGTGGTGCTTGGCCTGTCGTTCTGGTCCTACATTGCGTTCGCAATCTGTCTGACCGCAGCGCTGTCCGGTCTGGACCGGATGCAGGTCTGGCAGGCCATAGAGGCAAATACGGCGTGAGCTACCCTGAGAATACCGCTGCGGCGCAAGGGCTGGCGCTGTGTCATGAGTGCCATCGACTCGATCCGGTCGAACGTCACCACTGCAGCCGTTGTGGGGCCGAACTGCATCTGCGGCATCCCGACTGCCTGCAGCGCACCATGGCACTGCTGATTACCGCGGTGATTCTCTACATCCCGGCGAACGTGCTGCCCATCATGAACACTGTGCAGCTGGGCAGTGGAGAGCCGTCCACTATCCTGGGCGGCGTGGTGCTGCTGATCCAGCTTGACTCCTATCCCATCGCCGCGGTGATTTTTATTGCCAGTGTGATGGTGCCCGTCGCGAAGCTTTTTGCGATGTTCTACCTGGTCTGGAGTGCACATCGCAGGGATCCCGGCAGCCCGATGCAGTGCACGAAGATTTACCGGCTGACCGAACTGGTGGGCAAATGGAGCATGGTCGATGTGTTCGTGGTCGCCATCCTGGTCGCCCTGATTCAACTCGTTGGACTGCTCTCCATATTGCCCGGGCCTGCCGCGCTGGCCTTTGCCGGTGTGGTTGTGTCTACTATGCTGGCCGCTCATGGCTTCGATACCCGGCTGATCTGGGACCGCACAAGGGAAAAACATGACTGAAGCAACCGCTTCCGTGAAACCGCGTCGGAAGGTTCCTGTGATCTGGTTGGTGCCCATTGTCGCAGCGATTCTCGGCATCTGGATGGTGGTCTACACCTATATGACCGAAGGGCCGGAGATCAGCATCACTTTCAATACGGCCGACGGGATTCAGCCGGGCAAGACCAAGATCAAGGCCCTGAGCATCGAACTCGGGGTTGTGGAATCTGTAGAGATGACCACTGACCTGAACCGGGTTGTGGTCAAGGCAAAGATGGAGCGCTTTGCGATTCCCTTGCTTCAGGACGACACGCAGTTCTGGGTGGTCCGTCCGCGAATCGGCCCCGGCGGTATATCAGGCCTGGGGACGATCCTCTCAGGCGGTTACATCCAGCTCGAAGCCGGGACCGGGAAGATAGAGCGGCGGGATTTCGAAGGGCTCGAAGAACCGCCGGTGACGCCTGTCGGTTCGCCGGGCCTGAACCTTGTTCTCGACAGCAGTCGTGCTGGTTCCGTTGGCACCGGTGACCCGGTGTTGTTTCGGGGATATCGGGTCGGTTCGGTGGAGACCGCGGAATTCGATCCTGACGCTCAGCGAATGAAGTACGGCCTGTTTATCGATGAGCCCTTCGATGCGCTGGTAAACAAGAACACGCGCTTCTGGAACAGCAGCGGCATGAGGCTGAAGGCGGGGGCGGACGGGTTCAACGCTGAATTCGGCTCGCTGGAGACGTTACTGGTGGGTGGTGTTGCCTTTGATCTGCCGGAGGGTACGCTGGCTGGCGAACCTGCCAGCAATGGTGACCGGTTCGATCTGTTTCCAAACCGGGATGCTGTAAACCTCAAGACTTATGTCAACTACATCGAATATGTCGTCGCCTTTGAGCAAACGGTGCGCGGATTGAATCCCGGTGCGCCGGTGGAGTTCCGTGGCATCAATGTCGGCAGTGTGCAGCGGGTGTTGCTTCCGGAAATAACGACCGATACTAAACCTACATATGGCTCGCCGATCCCGGTGCTGATCCGGGTCGAACCTGCTCGCGTTGGACTGCCGGACATGCCGGACTCGGTAGCCTTTATGAAGGAAGATATTGAGGGGGCGGTTGCACATGGTATGCGTGCGACTCTGAAGACGGGTAACCTGTTGACCGGTAGCTCGCTGATTGCCATTGATTACTTCCCGGATGAAGCCAGTGGAACGCTGGGTGAATTCGAGGGTTACCCGGTTATCCCCACCGTGTCGACTGGTATCGACAGGCTCGAACAGCAGGTCAGCCAGGTCTTGAAAAAGATGAACGACCTGCCACTGGAGCCTGTGTTGCAGCAGGTTGAAGCGACGCTCGTATCCGTGCGTGAGGCCGTCGACACAGTCAAGACTGAGCTGACCGGAAAAAAGGCACGCGAAATTACAGCATCCATCGATGCTGCGCTCAAGAAGCTTAACGCAACGCTGGATTCCGTCTCGCCGGATTCGCCTACCGCGGACCGCTTGAATCAGGCGCTGGTAGATCTGAATCAGACACTACGTAACGTCGAGACGCTGACGCGAAAACTATCTGACAAACCGAACAGCCTGATCTTCTCGCCGCCCACCGGTGAGGATCCGGTGCCAAAAAAGGGACTCTCGCGATGAGAATACGCCTCGTATTGCTGTCTGCTTTGCTGCTGGCAGGTTGTTTTGGTGGCGGCAAAAAAGTCTCGGATCCCACTTTCTATTTACTGCGTTCGGAAGCCCGCGCGCCTGACGGGCTGAAAAAGCCACCCGTCGATGTCGGTATCAATCGGGTGTCGGTGGCTGATTACCTCGGTCAGCAGGGTATTGTGGTGGCCACCAGCAGCGGCCAGGTTCGACCGGCCCGTCAGCATCTTTGGGCGGAGTCGCTCGATTCCGCGATACGCCTGTTTCTACAGGATGCCGTTTCCGTCGAGTTGGGTTATCCAGTGTCTGCGGATGTCGGCAGACGCCGGTCCTGGCAATATCTCGTCGATGTCCGCATCGACGAGTGGCATGGGTACCTCGACGGCGAGGCGCGGATACTGGCATCCTGGGTCCTGATCGACGTCGGCAAGGACAAGGTGTTGTCGCGCCACCGTTTTGAACAGACCGGCGCGCTGAAGGCCGATGGCTACGATGCGCTGGTTGCGGCGCAGACCGACCTGCTGGATGCCCTTGCTGGGGCGATCGCCGCGTCGTTGAAAGAGGCCAATCCTTAGCCTGCAAATTGCATGAAGGGTTTGGGAACCAGGGTGTGATGGGCAAAGCAGTCTGCAGTGCATCCGTTCTCTGCTGAATGAAACGGTCCAGCCTATGAAAACCCTATTCATAGGGGTGACGAGTCAGGCGGGGTCGGCCTGGACGGCGCAGAATTTGAATTCCGGGATCTTGCCATCAGGATCGAGTGCCTCATTGGTCAGCAGATTGGCCGCGGCTTCGTGATAGCAGAAGGGTAGAAACACCTGGCCTTCGCGCAGGCCATTGTCGGTACGCGCGCGCACAACCACTTCACCACGACGCGAACGCAGGCGGATTGGATCCCCTGGCTGGACTCCAATCGCCTCCATTTGACCCGGATGCAGGGTGGCGACCGGTTCAGGCTCAATCGCATCCAGTACGCGGGCGCGGCGTGTCATGGCCCCGGTATGCCAGTGTTCGAGTTGCCGACCAGTGATCAGGACCAGTGGGTAGTCCTGGTCGGGCAGTTCATCGGCATTTCTCAAGGATGCAGGTACAAGCAGTGCCTTGCCGCCGTCGCGCGGGAACTGCTCGGTAAAGATGACGTCATTACCCGGATCGCCTTGTTGCTCGCAGGGGTAGGTGACCGCGCTCTCTTCCTCGAGCCTCTCCCAGGTGATCCCGGCGATACTCTTCATGGCCAGGCGCATCTCGTTGAATACGTCGCGCGGGCCGCCGTAATTCCAGTCCAGTCCGAGCAGGCGGGCCATCTCGATGATGATGTTCAGATCCTGCCAAGCCTCTCCGGGCGGGTTGAGAGCCTGGCGACCGAGTTGTACGCGTCGGTCCGTGTTGGTGAAGGTGCCGGTCTTCTCCGGGAATGCCGAGGCCGGGAGGATGACATCGGCGTAGTGTGCCGTCTCGGTCATGAAGATGTCCTGAACCACCAGGTGATCCAGTGCCGCCAGCGCGGCCCGGGCATGATGCAGGTTGGGATCCGACATCGCGGGGTTCTCGCCCATGATGTACATGCCGCGGATCAGGCCGTCATGGATGGCATGCATGATCTCGACCACGGTCAGGCCGGGTTTTGGATCCAGTGACTGCCCCCACAGGGCCTCGAACTTTTCTCTTACCCCGGTGTTGTCCACGCGTTGGTAGTCGGGATAGACCATCGGGATCAGGCCGACGTCCGATGCGCCCTGTACGTTGTTCTGGCCGCGCAGTGGATGCAGGCCCGTGCCCGGACGACCGATCTGGCCGGTGATCAGCGCAAGATTGATCAGGCAGCGCGCGTTGTCGGTGCCGTGTACGTGCTGCGATACGCCCATGCCCCAGAAGATCATCGCACCGCTGGCCTTGGCGAACACCCGGGCGACCTCGTGCAATGTCTCTGCCGGGATGCCGCAGATTGGCTCCATCGCCTCCGGTGAGTAGCTGGCAAGAGCAACCTGCAGCGCCTCATAACCCTCGGTGCGCCGGGTGATGAAATCGGCATCCACCAGGCCCCGGTGCACCACCGAGTGCATGATGGCATTGAGCATGGCGACATCGGTGTCGGGCTTGAACTGCAACACGTACTCGGCATGGCGTGCGATCTGGGTGCGGCGCGGGTCCATAACGATCAGGGTCTTGCCCGCGCGTGCCGCGTTCTTGAAGAAGGTTGCGGCGACCGGGTGATTCTCGGTGGGGTTGGCACCGATCAGCAGGATCACCTCGGCCTCACTGACGTCGGCCACCGGGTTTGAAACGGCACCCGAGCCGATCATCTGCAGCAGGGCCGCGACCGAGGAGGCGTGACACAGTCGGGTACAGTGGTCGACGTTGTTCGTCTCGAATCCGGTGCGCACCAGCTTCTGGAACAGGTAGGCTTCCTCATTTGAGCCCTTCGCCGAACCGAAACCGGCCAGTGCCGATGGGCCCCGGGCGTCGCGTATCTCGGCCAGGCCGCCGGCGGCGCGGTCCAGGGCCTCTTCCCAGCTGGCCTCCCTGAAGTCGCGCAGCGCGTTGTCGAAATTCATGTCCATCTCGGCGTGCTTGGGCGCATCTTCGCGACGGATCAGCGGTGTGGTCAGTCGCTGACGATGGCTGACATAGTCGAAACCGTAGCGGCCCTTCACACACAGGCGGCTGTTGTTGGCCGGGCCGTCGCGGCCCTCGACGAACAGGATTCCGTTGTCGGCGACGTGATAGGTCAGCTGACAACCCACCCCACAATAGGGGCATACCGAATGCACCTGCTTGTCGACGGGCCGCAGGCCAACGCCGTTGGCGGGCATCAGCGCGCCGGTAGGGCAGGCCTGTACGCATTCGCCACAGGCCACGCAACTGGATTCACCCATGGCGTCATCCTGGTCGAAGACGATACGGGCATGGCCGCCGCGACCGGCATAACCGATCACGTCATTGCTCTGTTCCTCGCGACAGGCGCGCAGGCAGCGCGTGCACTGGATGCAGGCGTCCAGGTTGACCGAGATGGCCGGGTGCGAAAGGTCAGACGCCGGTTGCGAACGGCCGGGGAAACGCGGCTTGCCAAGATCGAGCTTTTCGGTCCACTGGTCGAGTTCACTGTGCAGACTGTAGGTGCGGTCCTCGACCACATCGGATTGCAGGAGCTCCAGTACCATCTTCTGCGCATGGCGTGCACGATCCGAGTCTGTTGTTACCTGTATGCCCGCGGTAGGGGTGCGACAGCATGAAGGCGCCAGCACGCGTTCGCCCTCGATATCGACCACGCAGGCGCGGCAGTTGCCGTCGGGGCGCAGACCCTCTTGATGACACAGGTGCGGGATCTCCACCCCTTGGCGCTGTGCGGTCTGCAGAATACTCTCCCCGGGCAGCGCGGCGACTTCCCGCCCATTGAGGGTAAAGGGGATGCCCTGTGATAGATCTTCGGATCGAACGGCCATCGTTCAGAATTCCTCGGGGAAATATTTCATGGCACAACGCAGCGGGTTCGGCGCGGCCTGGCCCAGGCCACAGATCGACGCGTCTTCCATCACCTGACACAACTCTTCGAGCAGCGGCTGGTCCCAGTCGGGACGCGCCATGAGCTCGGCTGCCTTTACGGTGCCCACGCGGCAGGGTGTGCACTGGCCGCAGGATTCGTGGGCAAAGAAGCGCATGGCGTTCAATGCCTGCTCACGCACGCTGTCCTGGTCAGACAGCACGATGATGGCCGCCGAGCCGATGAAGCAGCCGTAGTCATTGAGTGTCTCGAAATCCAGTGGCAGGTCGCCGAGCGAGGCCGGCAGGATGCCGCCCGAGGCGCCGCCCGGGAAATAGGCCTTGAACGCGTGCCCGTCGGACATTCCGCCGCAATACTCATCGATGAGTTCGCGCACGCTGATGCCCGCCGGGGCCAGGTGCACGCCGGGCCGCTTGACGCGCCCGCTGACCGAATAACTGCGCAGTCCCTGGCGGCCGTTGCGCCCATGCGATACGAACCAGTCCGCACCCTTTTCCAGGATCTCGGGCACCCAGTACAGGGTCTCCATGTTGTGTTCCAGCGTCGGGCGGCCGAACAGGCCGCGTTCGGCGATGTAGGGCGGGCGCAGGCGCGGCATGCCGCGCTTACCCTCGATCGATTCGATCATGGCCGACTCTTCACCGCAGATATAGGCTCCCGCACCGCGGCGCAACTCGATCGGTGGAAGCGGGCAGGGTGGGTCACCCTCGAGCGCATCCAGCTCGCGTTCAAGCAGGGCGCGGACACCGGCGTATTCGTCACGCAGATAGATGTAGATGGCATCGATGCCGACCACCCGTGCAGCGATGAGCATGCCTTCGAAAAAGCGGTGCGGGTCGCGCTCGAGGTAGTAACGGTCTTTCAAGGTGCCAGGCTCGCCCTCGTCGATATTGACGGCCATGAGGCGTGGACCTTCGTAGTCGCGCACGATGCGCCACTTGCGACCTGCGGGGAAACCCGCGCCGCCCAGGCCGCGTAGCCCGGCGTGCTCCAGGGACCCTATGATGCGCTCTCTGGCCGCTTGATCGTCTTGTTCGGACAACTCGCGCAGGCGGCTGTAGCCGCCACCGCTGCAGTAGGCGGCAAAGTCGAGGACCCCGGTCGGGATGACATCCGCATGTGAGCCGCTTTCAACCGCTGCCGCTACGTCTTCCAGCCCTGCGATTTCGACCGGCCGGGTGCCCACCACCGCTACCGGGGCCCGCTCGCAGCGGCCGACGCAGGGGACACGCTGCACACGCACGCCATCGCCCAGGGTCTGCTGCAGTTGTTCGATGAGCGCCTCGGCATTGGCGAGACTGCAGGATACCGATTCACACACCCGCACTGTCAGTGCTGGGGGCGCCGATTCGCCTTCCCTGGTGACATCGAAGTGATGATAAAAGCTGGCGATCTCGAACACCTCGGTCTGGGAAAGGCGCAGCTCCTCGGCCAGTCCGACCAGCAGCTGCGCGGGCAGGTGTCCCAGATCATCCTGGATGCGGTGCAGGTACTCGATCAGGCGGTCACGACGGCCTTTCCCCTGATCGAGGTACTGGCGCACCTGCTTCAGGTCGGCGGCCGTAGCCTGGCGCCCCTTGTGGCTGGCTGCTTTGCGTCTGGCTTTTGCGGTCAATGGGGAAAACTCCGATACGGAATCCTAAGTTTTGGAAAAGTGCGGAACAGCCCGCCGTCCTTATAGATCGAGCAAAAGCTAACACTTTGATCATTACTGTAGCGGTCTTTTTCACCTTTGCCGACGAATTGGAGGGTCTTTCGTTTTATCAGGAGCAAAGAGATCTGCTGAGAGCGCCTCGTGCCGGACCTCGATTGCGGCCCTGACCCGGCGGCCTATAATCAATCCTGATTCCGGATCCAGGACAAGATGGCCCGGTCGGGCCGTACGGGGTGAACTGATTATGACGCGCACTCCGACAGAGCCCTCTATTCCCGCAGTCGACTACAGCCGTTGGAGCAGTGCATGTTGGCCAGCCTGACAAGAGTGCGCCGCGAAGAACGGCGCAACGTCTGGGCGGCATTCTTCATGTTGCTGGGGCTGATCGGCAGCCATATGGTGCTGGAGACAGCACGCGACGCCCTTTTTCTAGCCAGCGTACCCGCAAGCCGCCTGCCGATTGTCTACCTTGGGATTGCGCTGGTTTCGCTCCTGGTCACTCAGGTGCAGCTACGCGTTTCAGGCTCCCTTAATCGTCGACGGGCACTTTCGATCTGGACCGCCATTGCAGCACTTGTGACGCTGTCCTTCTGGCTATTCATCGACCGGTTGGGACATGCTGGTTTCTATGCGCTCTATATCTGGTCGGGCGTCTTGACGACCCTTGTCCTGATACATTTCTGGGTGCTGTTGGGTGACATCTTTACCGTTACCCAGGCAAAAAGGGTCTACAGCCTGATAGGAACCGGAAGCGTGCTTGGCGCGATTGCAGGCAGTGCGCTTTCCGGTCTGCTGTCGCCGATGCTGGGCGCCGAGAATCTGCTGCTATTGTCGTCAGTCGGCTTTCTTCTGACTTCAATTATTCCTATGTTTCTCGAAGATGTGGGCAAGTCGACAGCGGATGACCTGGGATCGCGCGTTCGCGATGGGCTCGGGGATGCGCTGCGTTACATCGTCGGTCATCCTTATACGCGAACCATTGTTGTGCTGGTCCTGCTGTCGACCGCCACGGTGACACTCGCCGACTTCATCTTCAAGGCGACAGTGGCCGACGTAGTGGCGCCGGAGGACCTGAGCGGTTTCTTCGCCTGGGTCTACTTCGCAACCAATGTCATATCGCTGTTTGCGCAACTGTGGCTGGTGACCTTTGTCCTTAAGCGGTTCGATATTGCAGTCGCGCTTACGGTGCTCCCGGCCATCCTGATCCTCGGTGCCGTCGGCATGGCGATTGTGCCCGGTCTCGTGGCGGCCCTGCTCATCAAGGGAGCGGATGGCAGCCTGCGCCATTCGCTCAATCGGACCGTGAACGAGCTCTTGTTCGTACCGCTGACTGATCGCGTCCGGGGCAGCGTCAAGGCGTTCGTCGATGTCGTGGGGCAACGCGGTGGCCAGGCGATGGTCTCGCTGCTTATCCTGGCGCTTGGGGCATTCGGCGCGACACTGCCCTTGCTCGCTGGCGTTCTTGTTTTGCTCGCGATTGGCTGGTGCATCTGCGCAATCTTCATCCGTCGGCACTATCTGGACGTGTTCCGGGGCCGGCTCTATCGTGGTGAGGGTTTCAGTGCTTTCCCCGATCTCGACATGGCGTCGCTCGAGACCTTGATCAGCGCGCTCGACAGCGGTAATGAAAATGAGGTGGTCGCGGCACTCGATGTGTTGGAGACCGAAGGAAAACCCCGTCTGGTTCCCAGCTTTATTCTCTACCATCCCTCTGAGCGGATTGTCGATCGTGCCTTGGGGATGTTTGTGCAATCCGGCCGAACCAATGTGGCACCTGCGGCCGCTCGCCTGCTGGAGCATCCTTCGGAACATGTGCGTGCGGCAGCGGTTGCGGCCACCTCGGTCCTGGCTTTTGACGAACCCAAGCTCCGCCTGATGTTGAGTCACGAAGAGTCGGCGGTAGTCCGCGCAACGATCATGGTCAACCTGATTGCCTCCGGCAAGATTATCGGGTCGGACGCCCGCGATGCACTGAATGCGATCATCGATCACGGAGAATCCGAGGTGAAGATTGCACTGACCCAGGCCATCGCCGGCCGGAAAGCCAAAGGTTTTGACGATACATTGACCCGGCTCGCCGCGGATCGGGACCCGGCCGTTCGGCTGTCGGTCGCCCGGGCGGTGGGCAAACTCCGTTCCCGCTCGCTCCTTCCGGTACTGTTGAACCTGTTGATCAATGAGGGCACGCGAACGGTCGCACGCACCAACCTGGTCGGTTTTGGACGTGAAGGACTCGAATACCTGACCAAGGTCTTGTGTGACCCATCGATCGATGCGCTGGCTCGCTGGCAGATTCCTTCGACCCTGGTCATGTTCGGGTCGGGAGACGAAGTCGCTCCCATTTTGCTGCAGCTCCTAACCAAAGAGCCCGATGGCATGGTGCGCTACCGCAGTATCCTCGCTCTCGAGAGCATCGCAGAGGACAGCCCGCATATCGAGCTCGATCGCGCCATACTGGACGAGGCCATCGCGCTGAACGTGGCGCGTGCCTATCGCTACCTTGACCGACGCGTCGCTCTGGAAGGGTGTGCAGCGGCGATTCCCGGGCGTAAGACCGACGGCCATGCGCTTCTGTGCGCATCGCTTCAGGACAAGGAGGTCAACGCCATCGACCGCGTATTCCGTCTACTCGGCCTCACTTACCGCAAAGAGAATTTCGACGAGATTCGCGAAGGTCTCGACAGCGGCAACGTCGAGGAGCGTGCCAGCTCGATCGAATTGATCGAGAACATCATTGCGCCGCCATTGCGCGGTGCGATCATCGGCCTGGTCGACGACGTGGACGACAGCGAGCGGCTGTCGCATTCGCAGCCGTATCACCGCGTACAGATACAGTTTGACTATGAAGAACTGCTGCGCCAGATGATCAGCGACGGCTCGGATATTGCGATCCGGGCGATCGCGGTCTACCACATCGGGGAGCTTGGAATCGCCGCGTTGCGTCGAGATCTCGAGCGCATCATTGACAGCAGTCAGGACCGCACTATTGCCGAGACACTGGGCCCTGACGTGAAGCTGGCGTTGGAACGGATCGACAGCGCCGTCCCTGGTGTCAAAGTCGAAGACCGCGGTGGCGAATCGTGAGGACCACGACGATCGATGAGGCAAGCGTACGGAGTGTGCGCGATCGCGCGCTCCTGCTGCGTTCTCTTGAATCGTTGAAGGGCCTGCGGGACGAGGAGTTGTCGATTCTCGCCGAGCGGATGCGTTTGCGGCATTTCGAGCCGGGCGACGTCATTTTCACCGAGGCCGACCGGATCGAGTCTGTGTTCTTCATAATGGAAGGGTCAATCCGCATCGAGCGCGAAGGAGCCCACCTTGGCACCTTGACTCGGGGCAAGGCCGTAGGTTTCTTCGCAGTGCTGGCCGGAGACGACCGCGGCGTGCATGCTACCGTCGAGGCGCCGGCCGTGACGTTCGAACTGTCGGTGCGCGTCCTGATGAGCGCGTTGAAGCGATACCCGCCACTCTTGCGGCACTTCATCCGTAGTGTTGCCGGCACACTCCTGGCCGCAAGCGGCTATCTGCCGGCGCGTGATCAGTCTGAGTGGCATGAGCCGGACAGTCCACCTGACCGACCTCGTACCCTCGTCGAGCGCGCCATGCTGGCCCGTCGTTCGATCGGCGTCATGGTCGGCGCGAACCTGGACGCCATCTTTGAGATCGTCCGTCAGGTGTCTGAGGTCCATGTTGCAGCGGGCGAACGTCTGTGGCAACTCGGTGATGCTTCTGACGCGGTTTATGTCATCGACCAGGGCTGCGTTCGCTGCACCGGGGCCGACGGCACCGAAACCGTCGTCGTACCGTCTTACATCCTCGGCAGACTGGAGGCGTTCGCGGGACGCCCGCGACCCTATGGTGCCGTGGCCGAAACCGATCTGAAGATACTGCGCGTCGAGGTTGAGACTTTTCTTGCGGTACTCGAGTCACACTCGGACATGGGCCTTGCGCTGCTGTCGCAACTTGCATCTTCACTCATGGCGATCGGATGGGGCGTACCTATGCCGGCGATCGCAGCAGAGACGCAATCGCCGCAATGACGCCAGTCAGGCATCGAATCTCGGTGAATGTTTATTGAACGCCGTCCAAGAAATCAAACACGAAACCCGGTCTCTAAATATGAATCCATCAGCGGTTAAAAAATTCACCTATGCACGCCAGAATCGGCGGCACATGAAGTGGGGCGCAATCTTCATCGGGTTCCTCCTTCTTGCCGGATGTGCGATCAAACCCGCGCACCCACCTGCTGCGCACAAGGATGCCCCGAAGCGTTTCGAGGTTCCGCGTCGCTCGTACCCCCTGACGCCTGCGCAAGAAGAAGTCCGCCGCCAGGCGACGACTGCGGTCGAGGCCGATATAGACGGCTATCTGGGGCGCTACATCGAGTCGGTAACGGCCGAATACGATGGCGCCGTCCGGCTCGTAAAACCCGGGACCCGGGACATTGTGGCAGCCATGGCTCAAGGCCCGCTGATCATCACCGCTGACGACATGCGAGAGTTGTTTCCGCAATATGCGGCATCCCGCGCGAGCCGCTCGACACACTCGATTTCGGTTCATGAAGCAGTAACGGCTATGGCGCGGGAACTGTACGAGCGCGCACTGGCCCTGGATGATCCACGGGGCAACAACACCGTTCTGTTTACGGCAGGGGGCGTGGCGAGCGGAAAGACGACGGCAACCCTCACGATTGATGCAGTCCAGCGTGCCGCCCTGTCGGCTCAGATCATTTATGACAGTTCGATGCGCAGGTACGAGAGCGCACACCGGCGCGTGCGGCAGGCGCTGCAGGCCGGCAAACTCGTCGGCGTTGTGTATGTCTTCACTCCGATCGAGAAATCTGCCGTATGGCTGGTAGATCGGGCCGTTGCGACCGGCAGGGTCGTCCCGGCCGGTCCTGCAGCGCGTTCACACTGGCAGGCCCAGCACACATTCCTGAAACTGGTCGAAGAATTTGACGGGGATTCCGCGGTCAGCTTCCTTTTGATAGACAACAGCGGCACAAAGGCCGTGCTGATAAAGCCAGTCGAAATGAGAAACAGGCTATATTCGAAGGATGGGCGCTTTAAAGACCTGAACGCCTTCATCGAATACACGCGTGAGCTGATCCAGGCCGAGCTGAAGAAATATAAAGCCAATGGAACACTCATTCGCGAAACGGAAGAAGCGTTTGAATGACACCGTGCCTGGACAAGCGAGGGCCTGGATAGGGCACAGGCGGACCACAAAGTGTGCCCGCAGTTAATCACAAGGATATTGAGATCTGCCGCATTCACGACGGGGCCGCCATGCCCGCCTGTGATCGACTGGTGCAACTGGCAGGTCAGAAGTGCCCTTTACAGCGGGCCGGCTGAGTGAATATGCCGGGGGGATGAGTTTTTGTGACCTCTTAGAGGGTTGTCCCGTTGGCCGCCGAGTTGCGCCACCTATCCCGGTAACAACTGACTTCTTCCTTATTCCCAGAGCGCGAGAATCGTCGCCATTGCGCGCGTGAATTCATCAAAAGAATGCGGTTTGACGATGTAGTCGTCGACGTCGTACTCAAACGCCGCGGCCCGGTCTTTGGGTTCATTGGAAGACGTCAGGACGATGATCCGCTGCTCTTTGAGCTCGGGGTCGTCGCGCAGTTCCCGCAGGAACTCGATGCCGCTCATCTTGGGCAGGTTGAGGTCCAGCAGGATCAGCGCGGGTGGCGGCGAGATTTTCTCGAATCCGTCTTCTCCACGCAGCATGCTGAGCGCTTCCAGGCCTGTTCGGGCGATGCGCAGCGGATTACCAATCTCGTTCTTCTTGAGTGCGCGCTGAACGGTCATGATGTCGACCCTGTCGTCCTCGACCAGCAAGATTGTGTCGTCCGTGTTCAGCATGATTCACTATGTCCCGTTTGTATCGATTTTATCGGTGTTTTTATTTTTTGGATCGCGTTAACCAGCAGAGTGCCGGGAGGGCCAGGTAAAGTAGAAACAGGTGCCCTTACCGACGTCTGACTCCAATCTTATGGTGCCTCCATGCTCTTCTACAATCTTCTTCACCAGCGCCAGGCCGATTCCCGTGCTGTTTTCAACATCGCCCGAGTTGAGGGTCTGAAACATCAGAAAGACTTTGTCGTGGTATTTCGGGTCTATACCCTGGCCATTGTCGCAAACAGAGAATTTGCAGAAATCGCCCAGACTTTCACCCGTAATCCGGATCTTCCCCTTCTCCCCGCCATGGTGTTTCAGGCTGTTGCTGATCAGGTTGGAGAATACCTGCCCGAGTTGCAACCGGTCCACGTACAGGGTTGGCATCTCGTCCTGGACCTTGATCCTGAATGTTTTTGGCGGCGAGAGCGAATCGATGATCTCTTCGAGCAGTTCTCCGGTGTTTACCTCGTTTTCCGGTTCGCTGGTCCTCCCGACCCGCGAATATTCCAGCAATCCTTCGATCAGATTGTGCATCCTTCGAACCCGGTCGCGTAGCAGGGCGAGCTGCTCTCTGGATGCGTGGTCCAGTTTGTCATTGAGGTCCTCCTCGATCCATCCGGCGAGGTTGCTCACTGCGCGCAAAGGGGCTTTCAGATCGTGTGAGGTGACGTAGGCAAACTGTTCCAGGTACTGGGCCCTTCGGTCCGCCTCCGCCGTGCGGCTGGCGATGTGTTGTTCGAGTGTCTCGTTCAGACTCTGCAACTCCTGTTCGGCCGATTTGCGTTCAGCGACCTCCCGGTTCAGATCCTGTACCGTTTCCCACAGTTGTGAGGTTCTGACGTCGACCTCCTGCCTTACCTGTCTTGCCCACCCTATCAGGGTTGCCACATAGATGCTGAGCAGGGCGGTAAATGCGATCCCGCCGGCAAGGATGATCCAGCTGTTGCTGATCTCAGTCTCGAATTTCCCCGGGGCGGGATTACATATCACCTGCCATTGCCGGTTGCCGGCCGAGATCCGTTCGCCATAGTTGAGGGAGGAGGGCTTGGATTCGGGCAGATTTCCCTGTCTCAGGCGGGACATATGAGTGTAGAGTAATCGTTGCGCGCCGGACGCATCGATCTGATAAAAGTGTATATCGATTCCTGCGGCCCGAAGGTTCCTCACGGCCCGCTCGACGATGTTTTCAACGTAGAACGTACCGAGCGCGAACCCCCTGATCTCTGCAGGCGGCTGGTTCGCGGCATCGTTGTCCTCTTCGTTCTCGAAGAACACGGGGATCGCCACGACGACACCTTTTTTTTCACCGGTTTCGCTGTCAAAAGGGATTCCCTGAGAAACGACTGGATTTTGAGTGCTTTCCGCTTCCTTCAGCAGCGGCGAAATGATGGGGTCGAGTCCCAGGTCCAGCCCCAAAGACTGCTTATTGCTGCTGTAAGGTTGGATGTAGAGCACGGGGTAGTGGACCGGGCGCTCCCGGCTTTCCACCGGCTCGCCCGAGGGAGCGGGCTCCGTGATCCGGAACGGTGGAAAACTTCGCCGGGCCTGGTTGATGAAGGCGGGTCTGTCCGCGGCCAAAACCACGGGCACCCACTGCAGGGATCGGATACTGGGGTAGCGTTTGAGCGCCGGGCCCACGAATTTGCGGAAATCCCTTCGGCCCACGATCGCCGATGCGTCGAAAAAGCTGGCGATGTCCTGGACGATATCGAGCGCGTGAGTGATTTCCTGTTGCACGACCAGAATGCGTTCCTGGGAAGCCTCCCGGAACGCGATCTCGACCTGCCTCTTTTCCCAGCGATAAGACTGAACCGATGCGGCAACTGTTATCGATATGCCCACCGCTGCAACCCATGCGACCGGAAAGTAGCCCCACCAGTCTGTTTTGGAACCCTGTTCATCACCGGTCGGTCGCCATCCGGTGATTCGTGCAAGGTACCTTTCGGCCAGGCCCCATCGCATGATCAGTGGGTGACCGGAAAGTGCTGGGCGATGGTCTTGCTGATGTGCATCAGGAGTTCCTGCAGGGCCTCTTCGACGTCGACATTGAGGATCATTGGTACCTTGTTCTCCTCAGCCTCTGTGACAAGGTAGGACTGCAGCGTCCAGATGTTTTCGAGTTGTTTCAGATAACGCGATGAGCCGCGCTCCGGCTGTTCTTTCGCTCGACGCTTCAGGCGTTTCGCGAGCGTCTTTTTGTTGGGCACGACCAGTATCAGAGGAATCACGATAGCCTGGTCTTTTGCGATATCGAGATCGAGCTTTGAGGGCAGCACGTGGACCCCATCCACGATCAGATCGTGGGTCTCCTTCACTGCCCGATTGATAGTCGCCTCCAGCCCGCTCTTGACCACGTCAAACTGCGAGAGGAAACCGCGGATCACCTCTTTTAGGTCGCGTTCGGAAGGTGACTCACCGTCTGCTTTCTTCAGGCCGCGCCACGCCTCGAAACTCGAATGGGCGAGCGTGGGTATCTGTTCCGGCGGAAGATAACAGCGGACGATCTCGCGCATCATGTCGGTCGACTGGGTTCTGACAATATTCAACTGGTAGGCCAGTTCAGTCGTCAGCGTGCTCTTGCCCGTGCCCGTTATGCCACCAACGAGCACAATCAGAGGCAGCCCGCTGTCCCTGAAGCGCTCCCAGGAGAGAAAACGATTCGCGGCAGACTTCGAGCCGTGCTCTTTCAGACGATCGTGGATGATCTGCCTGAGGTCGAGATGGTCGATGACCGGGGTGTCACCCCTGCGCAGCTGTTCGTGTACCTGCTTTGCGGTCTCCAGGGCATCCGCGCGGTCGACGGCACATGCCTGCAGTGAGCGCGAGAGTATGCCCGCCGAAAAAGGGACCTCTTCGTTCTCGGTCCGGACCATGATCTCTCGTTCCTGCGAGGATCCGAGGTCGTAGGATTCGGCCAGTGATGCGCCGAATTTTTCCTTCAGTTCCGCAGATACCCGCTGTTTGAGGGTTTCGATCGCGATCTCGGATTCATTGCCAAGGCTGTCGCGGACGCTTTGCGCGAGTATGTAGGCATCCTGAAACGAGAGGCCGGCACGGGCAAGGGATTCCACCAAAACCCCACGCAGGAAGGGAATCCGTTCGCCGCTCGTGTTGTCAGTGATAAATAGCTTTGCCATGCGCTCCTGCCATAACAAACAGCTGGTATATCGGTCCGGCCACCCGATGCGCGCCGAGTCCTGAAGGCCCACCGGGCTGTACCGGCTGCACTCGCAAGTTACAGGCCACCCTGGAAGGGCATTCCCAAACCGGGCGACGGAGCCATCCCGCCGCATCGAATTCGGCAAAGACCTGCTCCAGTGTCGACGCGGATTCTAACAGCTGAGCGGAAGAATGGCGAAATATATTAAAAACAATAAGATAACCATTATTGTTAAATTATTATCTAGGCTTTGCTCGGACAGCAAATAGTGCTCTCGATGCCCGGAAAGCGCTGCTGCATGATCAGAATATTTCGCTGAGAACAGGCGCGCTGCGACGGATGAGGCGCGTGACCCTGCGGGCCCTTGGCATCCATTGTGCTCTCTATCTTGGAAAGGCTACGCAGATCCATCCGGCGGTAGCTGGAAAGGCGTTGCGCCTTGGCAGGTGGCCCTGCAGCGGTATGAGATTGACCGACACGCGGTCAATCGAAACGAAGGACAGTGTCGGGTTGTCCCGACAAGTGCGCCGAGATTAGGGTGGAACAGGCGGCGATCATCCACCGGGTCATGGCAAAACTGAAGCTTGTCTGGGCGGCTCCGATCTTTGCTGCGGCTATCGGCCCATCGGTAGCAAAGAAGAATGAAAGATGTGGTGTCACAGGGTCGTGTCGCCCGGGAAGACAAATAATCCAACAAACAAAATTTAAGAGGAAGCCGACATGGCCAACATAGATGCAATCAAGATACTGGGTAGCCTGTTGAACAGTGGTGCCCTGTCGCGCGGCTCGGGTTCCAATGCGCTGGGCTCGGTGATCGCGGTGGTCACCGGTGGTGGCCAATCCGCCGGCGGGCAGTCGGGAGGGGGCGGTCTGGGCAGTCTGATCGGTGGCATGCTGGGTGGCGGACAGTCCAGCTTCGGCGGCGGGGGCATGGGTGACCTGCTCGGCGGGCTCCTTGGCGGTGGATCCCGATCCGCAGTTGGCGCTCCCCAGTCATCCGGTGGCGGCCTGGGCGATCTGTTCGGCATGGCGATGAGCCAGTTCGGTGCCGCCCGGCGGGGGAACGCACAACTGGCCCGGGAGGCGGCAAGAAACAGTCTGCCCAGTGACCTGGACTATGGTCGGGTCGAGCATCAGGCCGAACTGCTGGTCCGGGCGATGATCAATGCTGCGAAGGCGGACGGCAGGGTCGATAGTGAAGAGCAGCAAAAGATCGTCGATCGGTTGGGTGAGGTGACCCGGGACGAGCTCGAGTTCGTGCAGCGCGAGCTGGCCGCACCGCTCGATGTTCAAGGCTTCGTGCACAGCGTGCCCAGGGGGATGGAGCAACAGGTGTACGCGGTGTCACTCATGGCCATCGATCTCGACAGCAACCCGGAGGCCAAGTACCTGCACCAGCTGGCACAGGGTGTGGGCATGAGCGCCGCTACCTGTAACCAGATTCATGAGCAACTGGGAGCGCCCAAGCTTTACGGGTAGTGGTCGGGCGTCCGTCTGAGACCGTGTAACCGGACGAAAAAGGGCGGACGTGAAGCCGCGCCCTGTTTTTCAGCTTTCAATCGCCGGATCTATGTCGACCGGACAGTTCAGAGAACGGGCGATGAGGCATGCACGGTGAGACTTCTCCACCACCCGTTCGGCCAGGGCCTCTGAACCGCCAACGACGGTCAGCACGGGGCGGATCAGAATGCGCTTGAATCGGTAGCCTTCTTTCGGCACGAACTCGAGTTCGCCCTCGGCAGTCGAACGGTAGTCCCTGATCTCCAGCTTGGACTTTTCAGCGATCAGCTTCACATAGTTGGCCAGGCAGATCTCGGCGGCCGCGAGCAGCAGGTGCTCGGGACAATGACGATCCATGTCATGCGGGGTGCCCACTGGCAGGTCCTTGCGACCGGCGATGGATAGTGCGCCATGAGCTGCTTCGCCCTCCCACTGGTACCTTGTCTCGTACTGCATGGGCAGATCAGCCATGTCTGATTCCTCACTTATCGATAAGTCTTCCGGGGGCGCAAGCCGGTTATGGTCCCTGGCTCATGAGATGCTCCCGTATTGATCTCGACAATAGCAGTTTTGGCCGAAGGGGAGGGCATCCGGGAGACGGTCAGATTGGAGCCGGTTTCAGATCCTGTCGAACAGACCGATTACCATTGCACCATCATTATCCATGGGGTCACCAACATGCCGATCTGCTTTGCGCCTCAAACGTCATTCAGGTTGCATCGTGGCGGCAGGGCGATCTTGTTCGGGGTTTTGCTGGTGGCGCTCGGTGCATGTGCGACGAACCCCGCACCGTCCTTGCCAGATGCGGTGGTTACTGCAGCCGGGTCCGATGAGCCTGAGCTGCCACGCTGGTGGTATATGCGTTTCCGCCTGGCGCGTGCGCCCGACGACGAGGTCGACAGTTACCTTGATGCCCTGATCGCCGATCAGATTGTGGCGCCAGTTATCTCGCAGCACCAGGCGGAACTCGAGCTCTGGCGTTTTCACCGACGTTGGCCCGACGACGCCACGGGACATCAGTTCAGTTTTATCTTATTTGCCCCGACGCCGTTGGCGGCCAGATTGAGCGCGCAGATCGAGCATGATCCGATCCTGCGCAGGCTTATGATCGATGGCCATCTTGTGGAATTTCGTACAGATGCGGTGAACCCGGACCGCGCGACCGATCCCGCGGCGACCAGTGATACCTCGTGGCCGCCTGAGATTCAACGCGAGTGGCCAAAATTCATCATGGGCGCCAGTCGCATGTGGCTTGGACTGGTTCAGTCAGAGGCCGCGAAACATGGCGACCTCGATCTGTACGAGCGTTACCAGGCGGTTGAAGTCAGCCTCGATGAGCTTTGGTTCCAAGAGGCCAATCACGCGTTCTTTCACCATCTGAGCGCCTTGTTCGGCTACAAGCCGGTGCGCGTGATCCGCCGCGACATCATGACCTTCTGAGAACGGTGGCAGCACGCGACACCTTTCGCGTGAGGGAGAGAGACCCCGGACAAGGGGCAGCCAAACCGACACGGCCAGGGCAAAGCCGCCACCAAACAGGATCAACATATCCCACGGAATTCCGGCCGCTGACCGCCAGTCGAGCAGCGCTTGTTGCTGCTTTTCGCCGTTCGGGCTGACAAAAAATGCCAGGGCGCCGGCAATGGCGATACCCGAATTCTTTATCGAATTAGGTTTATAAATATGCATTAAAGCTATGAATAAAATAAAAAAAGACTATTGATAAGACCATGAGTAGGCGATGTTCGGATTTGCTCATGCGCGATTATCCGCGTGCTCTGAGCGCCTCGGCATGACGCGGAGCAAGGGGAAAAGCGCGACCGGCAGTAGCGCGACGGCGGGTATCGGTAGAGCCTCATCGATCCAAAGATCCGGTCTCGGCAAGGCCACCGCCGCCACGCGGTTCGCCGCCTGTGGCATGGCCGCATCCGGAATCAGGAGCAGGATCAGCAGAAACAGCACTATGCGGGCCGCCAGCCGAGGGCGTTTTTCCGCTCATCGTTCATCCTCAAATCCCCCGGCCCTGATTGCGCTTTCGGGCTTCCTGCAGGAACATATTGCTTTGGCTGCTGTCGCAACGGTTGATCCAACGCCGGCTTTCTCGGAGGTGCCGGTGGCTCAGGTCCCGCAGCAACCGACGCAATGCAATGCAATGAAATTACATTCCGTGCAGGCTGGCCCCATTCACGCCCGTGCCCGTCACCGGGTTGCACGGGCGGCTGTGGTCCTGCTGCTTCTGCTCGGTCTGGTCGCCTGCAGCGCCACCCGGCTGGCGTATCAGAATCTGGACTGGCTGACCTTCGAGGCGATGGATGACCGCTTCGACATCCGTTCCGACCAGGAGGGCTGGGTCAAGGCGAGCCTGAGCAATCTGCACAGCTGGCACCGCGTGACCCAGCTGCCGGCCTACCGTCGGACCCTGGATGAGTTGGCGGTGCGTTTTGCAGACGGTCTGGACGCCGAAGACCTGGCCTGGCTGGATGAGGAGGTGGAACAGCATCGCCGATCCCTGGTCGATCTAGTGGTGCCTGAGTTGGCCCGTTTCCTGGCCGATCTTGATGACGAGCAGCTGGAACGCTTCACGGCTGCCTCGCAGGAATCGATCGACGAGGCCGCAGAGCAGCTCGAATGGAGCCCGCGCAAACGCCAGGAATACCGCTTCGAGGCCTTTGTCGACCGCATAGAGCCCTGGACGGGCGATCTATCCACGGAACAGCTCAGATTGCTGGAACGGGATGTCGCGGCGCTGTCTGATATTCGTCGCGAGTGGATAGAGCAGCGGCGTGAAAGGTTGCGTGTCTTTACCGGGTTGCTGTCCACTCAGCCCGGCCAGCAGGCCATCGAAGCCGCCCTGTATGCATGGTGGAGCGATCTCGACGCAAGCTATCCGCCGGATTATGTCGTTCAGCGGAGCCTGCTCAAGCAGCAGATGTTTGGCTTTTTGATTCGGCTGGACGCCGAACTGACGCCACAACAGCGCACGCACGTCAGCGATCGACTGGAAGCTTACGTCTCCACCATCGATATCGTGGTTGCCTCCCGCTGATTGAACCTGCCAGACGACAGCTCGGTAAGTCGGGCTGCGCCCGACATTGTTCGGCAGGCACTGCCCGCCCTGCAAGAATTTGACTGTGCATCTGGTCGTATATTCATCGCGGACTTTACCCCGGGCCGCAGTCGTGCAAGTCTGCGTCACAGTCCGGGTATTGCGGCAACACTTTGCCCGT
>Ga0265303_10000528_pt1 | contig 21617 bp, 21 predicted proteins | sample Helome_2_FD_192494 | JGI IMG/M metagenome (GOLD analysis project Ga0265303, IMG submission 192494) | Marine sediment microbial communities from subtidal zone of North Sea - Hel_20160317 (Illumina Assembly) | ecosystem: Environmental > Aquatic > Marine > Subtidal zone > Sediment ... | reverse complement strand
GCTGCGAAACAAGCCGGCGATGCTGGTCTGGGTGCTGTGCATCGTCGGCCTGCTGGCGGTCGGTGCAGCGACCGCTTTCATCGGCTTCGTCGTGATTATTCCGCTCCTGGGCTATGCCACGTGGCACGGTTACCTGGAGACCATCGATGCCAGCGAGTTTCCAAGACACAACGAAGGTGTGACGGCCCGACCGCGGCCGGACCGTCTGGACTTCGACGTCTAGCGCGCGAACGCGACCTGCTGGTTCTCCGCCAGCGCGTCGGGGACCTTATCGACGTCGACGATGATCTCGTTCCGCCGGAAGAAACTCGGCATGAACGGCGCGTTGTAGCGGGCAAACTCTGGTGCCGTCTGCGGCTCGATACCCATGGAATCGAGAGCGCTCAGCAGGCGTTGTTCCTCTTTCAGGTAGCGCCGCTGGCTCCAGCTTCCGGAATAGCGCAGTACGGCCACCGTGCGCTCGGGAATCAGCTTCAATTCGATACGCGGGTCGCGGGGCGCGGGCAGGCTATCCAGCGTGCGATCCGCCGGCATGACGAAAGTGACTGCCCAGTCGCCGTCTGCTGCAGCCTGGCTGACCGGCGCGGTCATCGCGATCTTCTCACCGCGACTCTGGGCCACGGGCGCGGTCATCGCAATCTTGCCGCCGGCCTCGTTGTTGCCACTGATATATTTCACCAGGCGGCGAAAGCCTTCGTTGCCAGCGGCGTTGGCCGACCAGTCGCCGGACACGCGTGTTTCCGCGACCACGTAAGGTGCATATTGACGATACTCGACGTCGCCGACCGCGCCGATAACTGTGTAGCTGGGTTTTTCGATGGCCATTACCTGTCCTCCGATAAAAGTCGACGCTGCAACGAGCGTCAGAATTGCGATTGCCTTGTTCATCATGTCCCTCGCGCGCTTTGGTTGCGGCATGGACAAGTATTCGGTGCCGGCGGCCCGGAGGATTCGGCCATTGACGACGCGCTGCGGCGGCTGGGTCGCTGCCGGCGCCCGGGGTGCGGAGACGCTGCGACTGGAGGGTGTCCGGCGCCGATCAGCGCTGCGATGGCGCCGTCAACTGGGGTGGGATTCGGCCTGCAGCGGCCGGGCCGCGTCTGTTCCCGGCGTGGCCCGGGCCGCGTGATCACGGGCCAGGACGAGATACATGGCGGGCACGACAAACACCGTGAAAAAGGTGCCGACGATCATGCCGGTGAAGATCACCAGGCCGATGTCGAAGCGGGCCTCGGCGCCGGCACCGGAGGCCAGCAGCAGGGGCACCACGCCGAGGGACATGGCTGCCGTGGTCATCAGGATGGGTCGCAGGCGAATACCGGCGGCTTTTTCCACTGCTGCCCGCTTGTCGAGCCCCTGTTCCGCCTGCAGCTGGTTGGCGAACTGCACGATCAGGATGCCGTGCTTGCTGATCAGGCCGATCAAGGTGATCAGGCCGACCTGCGTGTAGATATTCACCGTCGCGAAACCGAGCGTCAGGAAGACCAGCGCGCCGGCAATGGACATGGGCACGCTGACCAGCATGATCAGCGGGTCACGGAAAGACTCAAACTGTGCCGAGAGCACCAGGTAAATCACCAGCAGTGCGAAGAAGAAGGTAATTATCAACGTGCCGCGTTCCTGCACGTACTGCCTTGACGCACCGGCGTACTCGAGCTTGTAGCCGCTGGGGAAAACTTCTGCAGCCTGCGCTTCCAGGAATGTGAGGGCATCGCCCAGTGAGACTCCGGGCACCGGTATCGCCGACAGCTTTGCAGAGTTGCGCTGCTGAAAACGTTGCAGCCGCTGCGGCTGTACGCTTTCGGAGATCGAGACTATTGCCTCCAGCGGCACGAGATCGCCGCTGCGGGTCGCGACACGGAATTCGCTCAGCTGCGCCGGGTTCAGGCGATAGCGACGCTGCACCTGCGGGATGACCTTGTAGCTGCGGCCCTCCAGGCTGAAGCGGTTCACGTAGTTGCCGCCGAGCATGGTGGCGAGATCGTCGCCGAGCTGCTCCATATCGATGCCCAGGGTCGCGGCCTTGTCGCGGTCGATGATGATCTCGCCCTGCGCACGGTCGTATTTCATGTCGACATCGGCAAAGGCAAACAAGCCGCTCTGCCAGGCCCGGCCGAGCAGTTCCTGCGCGACCCGGTAGACCGATTCCGGCGGCTCGGAAGAGCCAATTACGACCTGCACCGGCAGGCCGGCGCCGGCCCCTGGCAGGGTCGGCAGGGCGAAGACCGCCGATTGCAGGCCGGCATTGAAATTGGTCCGTGCCTGTACCGCCGGCAACAGTTCCTGCAGCCCGCGTTCGCGCTCACTCCAGGGCTCCAGGATCAGCCCGGCGAGCGCGAGGTTATTGGCCGCGGGCCCGCGTCCGGGGCTGCCGTTGAACAGGAAGGTGCCGCCGACTTCCGGGATCTGCGCCAGGTCGTCCACCATCGCTTCGGTGTAATGCGCCAGCTGGTCGGTGGAAGTATTGGCCGTCGCAGTGGCGGCGATGAGAACAATCCCCTGGTCTTCCATGGGTGCCAGTTCCTGGGGCGCGGTCACAAACATGAAGTAGATGCTGCCGAGGACGGCCGCGGAAAAGGCCAGCGTCACGGGGACGTAGTTCAGCGTGCTCTGCAGGCGTCGCAGGTAGCGCGTGCGCAGCGCGTCGAAGATCCGGTTGAGCAATTGTTCCAGCCGGCTGCTGCCCACCCCCTCGGGCAGCAGGCGCGCGCACATGGACGGCGACAGGGTCAGGGCCACAACGCCGGAAATCAGCACCGCGCCGGCCAGTGTAAAGGCGAATTCACTGAACAGGCTGCCGGTCAGGCCGGTGGAAAAGCCGATGGGTGCGTAGACTGCGACCAGCGTGATGGTCATCGCGATCACCGGCGTGAACAGTTCCCGCGCACCCAGCAGGGCCGCCTGCCTTCGCTGCATGCCTTCCTCGATGTGTCGCTGGATGTTTTCGACCACGATGATCGCGTCATCCACGACCAGGCCGATCGCAATCACCATTGCGAGCAGGGTCAACAGGTTGATGGAGTAGCCGAGCACGAGCATCAACGCCCCGGCACCGATCAGCGATACCGGAATCGTGACGATCGGTATCAGCACCGAGCGGGCACTGCCCAGGAACAGGAAGATCACGGCGCTGACGATCAGCGCGGCCTCGACCAGGGTAATGATGACTTCGCGGATCGCATCCTCGATATACAGCGTGCGATCGTAGGGAATGTGGCCGCGCACCCCGGGCGGCAATTCGGCTTCGATGTCCGGGAACATGTCCCGGATCGCGCCCATCACCGTCAGCGTGTTGGCGTCGGGCAGCGTGTAGACGCCCAGGGACACCGATACCGCGCCGTCGAAGGACGTCGATACGTTGTAGTCCTCGGCGCCCAGCACCACGTCCGCAATATCGCGCAGCCGCACGATCGCCCCGGTATCTTCCCGAATGACCAGGTCGCGGAACTGGCTCGCGTCGGTCAGGTCGGTGGCGGCCTTCAGGTTCACCGTGATGCCCTGGCCCTTGGTCCGGCCGACCGCTGCCTGGTAATTGTTGGTCTCCAGCGCGCGGCGCACATCGGTCGGGGTCACGCCCAGCGCCGTCATGCGCACCGGGTCCAGCCACACGCGCATCGCGAACAGACGCCCGCCGATAATTTCCGCCTCCTGCACCCCTTCCACTGCCTCGATGCGCGGCTGCACCACGCGCACCAGGTAGTCGGTGATCTGGTTCTGCGGCAGCGTGTCGCTGTCGAAACTCAGGTACATGTCGGCGGTGGTCTCGCCGATCGCAATGTCGATGGTGGGGTCTTCACTGCCTTCCGGCAGATCATCCCTGACCCGATTTACCTTCGACGTGATTTGCGTCAGCGCATCCCAGGGGTCGTAGTCCAGCTGCAGGTGCGCAGTGATCACGCTCATGCCCTGCAGGCTGCTGGACTCGAGGTAGTCGATGCCGTCGGCCGACGCAATCTCACGCTCCAGCGGCGTGGTAATGAAACCCTGGACCAGGTCGGCATCGGCGCCGGCGTAAACCGTCGACACGCTGACAATCGCGCTCCGGCTCTCCGGGTACTGGCTCACCGTCAGCACCTGGAAGGAGCGCAGGCCAGCCAGCAGGATCAACAGGCTGACCACGGTGGCCAGCACCGGGCGTTCGATGAAAATGTCCGTGAAGCGCACGGGAGGTCTCAGGACTCGGGCGGATCGGGCGCGGTGCTTGCGCTCACCGCCACGCTGTTGTCGATGTTGATCGGCACGCCATCGCGGAGCTTCATTTGGCCGGCGGTCACAATCTGCTGCCCGACGGCTAGCCCACTCACGATCTCGACCAGGTCGCCGCGGGTCTGGCCGACGTTCACGTAGACGTTCCGGGCGACGGCAGCGTCATCGGCAGCTTCCACGACATAAACAGAATTACCGAAGGGGCTGAAACTGATGGCCGTCTGCGGCACCAGCAATACCTGGCGACGTTCCGGCAGCGACACCTGGATCTCGGCGAACATACCGGGCCGCAGGCGCCCGTCCGTATTGACGACTTCCGCCCGCAGCGACACGTTGCGGGTGGCTGCGTCCACCCCCGGTTCGATGGCAGTGATCTCGCCGGTAAACGCCTTGCCGGGCCAGGCGTCTACCGTGACCGTGACGGTCTGGTCGACGGCCACCACTGGCAGCGCCTGCTGCGGCAGCTTGAAGTCGGCATAAAGCCGGTCCAGGGCTTCCAGGCGCACGATGGCGTCGCCGGGTTCGATGAACTGTCCCAGGTTGACCCTGCGGATCCCGAGCCGGCCTGCAAAAGGCGCGCGAATGGACTTCTTCCCGATCGCGACCTCGAGACTTTCCACCTCTGCTCGCACCCTGTCCAGGCGACTGATGGCGGCGTCGCGTTCGCTCAGTGGCACCAGTTTCTCGCGCACCAGCTGCTCTATGCGCCCGAGCTCGATTTCCGCCAGTCGCAGATCCGCCTGCAGGGCTTTTAACTGGGCCTGGTCATCGGCTACGTACTGCTGCACGAGCGGCGTGCCTGGTTCGACCGCGTCGCCACTGTCGAAATACAGCTGCGTGACCTGGCCTCTCACCTGGGCCGTCACGTCCACGGATTGCGCGGAGCGGAGCGTTGCCACCGAGCTCAACGTCGGTATCCAGTTATCAGACAGGACCTCGGTGGTAGACACGGTGGCCACGGGCGGCCCCCGCTCAGCCATTGCGACGCGTGCCTGGTTGCCGACAAAAGCCTTCCAGCCGAATACACCGCCGAAGAACACGCCGACGACGAGCAGCATCACCACCATGCGTTTAGCCATCGGCGCGCTCCCGTGCATCCGGCGCGGTCGGCGTGAGCAGGCCCTGCGTCACTAGCGCCAGCAACGCGGCGACGAAAGCGCGGGGTTCCATGGGCTGCGTATCGTGCGCACCCAGTGAGTGATGCAGCACCGGCTGATACTCCAGCGCCGAAATGATCACACGCGCGGTGTTGTGGGTATCCATGGCCCTGAATTCTCCCTGCTCCACACCCTGCTGCAGGATGCGTTCCAGAAGTTCGCGCGCGCGCAGGTGTACGGATGCGAAATAGTCCCCGGCCAGTTCGGGGAAGGCCCTGGCCTCGGCAATGATCAGCTTGGGAATGCCACTGGACGGGCTGCCCCAGAAGTCCAGCAGCACGCCGTGCAGCAGGCGGTCCAGCAGAGTGAGGCAGCTGCCCCGGTGCCCGGCCACGGTGGCCTCGGCTTCTTCCACGCGGGCCACCACGCCTTCCCTGACCACCGCGTGGAACAGGGCATCCTTGGTGGGGAAGTACAGGTAAATGGCCCCTTTGCTCACGCCGGCCCGGCGGGCCACGTCTTCCATGCGGGTGGCCGCAAAGCCGGCTTCCAGGAATAGCTCCAGCGCTGCAGCGGTGAGCTGTTCGGGGTGGACTTCGCGGCGAGTCCGGCGGTGTTCAGCGGTCTGGGGCATCGGCGGGGCTTCTGACTGACTGGTCAGTCAGTCTATTCCTGCCCCGAGTCGCGAGGCAAGCCCGAGCCGCCTATTCTGTGCACCCCGGCAGCGCGCCATCCGCCGTCGCCGGCCATCGGAGACCAAGATGAGCTCACCCCTGATCGGGCCGCTGGCGGCCGGCCCGCTGGATATCGTCGGCGACGTGCACGGCGAAATCGACGCGCTGGACGCGCTGCTGTCTGCGCTGGGCTATACCCCCGACGGGCGGCATCCGCAGGCCCGCCGGCTGGTCTTCGTCGGCGACCTCGTCGATCGCGGCCCCGACAGTCCGGCGGTGCTCGAACGCGTGCTGGCCCTGGTGGCGGCGGGCCGCGCCCAGTGCTTGCTGGGCAACCATGAATTGAACCTGCTGCGTAATGTGGAGAAACACGGCAACGGCTGGTGGGTGACGCCCGACAAGCCCATGGAGCATCCCGCCCGCCCGCTATCGCCGGCCGACAAGCCCCGATATGCGGCCTTCCTGCAGACTTTGCCGCTGATCCTGGAGCGGCCGGACCTGCGCGTGGTGCACGCGTGCTGGTATCCGGATGCCGTGGCGGCTATCCGCGCGGCTGACGGCGAGGGCACGGGGGCGCTGGATCTCTTCACCCGGTTCCAGGCCGAACTGCGCGAGCGCTGGCAGGCATCGGGTTTGTGGACGGAATACGCGGCGGAGTGGCGACAGTTCGGTCGCGCACTGAAGTCCCGCGACTGGGACGCAGTTCGCCTCGACGCAATGGCCACGGTGGATTCGCAGAATCAGATGGCGAACCCGGTGGCCGTATTGACCTCAGGCGCGGAACGGCCGGCGCCGAGGCCTTTGTGGGCCGGCGGTCGCTGGCGAATGGTCGAGCGCGAAACCTGGTGGGATCACTACGACGGCGAGATCCCGGTGGTCATCGGGCACTACTGGCGGCGCTACAGCGAGACCAGCAAGACCCTGATGGACGAATACGGCCCGGATGTCTTCGCAGGCGTTGAACCGCATCACTGGATGGGGCAGCGGCGCAATGTCTACTGCATAGATTTTTCTGTCGGCGGGCGCTATGTAGAAAGGGTCACCGGCGCGGCGGAGTTTCAGTGCCGGCTCGCGGCGCTACGGGTGCCGGAGTGGACGGTCGTCCACGACGACGGTGAAACCTGGGACATCGGCTCGCCGGGCTGAGTGCTAGGCGTGGTCGGACACGAACGCACCGCGGGTGCGTGTGAGCCGCAGTGTGAAGAACTCGACACCCACCTGCCAGCCGCCGTCGGCGGGCCGGCAGTGCACGACCCTGCCGATAGCCTGCAGTAATTCGCTGTCGAGTTTTACGAACTGATCGCGAGCCAGGCCCTCGGTGGTGATGAAGCCCAGGCCACTAAGCGACACGTCGGTGACGGTGCCAAGAGCAGGCTCTTCCTGCGGCCAGGATACCCAGTAGCGAATTGGCATCTCCCGGGGCATCCGCTCCAGCGCGCGCAACCAGTCAGCGTCCGAGCGGACACTTTTGAGGCGCAGCAGCGGGCTGCCACATTCAGTGCAAAGGCTGTCAGGCGTCACCTGCTTGCCATGCCCCTCGTGGCAGAACGGGCATTGCTGCCCGCTGCCGCCGCCCGGGGTGCGCCGCCGGCGTGACCCGGTCTGCTCCGCCGCTGGCGCTTGCGCTTGCTGCCCAGTCGACAACTCGGCATCGTAGGTGGCGCGCTTTTGTGGATTACTCAGCACGGCATAGGCTTCGTTGACCAGGGCCGCGTCGCCATGATCGCCGCCCAGGTCCGGATGCATTTTCAACTGCTGCATCATCGTGCGGTAGCTCGACTTGATGACCTCGGTCGGTGCGTCCGGCTGCACGTGCAGAATTCGATAGTAATCAGGGCGGCTGTCGGTGGTCATTGGCCTGCGCTCAACCCTTCAGGTAGCGACTGTCATCGAAAGTCCAGACCCACCCGGGCCGCGTGGCCACCAGCACGGCAATCGCCGCGCCGTTGATGAAGCCTTCGGACAGCAACATCATAGGCAGAAATGGCAGGTAGTCGCGCCACAGATAGCCCAGGTCCACGATGCCGGCTGCCATCAACACCGCGCTCATCATCACGGTGGCGCCGGCCATGGCCAGCACCGCTGCCAGGTAACAGTTGATGAACACGTAGACGAAGAAGTTCGGCGGCAGGTGACGAGATGCCAGCGCATGCACGATCCATGTGAGTGCGGCCGGCAACACGAACAACAGCAGGGCGTTCAGCCCCAGGCCGCCGAGGTCGCCCTGGCCGGTGAAGATCCCGGCCAGCAGCACGGGCACCGCAGCGAGACAGGCAAACTGCCAGCCGAACATCAGGGTGAGCGTGGTGACGCCGAAGAAGTGGAAGCCGAGGCCCGGCAAAATACCCGCACGAATCCACCACAGCAGGGCCAGTGCAACGATGCCGCCGAACAATGCGTGTTGCATTTCGGACTCCCGCAGGCGTCGCCACGGGGCGGTGACGGTGGCGGGAGCCAGCACGCCCAGCAGCAGGCCCCAGCCGGCGATTAGCCAGCTGGACGACAGCAGGTTGGTGGTGACTTCCATCGGCAGGGTTCTGGCTTAGTCGAAGTACGGTGTCACGTCGCGGTTGGACACTCGATAGCAATTCACCAGCAGCCACTGCAGGTTCAGCCCGATGCGTTCCGCGCGCGGCTCGGTCCAGCCGTAGGTATGGGTGCGCACGCCGCCTTCCTCGCGCTCCAGCACGTACATCACCAGGGAGTTGCGAGTGAACGCACCGCGCTCGTTGTTCATCGGCCAGCGCACGTGGCGCAGCGTAATGCCGATCTCCCGCTGGTCCTTGGTCGTGATCCACTGCAGGCCGCCCTGGTCGTGCAGCGTGTCGATGACGTAGCGGTCAAAGTCCTCGTCGCGACCGCCGGCCACACCGGGGATATCGACGTAACAGCTAAACTCGCGGGCGCGCAGCAGCCGATTGGGCCGTTCGCCGTTCCAGCTCACCCACAGGCCGTCGGTATCCAGCTGCATTGCGAGCCCGCAGTCGCTCACCCCGGTGAACTGCCCGGCGTCGCGGCGCCATTCCACCACGCAGTCGTCACGCCCTGCCTCGTCGAAACGTATGGCCATGGCCACCAGTTCCGGATCAGCGGCGGCGGCCAGCCGGGTGGTCCACGTCTGCTCGGCGTCGTCCTCCTGCCAACGGTAGACGAAGGTGTTTTCAGCGCCGGCAGCATCCCTATCCACGCGCAGGCTGGCACGGCCATGCCGCCGGGCTTCCGGCAGCTTCAGCCGCTGGTCGAAGTAGGCCTGGTTGGCGTTGTCGTAGAGGCCCGGCAGCAGCTCGGCGATGACCTGCAGATCGCGCTCGGCGGGGGTGCCGTCCTGACCTTGTCCCAGGACCAGACCCGGGATCAGCGTTAGCAGGATAAATGTCAGTCTTGCGCGCATGTCAGTTCCCGGTGGTTTCTACAGTCTTCCGGAACACGGTCCAGCTGGTCTCGTTTGGCCGCTCATCGTCGAGCGGTGGCGGCTCGAAGTAGCTCGGATAACGCGCCTTGAGAATGGCTCGCAGGGATTCCGGAATCGAATCGCGGTCGAAGGTACTGCTGCCGGTGGCGTTGAACACCATCAAGCCCGACCGGCTGCCCATTTTCATCCACGGCAGCCACTGGGCCACTCGCACCCACCCGATCCACGAGCGCTCCAGGCGGCGCGCCGGATCGAGCAATTCGTCAGCGGGATAGAAAGTGTCGAAAATTTCCATCGCGTGATAGGTGCCGCCGACGTACGGCTGGAAGTCGCCGCCCAGCGGATTGTCATAGAACAGCGGCACTTCGCTGGCAGACACCAGCAGCTCGCCGTAGCGGCGCAGGGTGACTTCCCGGGTGTCGGCCTCGAAGCGCGGCGCGCGCATGTTCACCGGGTCGTTGGCCACGTGCACCACCGTCACGCGCTCGCCGGTCCAGGGATTCAGCCATTCGTCGAGTAACTCGTTAGTTTCCGGGTCGAGATACAACATCACTTCGCGAGACACGCTGCGAAAGCCGTCGCCACGCTCGCTGTCATTAAGACTGGCACACTGACGTGTGTTCACACCGATCAGGCTGAACAGGTGGCGATCCTTTTCTCCCGGTACCCGGCTGTAGGCTTTCCCCTGCCAGACGCCATAGCGCGTTACGCCCGCCTCGGGGGTGCCGCAGGTGGTCTTGCGGCCGATTTCCCAGGCCTGGCGGCCGGTGAAGCTCTGATCGGCCGCGGGTGCCGGCCCGACGAGTGCGAGGGCGCCAACGGCAATGGCAATGATTCTCAGTGTCATTCTTCGTCTCCCCTGATCATGACCCCATTGTAAGATTGTGCCATTGATACCAGAGGCCCGGCCGGTGCGCACAACAAACAGTGGTTTGGGTGGCGACGACGCCGACGACTGACACCGGAGAGATACAGCGATGAGCAAACTGCAGGACTTCAATATTGACGGCATCGACGGCGGCGAGAATCCCCTTCAGGGCCTGGATGGGCAGGTGGTGCTATTGGTTAACGTGGCCAGCCAGTGCGGCCTGACACCCCAGTACAGCAGCCTGCAGCAGCTCTACACGGACCTGAAGGACGAGGGGTTTGCGGTCGTCGGCCTGCCCTGCAACCAGTTCGGCGCCCAGGAGCCGGGCAGCGAGGATGAGATCGTGCAGTTCTGCGAGACGAAGTTTGGGGTCGGGTTTCCGCTGACCGAGAAGATCGAGGTCAATGGTGACGGCCGGCATCCGCTATACGCCTGGCTCACGACGGACTTTCCGGACGACATCGAGTGGAACTTCGAGAAGTTTCTCGTTAACCGTGAAGGCCAGGTGGTCAAACGCTACCCGCCAGCCACGCCGCCTGACGACAAGGGCCTGCTGCAGGACATCGCCGACCTGTTGTAAACGTTTGGCCCCGCCTAGAGGGGTTCTTTCCCCGCCTGCCCTGCGTGGTAGGTGGTGTAGATGATCACCGGGATGTCGAGACCGCCCAGGTGGGCTTCGAGTTCCGGGCGCACCAGGTCCCAGTCGAGACCGCCCACCCCGGTGGCCAGACGCGGCAACGCAATGCTGGTCAGGCGTTCCTTCCCGGCCCAGCCGCGCAGCGCCTTCAGGCAATGGCCGAGGTTTTTCAGCGAGGCGCGCCCCGGGTGTCCGCCCTTGGCCTTGGGTGCGTCCTGCGTAAACAGATTGACCACGCGGACGCCGTCGGCGCCCATCCAGGCCCACAGCCCGCCCGGCTGGGGGTTATGAACGTGACAATAGTGCTTGAAGTCCTTGTACATGGCCGGCCAGCGTTCGCGCAGGGACAGGGCGAGTCCCTGGGCAAAGTTGTCGTGGGGCCCGACGCCGTGGGCAATGGCCTGGGCCCGGGTGAGCAGGATGTCGCCGGAAACTTCGTGCAGCACGTGAAATTCTCCTATTCTGATTAGTCATTGGGCCACGGCCCCCGCACCCCGGCTATCGTGGAAAATGCGGAGTTGCCCCACCTCAGGCAGAATGCGCTCGCCATGCATGTCGTCACCCCCATAGAAGACAACGTCGACCGACTGGAAGTCGACGGCAGATCCATCTACCTGGTGGGCACCGCGCATGTGAGCTCGGCGAGCGCCCTCCTGGTGGACCGGGTGATTCGTGACCAGCGTCCCGACACCGTTTGCCTGGAGTTGTGCAATTCGCGTTACGAGACCCTGACGAATCCGGAGCGCTGGAAGGAAACCGACCTGTACTCGGTGATTCGCGACGGTCGGGCTTATGTGCTGATGGCCCAGCTGGCGCTCGCTGCCTTTCAGCGCAAGCTCGCCCGGGAATTCAAGATCCGGCCCGGTGAGGAAATGCACCGGGCCATGCAGGCAGCGAAAGCAACCAACGCCGAAATCGTGCTGGTGGATCGCGAAATCCGCACGACGCTAAAGCGCGCCTGGTCCGGCGCGGGCTTCGGCGCCATGGTGCGCATGATCTGGTCCCTGGTGGTATCGATGTTCAATCGCGAAACCGTCACGGCAGAAGAAGTCGAAAAACTCAAGGGCAACGACGAACTCACGGTGATGCTGGAAGAGTTTTCCGGTGCGTTACCAGGAGTTAAAACCGCGCTGATCGATGAGCGTGACCAGTACCTGGCGGCAAAAATACGCAGCGCGCCGGGCCAGCGCGTCGTGGCGGTTGTCGGCGCCGGCCATGTCCCCGGCATCAAGCGCCTGTTCAGCGACGAGATTGACCTGGTGGCCCTCGAGACGTTGCCGCCGCCGAAACCGATTTTTCGGATTATCGGTTGGGGCGTGCCGCTGCTGCTGTTCGCGCTGGTGGGCGCCGGCTTCGTGTTCTCCGGTCGCGAGACGGGCGAGCAAATGATTATTGCGTGGGTGCTCGCGAACGGCATTGCGGCGGCCGCCGGCACCGTGATCGCGCTGGCCCACCCGGTCACGATCGTGACCGCGTTTGTGGCCGCGCCGCTGACCTCCCTGAACCCCACCATCGCGGCCGGCTGGGTGTGCGGGCTGGTCGAAGCCTGGCTGCGCAAGCCGCGGGTGCTGGATCTGGAACGCGTCGGTGAAGATGTCGCCACCGTGGGCGGCATCTGGCGCAACCGCGTCACCCGTGTATTGCTGGTCGTGATTCTCGCCAACCTCGGCAGTTCGCTGGGCACCTTTATCGGCGTGGGCTGGATCCTGACCCTGTTTGGTGACTGAGCCGTGTCGACCCTGCGCATCGAGATCGTATCCGACCCGGTTTGCCCGTGGTGTTACATCGGCAAGCGGCGCCTGGATGCGGCCCTGGCCCGCCACCCGGAGATCACCGCGGAGATTCGTTGGTCGCCGTTTCAGCTCGCACCCGACATGCCTCGCGAGGGCCGTGACCGCGCGGAACACTACGCGACGATATTCGGCGCAGAGCGGGCTGGGCAGATTCGCGACAGCATGGCCGAGACCGCGCGTGAGGAGGGTCTCGATTTCCAGTGGCGCGATGGCGCTCGCTCGCCCAACACGCTGGAGGCCCACGTGCTGATGGATGTGGCCGCCGGCACCCCCGGTTGCGACACGTCGGCGCTGGCCGAGGCCTTGTTTCACGCCCACCATGTCGATTGCGCAGACCTGGGCGACGCAACCGTGTTGACGAAGCTGGGCGTCGAGGCGGGGCTCGATGCAGAGACGCTGCGCGCGGCCCTGGTGGACAAGGCGCGCGAGAATCGCGTGCGGGCGCAGATTCACAAGGCTGCGGATCGCGGGGTCAACGGCGTGCCGTGCTTCATTTTCAACGATCGTTATGCGGTGTCCGGCGCCCAGCCGGCCGACGCGTTTGCCGACCTGCTGGTCCGGCTTGCGTCGCCCGACTAGGTCCCTGGTTCCGGGCCCGGGCGCTGGCTCGTGTCCACGGCCCGGCCGATGCTGATGCCTGGTTGCGCGCGCCCGGCCAGCAGTTCTTGCAGGTAGCCGGGCGCCACAAAGTGGCAGTAGTGAATGCCACGGAAACGCGGCGGGGCCTGGGCAAAACGCGGGTCCGTGAAATCCACGCGGAAGCCCTTCGCCTTGATGTGCAGTGCGCCGTCGGCGTCGGTCCAGGTGGCCCGGTACGGGGCCAGCCAGTCCGGGCCGGTCATGCCCGGTTCCTCGTCGTTGCTTACGGTTTCCACTGGGTCGAAGATGATGGTGGTGTAGGCCGGGCGCAGGTTGCCGCGCGTCAGTTTTTCGAACACGGCCCGGTTCATGTCCTGGCAGGCCCCGTCGGGCCCGGCCGTGCCCTCGCCGAAAGTGAGGTTCAGGTGGTCTGCGCTTTTCAGTTTGCAGGAAATACCGACGGCGGCACCGTCCGCGTTGCGCCAGACATACTGCTGGATGGTCGGGCCGTCGATCACGGCCTTCGACTTCACGAAGGCCTCGAAATCGTCGTGGATCTTCACCCGCACGGGATAGGTGGTGCGCGTTACCAGGCGCTGGGCCGCGCGGCAGTAGTCCGCCTCCGCGGGGGTCTCGCGCAGCGCGAACTCGTCACCGCCGCTGCAGGCGGTCAGCGCCGTGGTCAGCGCCACGGTCAGCAAGATCGTTACCAATTCAATCCGGCGCATGGCCTGCTTTCCAGTTGATGCTGCAGCCGATACCCGGCCGTTGATCTGTCGGCAAACCCGGTTCAGGCACATGCCAGGCGGGGTCCCGATGAAAGCTGGTACCGTAGCCGAAGCGATAAAGGCTGGCCACCGCGAAACATTCCGGCCGCCGGCGGGTCAAAATGGTGATGCGAAGCGGTCTGATTGTACTGGTGCTGCTCGGTGCCGCAGCCGTTGCGGAAGAGCATGGCAACGCGGGCGAAGACGCCGAGGTGCTGGAGGTGCCGGGCACGCGCGCGTGCGTGCCGCTGAGGAGCATCGACCAGACGCGAGTCGTGGACGACCAGACAATCCTGTTCTATATGCTCGGTCCCGACGTGTACGTAAACCGCCTGCCACGCAAGTGCAACGGCCTGAAGCGGACCGACGCCTTCAGCTACGCGACTTCTCTGTCGCAGTTGTGCAATCTTGACGTGATTCGCGGCCTGCGAAATTTTGGCGGTGAGCTGTCGCCCACGGTGGCGTGCGGGCTCGGCAAGTTCGTGCCCATTAGCAAAGAGCAGATCGAACTGCTGCTGGCCGAACCGGAAATAGAACCCGAGGCGGTCGAGCCCGAAATCGAGCCGGTGGCGCCGGAGATCGAAAATCCCGACGGTGACGCCGCCGAGCCAGCCGACTGAACTACTCCGCCGCCTTCTGGTCTTCCAGGTAGGCTTCGAATTCCTCCGGTACCTGGTCTTCCAGCATCCGGCGCACCATGGTTGCCGGCGCCATCGGCGCCTCTGCATAGGCCACCAGCTTCCATTCCCCGTCTTTCTTGCGCAGCACCGCCATCACCCGGTCCCAGCTGGACATGGCCTTCTGGCGCCGGACCTTGATGTCAAAGCGCAGGTGATAGGTGGCCACCGCAAGGTCATCGGCCAGGTAGCTCGCGCGGACATCGGAATATTCGTTGTAAATGCCGTCGAGAATTTTCACGCCCGGCACCGGGTTGAAGTATTTATCGATGCGATCCCAGCCGTGCATCGGCGGGTCGACTTCTTCGGCCATGTAAATGGCGCCGCCAAAGCCGCGGTCCCACATCTTGAGCAGCGCATCGTAGTCCTGCCGGTTGTACAACTCGGCATATTCGTCCAGGAAGGCCTTGATCTCGGCCGACAGTTCCGCATCGAAGCGTTCCGGAACCTTGGAAAAATTGTCGTGGGCGCCGGACAGCGCCACGGTGGCAAAAAGACCGGCGAGTGTGCCGGTCAGCAGCTTGTGCATGATTGTTCTCCAGCCGGGTAAACGCCCCGATTATGCTCGGCGTGGGCACCGCGTCCGCTAGGATCCTGCTTCCCGCCACTCAATGGACGCACCATGACCGAAATCGGCATCGTGATGGAGGCCTCTCCCGGCTACACGGCCCGGCTTGCGGGGGAAATCGAGGCCATGGGCTTCGATGTGCTGTTGTGCCCCGACACCCAGAACCTGAGCCCGGATCCGCTGGGCCAGCTGTCGCTGGCGACCCAGACGACCAGCCGGCTGAAGCTGGGAACCGGCGTGACCAACCCGGTGACCCGCGATGTGGCGGTAACCGCCGGCGCGCTGGCAACAATGCAGGCCGAGTCAGGCGGACGTGTGATCTGCGGCATCGGCCGCGGTGATTCTTCTGCCGAACACATCGGCCGGCGTAACGCGACGACCGCGCAGCTCAAGACCTTCGTCGAACGCCTGCAGGCCTATACGCGCGGCGACACTGTCGACCGTGACGGCACGCCGTCGGCCATGCGCTGGTTTGACTCCGTCGATGTCGACCCGGTGCCCGTGGACATTGCCTGCACCGGGCCGAAGACGATTCGCATGGCCGTGGACACGGGTGACCGCATTAGCTTCGCTGTTGGCAGCGCACCGGAACGGCTGCAATGGGCCATGCAGGTCGCACTGGACAGGCTGGCCGAGACCGGCCGCGCCCGCAACGACTTGAGCATCGGCGCCTACGTGAACCTGGTCTGCGATCCGGACGAGGCGCAGGCCATCGACCTGGGGCGCATGATCTCCGGCATGGTGGCGCACTTTGCCGGCATGCGGGACGCGCCGCTGGATCACCTGCCGCCGCAGCTCAAGCCCCTGGCCGAGATGATGCAGACGGGCTACGACATGGCTCACCACGCTCAGGAGGAGGGCAGTCACCTCGGCGCGGTAACGGACGAGTTCGTCGACTGGTTCTCTATTTGCGGCCCGCCGGAAAAATGCCGGGAGCGCCTGCAGGCCCTGGTTGACCTCGGGCTCGACCATATCTACCTGCTGGGCGGCTCGCGGGTTGCCCATCCCCACGGTGCGAGACAGGCGGCCATGGTCGACCAGGTCCGGCTGTTCGCCGAAAAAGTGCTGCCGATATTCCATAAGACCTGATCGCCGCAGCGCCGCGTGATTCCAGTCACGGGCGCGACGGCCGCTTGCGTCTATGCTGCGTGCGTGGATCTTTACTACCTCCCGGCCTTCGCGGTCTATGCCGCCATTGCAACGGCCACCGCACTCGCTTACCTGGGCCTCGCCACCGTCGCGGCCTGGGGCTTTGCGCTGTATCACCGCCGCCGGCTCCGGGCGCGCCCGTCGCAGCCCGGCGCCGCGGTCCGCAGCGTGCTGAGCGATGCAGACGGACGGCTGCGCCGTCACACTACCGCCATGCTGCTGTTCGTCGTCGGCGCTTGCCTGCTGTCGGTGTTTGGTGAACGCGGCTGGTGGGCCGATTTACCACTGCGCCTGTGGGCCGTGCTGGTGACGGTGCTGGTCATTCTCCACGGCTACGGAGTGGTCCGCCTGGTGCAGCTCATTCGCTACCGGGCACGGCTGTGCCGGTTGCTGGACCTGCAGCAAGACCTGCATGCGCGCCTGCACGAGGCCCAGGCCCGGGGTTACCGGCTGCATCACGCCGTCCCGGCGGGTGATTTCTGTATCGACACCGTCGTGACGGGTGAGAATGGAATCTACGCGCTGCGCATCCTGCTGCCGCCGCCGGGTGCAGAAAATGCGGTCCTGCGCGACGGGCGCCTGACCTTCGGGCCGGACGAGCAGGTCATGAACATCGTGCCGGCGCTGGCCGGTGCGCGGGTGCTGGGGCGCGAGCTGCAGGAAGCCACCGGGCTGGCTATCTCCGTGCAGACCGTGCTGATCGTGCCGGGCTGCCGCACCGAATCCGGTGCAGATCAGAACTGCCTGCTGGTAAACCTGGAGACTTGCGGCAGCTTCGTGGGCTGGCGCAACGACACGGGCTTCCTGATGGCCGACGACCGCCGGCGCATCGACGCCTGGCTGGCCGAACGCGCCAGCCGGCCCGACCGGGCGTCACGAAATGCGGTGCGCGCCACCCTGGGTGAAGCAATTCCGCCGCCGGTACTAGTCTGAGCCTGCAGCCTCCCGCCTGCTGTCGATCACCTTCTTGAACTCCCCGGCGGAGCTGGTCATCACCGGCCCGAGCCATTCTTTCGGTGCTTCCAGGTATTTCGGGAAGTTCTTTTCGGTGTAATCGAGGATGTAGCGCGGCAGGTCGCCCACGCCGCCAAGCAGCTTCATGCTGTGGCTGTGGAAGACCATCGTGCCGGGATTAGCGCCCATCTGCATCCACGGCAGCCAGTCGGCCACCCGCGACCAGGACATGACGCAACTGGCCGACGTGATGTCCGGGTTCAGGATTTCACTTCTGCGACCCTTAATGCCCCACAGTTCCGCGTGCTGGTCCTTGTCGCCGGAGGAATAGATGGGGTACTCCGAGCGGCTCAATGCTGCCGGCTTGAAGATATAGAAATTCCACTGGAAGACCACGTCGTCGCCGTAGGCCACGTAGGGGTAGGGCGGTGACAGCACCGGGTTGCCCTGGCGCGTGAATACCCCGTTCACCGGATCATTAGCGATGTGGAAGACTTCCACCTCACGCCCGCCAAGCCACGGGTTTTTCCAGGCCTCCAGGATCTCGCCGGTCTCCGGGTCGAGGTAGTAGAGCACCTCGCGGCTGAAGATCCGCCAGCCTTCTTCCACTTCCTCGATGCGCGATGCCCCGATGCCAAAGGTCTTGAACAGGCGCCGGTTGCCCTCCTGGTCCACCATGGCCCACGCCTCGCCGGGAAAGGCGAAAAAGCAATCTTTCTCGGCCAGGTCCGCGCGCAGCTTCAGCATGGCCGTGAAGTTGGTTTCCGGGTCGTCCAGGTCGAGCTCCGGGTCGCGCGGGATGTCGAGCACCGAGGTGCGGGTCATCTGCAGAGGGCCGGGGCCGCGAGGCCCGTGCGCACCGGCAAAGGCGCCACCGGCGGCGCCGGCAGCCGCCAGCCCGGTACCGGCGCTCAGCAGTTGGCGCCGCGACAGGCTCGGCTCGCGGGCAGATTTTTTTCGGTCGGACATCGGCTCAGCCTCCGGACATGGGGAGATGAGCCGATTGTTGCTGTCGCGGCCCCGGGAACCCAACGCCGACGAGATGGATATCCGCAGGCCGATCAGGCCCAGAGATGCGTGTCTTTTTCGATGACCTGCGACGGGGTGCCGACGATCAGCGGATCGGGGCCGTGCACGATATGCCTGTCCTTGTCGGGGTAGTCGAGGCTGGCGAGGAAATGCTGCATGCAGTTCAGCCGCGCGCGCTTCTTGTCGTCTGACTTGATGATCGTCCAAGGCGCGTCGGCGGTATCCGTGTAGAAGAACATGGCCTCCTTGGCCTTGGTGTATTCGTCCCACTTAGTCTGCGACACGCGGTCGATGGGACTGAGTTTCCAGTGCTTCAGCGGGTCGTGCTCACGCGCGGCGAAGCGGCGATGCTGCTCCTCCTGCGTGACTGAAAACCAGTACTTGTAGAAACGAATACCGGAACGCACCAGCATCCGCTCGAGCTCCGGCACCTGGCGCATGAACTCCAGGTATTCCATCGACGAGCAGAAATTCATCACGCGTTCCACGCCAGCCCGGTTGTACCAGGAGCGGTCGAAGAACACCATTTCGCCCGCCGTGGGCATGTGCTGGACATAGCGCTGGAAATACCACTGGCCGGCTTCCACTTCCGACGGTTTTTCCAATGCCACCACGCGTGCGGCACGCGGGTTCAGGTGCTCCATGTAGCGCTTGATCGTGCCGCCCTTGCCGGCCGCATCACGGCCTTCCAATAACACGACGATGCGCTGGCCGGTCATCTTGACCCAGTTCTGCACCTTCAGCAGCTCCGCCTGTAGTTCCTGCTTGTGCCGCTCGTACGGGGCGCGACGAATCTTGGTCTTATAGGGATAAACGCTCTTGCGGAACAGCTCGCGAATCTCCTCGGGGCTGTGGCGCAGCTCGCCCAGCAGCAGGGACTTGCGCCGCCGCCGCTTCTTTTTCGACGGTGCCTTGGGCGCGATGCCCTGCTCGGGCGCCTGCGTTGCGCTTTGGCCCTCCGCGGGATCTGCGGGCGCAATTCGGACGCTCTTCAGTGTGTCTTGGCTCATAGCTCGCTTGCCGTGGAACAGGGGGTCAATTGCTAAACATTCTGACGGCAATTCTTATAGCCCGGAATAGGTACATGCCGCGCGGTAGTAATTCGCAGAACTGCGAATTGCGCCCGGAGTTCTGTCAAACCGGGTACCAGCGCACACCAGCTGCGGCCGATAAACGGACATGTCCCTCGCCGTCACCCTGCAGAACCTCGCGAACCTGGTCCGGTTCACTCCGTCCATCGCGCCGGGTCCGGCGGGCCGGACGGGCGGTGCCACGGCCACCAATCGCGCCAACCTGCTGCAGGCCCAGCGCCAGCTGTTCGAGGTGTTTCAGTCCCTCGTCGACCTGGACACGGCCGTGAACGGCTCCTCGAGCCTGCGCCTGGCGCTGCCGGTGGCACGCTCGGAACCGGGCCTGGCCCTGGACCTGAACAGCTACGCCGCGCGCCTGCAATCGGCAGAAGAGATCAACGCGACGCCAACTTCCTTCACGCCCTTCGGCCCTGACTGGAACGGCGCCTCCACGTCCCTGCTGACGGTGACCGGGGTGTATGACGGTTCGGACGGCAGCGGTGAAATGACTTTCGAGGTCCGCCGGGCCGGTGAGCGGGGTGTGGACCGGCCGCGCATCCGGATATACGACCCGCAGGGCAATAGGATTCGCACCTTCACGGTGAATCGAAACCACGCGCTGGACCGTCTCTATGACCTGCGCAATGGGTTGTCGGTGACCGTTGGCGAGGGCTTCCTGGTGAATCGGGATACCGCCGTGTTCCAGGCCTACGACGGCATTGGCAGTGCGGTGGACCCGGACAAGGCTTTCAACGGCCTGCGCAACGACAATCCCAACCTGCAGTTCGGCCTGCCGGCCATCGTCAACAACAGTTTCCAGGTGAACGGCGAGCCCATCGCGGTGACGGTGAGTGACAGCGTCAACAGTGTGATCGCCCGAATCAACCAGTCGGCGGCCGGCGTGACAGCCACGTTCAACCCATTGGCCGAGCAGATCGAGTTGGTGCAGAACACGCCGGGCGAGGCGCCGACCATCGCGTTGACCGACGACTTTTCGAACTTCCTGCGGGCCACCAAGCTGTCGTCGGCCGTCGTCAACCCTGGCAAGGATCCGGACAATGAGCGGCCGCTGGAAGATGTCAGCATATTTGCCGCGGCCCAGAGCGGCGTTTTTGCGATCAACGGGCAATCCATTGCGCTGGATGTGCAGAACGATTCCCTGGACGATGTAGTCGCCCGCATCAACAGCGCAGACGTGGGTGCGGTGGCGAGTTTCGATGCGGCATCCCGGCAAGTCACCCTGACGGCCGCCGACGGCGTCAGCGAGCTCGACATTGACAGCAACGGCACCGGGCTGTTCACGGCCCTGAACCTGCCGGAGGGGCGGGTGGATCCGGAGGCGCGCACCGGTGGCATTAATCCGCGACGGGTCAAACGTATCGTCGACTCCGTCGCTGCTCTTGCCGACGGCCTGAACGCGCTGTTTAGCAACCGGGGCCTGTTGAACGGCAAAGACCCGCAAGTGGTCGCGCTGCGCAATCAGCTGGAAACCGCGGTTGCCAGCGTGCTCGGCGGAGGCGCGGGACGCCTGGACAGCAACGTCGGCCTGCGCTTCAACCGGGACCGCACGGCCCGGGACCTGGGTAAATTTGTCGAAGTCGATCGGCGCAAGCTGACCCTGGTATTGGAGAGAAGCGCGAAGCGGGTAGGGACATTTTTCAATGGCACAGACAAGGGCGCGGGCTTCACCGCTGCCGTGGCCGGCGCCGTCGGTGGCTCGATTCGCAGCCTGTCCTCGACCCTTGGCAGTCGTGGAACGTTGATCGACAGCTTTGCCTGAACCTGCGGCCGCTAGCTCTTGATAATCCAGCCGCGCAGCACGTCCATGTACTCGGCGTTGACCTCGGCGAAGGCATCCGGGGCGCCCTTCTGCAGCAGCGCCCGGTTGGTCTCCGGGAATTTTTCCCGGCCGCCTTCCTCCGGCCACTGGCGGGTGGCGTCGATCACGATCTTGCTGGTGCGCCCGTAGCTGGGCTGGCTCGGGTCCGTGAACAGGCCCGGCCCCTCGTCGACAATGTAGTAAGCGTTCTTGGGCTGCCACCGCGCGCCCACGGCGGCCAGCACCTCGGTGTGATTCAGCACGTTGATGTCTTTGTCGACCACGATCACGACCTTGGCGATGCCGAAGCCGGACACT